>Ga0172375_10006329_pt1 | contig 16681 bp, 15 predicted proteins | sample LakKiv1m_FD_114537 | JGI IMG/M metagenome (GOLD analysis project Ga0172375, IMG submission 114537) | Freshwater microbial communities from Kabuno Bay, South-Kivu, Congo - kab_092012_11.1m | ecosystem: Environmental > Aquatic > Freshwater > Lake | place: Democratic Republic of the Congo...
CGGGAACGAGACCGCCCGGGCTGCCGAGGATGAAATCGTCGATGATCCTGAAGGGAGGGAAATCGAGTGGGTCCTGATGCAGCATTCCAATGCCCAGGCTGATGGCGTCGTTCGGCGAGTCGATCCGGATCGGCGCCCCGTCGAAGAATATTCCTCCCGAATCGGGGCGCAAAAAGCCCGAAAAGATCTTCATGAGGGTGCTTTTCCCCGCCCCGTTTTCTCCCAGGATGCCTTGGATGGTGGCGGGCGGAACAGTCAGGGAGATGGAATCATTGGCTTTGAGGGCGCCGAAAGTCTTCGTGATGTCGCGAAGTTCGATGTTCATGTCGTGCCTTGTGGATGGATAAAACTCGAAGGCCCGGAAACCTCGCGGTTTCCGGGCCGCAAACATAGTACCGATAAAAAAACATGTTTACGAAGCCGGATCAGCCCATCACTTCGAGACACTCTGTCCCGTCATGCCCTGGAGAAGCTGGGGCAGGTACCAGATCTGCTGATCGGTGGCCGCCTGGCCGCTCTTGAGGTAGACAGCCCCATCCTGGAGGTTGAGAGGTCCCTTCCAGAGATTGAGGCCTTTCGCGAGTTCGCCGATGAACTTGTCGACGCCATCTGAGGCTGCCTTGGAGAGGGTGCCCTTCGCGAAGCCCACGGCTGAAGTGTCCGGGTTGTTGATATTCTTCCAGTCCGGGCTGTTCCACTCGTGGTGGCTCTTCCATGTTCCACCCATGGCTTCCTTGATCACTTTTACGTACGCGGGGCCCCAATTGAAGTAGGGTACGCCGAGGGAAACGCCCTTGCCTTCATCGATGGCCTTGGCGTAGTCGTAGGGGATGGCCCAGACCTGCTTGCCCTGAGCGGCGAACTTGGCCGCCTCGGTCACCGCCTCAGTCGTATCGATGCCGGAAACAACGACATCGGAGCCCGAGGTGAAGAATTCGTCGGCGACCTGGGTGGGGTCGGAGGTGACGCCGGGAATGTTAAACCAGAATCCGATCCAGGTGACGCGGAATTTGAGCTGGGCGGGATCCTTCTTCAGATAATTGACCCAGGCGTATTTGGCGCCTAGATACACGGAGGCGGCGAGGCGGCGGGTTTCGTCGTTGATGAGAGGCCCGAGGTAGCCGATCTGGCCGGTTTTGGTGGTCAGCGCCGCGGCGACGCCCGCGATCATCTTGCCGTATTCCATCTTTCCCATGATGGTGACCATGTTGGCCATGGGCTTATAGGCCTTTCCTTCCTTCCACTGCTGGTCCCCCGAAGCCATCACGACGAAGATGTCGGGATGGGCCTGCGCGAATTTATTCGCTTCGTCCATCATGTCGTCCGACGAGAAGATGATAAGCTTGGCTCCCTGCGCGACAAGGCTCTCGCCGAGCTGGGCTACCGTAGTGCCAGGCCTATCCGCGGTGTTGGCCTTGTCGATATAGACGAGTTTGGTGCCCGGGACTTTGCCGAGGACATACTGCATGGCGTCATAATGAGCCTGGCTCCAGCCGTGGTCGTTGTAGGGCCCGACCATGACGAGTCCAATGGTGAGATTCGACCCTGCGGCTTTGGGAGCCGTCTGGGCGAAAGCGGACAGTCCCGTCACGGCGATTAGCGCCGCCAGGACGAGAATGCGGAAGCTCTTCATCTGTCTTCTCCTTGGCCGCCTCAGGGGTTCTTGCTGCGAAAGGGCCGCGGCCTTAGCCTTCGATTGAATTATATGCGGCCGAGCCGCTTAGCGGAAGCCAAAAAAGACGGGTTTATGCAAAACAATGATTGGCGCCGCTCAATCCATGTGGAATACCTGTATCAATGGTATCGAGACGGGTGAGCCATCGGGATTCGTGTCCATGATGTCTTTCATGTAAGCCCACCAGCGCCGCACAATGGCTTTTTGGGGAAGGTCGTTGGCGGTCGAATCGTCGGCGCGCGTCTGGACGGCGAAGAGCGCGAGACTTTCATGGTCCAAAAAAATGGAATAGTCGGATACGCCGGCCGCGCGCAGCTCGGCGAGCATCTCGGGCCAGATCGCGTCGTGGCGGCGCTTGTATTCTTCCTCGAATCCCGGCTTCAGTCTCATCTTGAAGGCGTTTCGTTCCATGATTTCGCTCCTTTCCCGGGGATGAAGCTCAGCGCGTCGCGAGGGAAGCGCGGTACTTCTCGACTTCCCAGTTCCTGATGAAAGCGACCGCCGAGGGGCTCATGAAAAGGGGCCCCCCAAAGGCTTGCGCGTATGTCGCCACTTTGCAGGAGTCGATGAAGAGGTCGAGGACGCGGCCGGCGGCTGTCGCCGCGGCTCGCTCCGCTGCGGGATCGGCCGCCGCGCCGCCGGCCGCTATGGCGAAGCAGCCCAGGCCCCTTGCGAGAACGACGCGGGGGGCGGCTCCGTTGCGCGCCCTAAAATCGACCCACGCATCGTGCAGCCCGCGTTTTCCCAGCTCCGCGGCGCCATCGACGCGCACGTATTCGTGGCCCGCGTAGACAATGTGGTCGGGGCTGTAGGGGCGCGAGATGGGGGCGAAAGCCGTGGGGCTCTCGGCGAAGCCTATCGTCATGAGGTCGGCCCGGTGCAGGATGAAGGCGTTTTCACCCGCCAGATCGCGCAAGGCGGCGATGAAGCCGGCAAGCGAGGCGGCGTCCACCGCCGCGGCCCTCTCATCGGGCGGGCGCTTTCCCGAAGCCGCCACTTCTTCACGAAGCCGCTCCATGATTTCGGCCGACGTCGCGTCGATCTCCTCAGGGCTGTTTTCCGCGACGAGGAGTCCATGATTCTGCATGAACATGATCGAAGGCGCCCGTCCTTTCCTGGCGACAAAAGCGTCGAAAATTTCCCGCACGGCTTTCGCGAGCGTAAAGCCCGGATCGACGAAGGGCACCCATATGCCGTTCTCGCCAAAAAGGCGCTTGAAGGCTGACTCTCCGTCGCGGCCGCAGGTAAGGCCGTTCACGAGTGTTGGATGCGTATGAACAACAAAAGACTGCGGGAAGAATCCGTGCAGAAGGGTTTCGACGGAGGGGCGTTTTGTCTCCCCGGAAGCCCTCGCCGCCATGAGATCGGCGAGAGCGGCGTCTTCCCTCGCGGCGACATCGGTCGGATATCGCCTTTCCCAAATGGCGTCCAATTTCTTTCTGTCGACCTCGCAGAAGCCATCTGCCTCGATGTTCCCCAATGCGAAGCCCGAGGCTTTCACGAAGAGGGTTTCAGTCGTCTTGAAGGAAGTGTTGCCTCCCCCTGCGAGAACCCACGCGGGGTCTTGGCCGTAGCGACGGGAGAGGGCGACAAGGGGGGCGATAAGCGTGGTGGTTTCCTGATTCATCCTTCTCACCCTCGCGCGGCGAGCGTGTTTTTGGCGTAGGAGTCGACCTCGCCGATGAAATCCCGCGCGATCGGCGCGCCCGTCCTGCGGCACAGCTCGTTCCAGACAGCGCCCGATGGCAGGTCCTTGGCTTCCTCGAAAAGGGCAAGTCTCGCAAATCCGTCTCCGGCTTCTTCGGCGCGGCCGATCAGCGCCGCCGGCTCAAGGAAGGCGGAGAGGAAGGCCTTGCGCGCCGCTCTCGCGCCGATCGCCCAGGCGCCGATGCGATTGATCGAGGCGTCGAAGTAGTCGAGGCCCAGCCGTATCTTGTCGAGCGACCGGGATCGGACGACCTCGAAGGCCACTTCGGAGAGTTCGTCGCCCGATATGAGGACGTGGTCCGAATCCCAGCGTACCGGCCGGGAGAGGTGGAGCAAAACGCCGGGTACGAAGGGCAGGACGGCGGATATCTTGTCGGCGACACTCTCCGTGGGGTGGAAATGCCCCATGTCCATGGTGAGGAATACGCGTCGCGTCGCGGCGTAGCCGAGATAGAAGTCGTGGGAGCCCGCGGTGAAATACTCGGCCCCTATGCCGAAGAGCTTGCCCTCGACCGCGTCCTCGATCTGGCTCGCGGGCAATTTCTCTTCGAAAATCTCGTCGAGGGAATCGGCCAGTCGGTTTCGATAGGAACTCCTGGCAGCCGTTTTGTCCTTGGAGCCATCGGGTATCCAGGTATTGTTGACGCAGGGCGAAGCCTGGGCGGAGCCCATCGCGGCCGCCACCTTGCGCGCCCGCTTCGTGTGCTCGATCCAGAAGGCCCTCACGCCCGGATCGGGGTGGCAGAGGGTCCAGCCCGAGGACGCGAGAGGATGCGAAAAGAGGGTGGCGTTGAAGTCGAGGGCGAGCTTCCGCCGCCTGGCCCAATCCATCCAGCCCGCGAAGTGGGCGGGCTCGAGGGCGTCGCGGTCCACGGCTTTGCCTCCGAATTCACCGTAGATCGCGTGGAGGGAGAGTCTGAGCGTGCCCGGTACAAGGGCGCGCACTTTGTCGATATCCGCCCTCAGCTCTTCCATGGTGCGGGCCTTTCCGGGGAAATTGCCCGTCACCTGAATGCCTCCGCCTTCCAGCGAGGCCCCGGCGTGTTCGAAACCGCCAACATCGTCGCCTTGCCAGCAGTGCAGGGAGATTGGCAAAGACGCGGCCGCCGCGATCGCGGCCTCGGTGTCCACCCCGAATTCAGCGTACTGTTGCGCCGCCAGACTATAGGATTTTTCGACTTCGTTCGGTTTCATACCTTTTCCTCGCCCCTCGCCCGCGATTTGGCCTTGCCCGCCCTCAGTTTCGCCCTGAGCCCATCCGTGAACTTGGGCAGGAGGATGGCCACGACCAGCAGGACGCCGGTGATGATATTCATGACTTTGCCGGGCACGTTGAGGACGCCCATCCCGAATTTAAGGTATCCGAGAAGAAAAATCGAGATGATGACCCCCGCTATGTTGCCTTTTCCGCCGGTAATCGCGACGCCTCCCAGCACGACGATGGTGATGACATCCGTTTCATAGCCGGAAGCGATATTGGGTCTCGTTGATCCGATGCGCGAGGTGAGCATGATGGCCGCGACGCCCGCCGCCAGTCCATTGACCGCGAAGGCGATCAGACGGACCTTGTCCACGGGCACGCCCGAGAATCGCGCCGCCGTCTTGTTGTTGCCCACCGCGTAGACATGGCGCCCGTACACGGTGCGGTTCAGGACGACGCCGGCAAAAAGCGCCGTGGCCAGAAAGATGAGGATTTCGAAGGGCACGATGCTCTCGCCCAGATAACCTTGGCCGACATAGGCGAAACTGGCCGGATACTTCGTATATGCCTGGTCGCCCAATACCGCGTTGGCGATACCCCTGAACAGCGATGAGGAGCCCAAGGTGACGGCAATGGATGGGATTGCCAGTTTTGTGATCAAAAGACCGTTGAAGATACCCGCCAGGAGGCCAACCGCCAGACCGATCGCCAGTATCGTCGGCGTGTCGGCCCCGGCCGCGCTCGCCATCCCCATGAAGAGGCTGGAGAGCGAGATGATGGAGGCGACCGATATATCGATGTCGCCGAGCAGGATGACGAACATCATGGGCATGGCCATCACGGCTTTTTCCATGAAGTTGAAGGTGGCGTCGAAAAGATTGAAGGGGTCGAGGAAATATGGCGAAAGCAGGGAGTTGCCCACGAAGACGGCGATGAAGATAAAAAAGAGCATCGACTCCCAGCGCAGGAGAAAATCGGCCAGTCGCCTCGGCCCGCTCATCATTGTGAGGCGGGAGGAGTCCACGAAACCCGTGCCCAGATCGCTCATCGCACCCTCCCCGCCGCGAAAACCCGCTTGTTGCGGCGGTCCACGAGCGTGTTCGCGACTACCGCGGTCAAAATGATGAAGCCTTGTATCGCCATCTGGAGGAAGGGCGAAAGCCTCAAAACCGGCAGCGCGTTGTTGACGACGCCGAGGAAGAGGGAGCCCAGGATGACCCCCAGGACCGTGCCCGAACCGCCGGCGATGTTGACGCCGCCGAGCACGGCGGCCGCCACCGTCTGCATCTCGAACCCCGAGGCGGTCTCATTCTGCGCTATCCCGTAGCGCGATACGTAGAGAAGCCCGGCCAAGCCGGCGAGCGCCCCGGAAATCAGGAACACGTTGATTTCCACCTTGGCCTGGTTCACGCCCGCGAAGCGCGCGGCCGTGGGGTTGCCGCCGATTGCGTAGACGTCCCGCCCCGATCGCGTGTGTCGCATGAAGAGGTGGGCGAGGAAAGCGACGATCAGCGCCGCCCACACCATGTGCGGAAGCCCGAGGGTGAGCCCTTCCGGAATCTTCCGGAAGCCTTCGGTCATTTCGTTGGCCGTGACCCATTGGCCTTTGGAAAGGATGAATACGAGGCCGCGGTAGGCGCTCATCATGCCGAGGCTGGCGATGAGGGGAGGGAGTTTCCCGAACGCCACGAGAATGCCGCCCAGCCCACCGAGCAGGGCTCCGGCGACGAGGCTGAAGGGAGCGAAGAACCAGACCGGTATGCCCGGGACGAATTGATTGAGCATCGCCGCCGCCATGCCCACGAGGGCCATGGTCGAGCCGATCGAAAGGTCGATTCCCCCGATGAGTATCACGCCGAACTGGCCGAGCGAGACGATGATGAGGATACTGGTGTCCACCACGATATTGAGGAGGCTGCCGGGCGCCACGAAACCGGGCGCGCGCAGCGACACCGCGAAAATCAAAAGGAGAATGAGGAGGACGAGCGTCGTCTCCTTGCGTTTGAGGAGCTTTTTCATGCGGCCTCCCCCGCGGCTCCCGTTGCCGCCCTCAGGATGATTTCCTCAGAGGCTTCGGCCCGGTCGACCACAGCGGCCACGGAGCCTTCGTGCATGACGATGATCCTGTCTGACATGCCGAGAATTTCCGGAAGTTCCGACGATATCATGATGATGGCCATGCCTTCCGCGGCGAGGTTCGACATGAACTCATGCACGGCGGCCTTCGTCCCGACATCGATACCCTTGGTGGGCTCGTCCAGGATGAGGATGCGGGGCTTTGTCGCGAGCCATTTGGCGAGCACCACCTTCTGCTGGTTTCCCCCCGACAGATTCAAAGCCTCGACATCCCAGCCCGCCGCCCTGATTTCCATTTTGCTGCCATATTCGCGGGCGAGGCTCGCTTCGGTTTTTCGCGCGATGAATCCCGCCGCGGCGAGGGAGGCGGTCTGCGGCAGGCAAATGTTGTCGGCGATGCTCAGGGGCAGAACGAGGCCTTGGGCCTGTCTGTCTTCGGGCACATAGGCGACGCCTTGCGCGAGGGCCGCGTGGGGATCCTTGAACCGCACTTTCTTGTTTTCGAGGTAGATTTCACCCTCATCGAGAGGGTCGAGGCCGAGAAGCGATTTCATCACCTCGCTCCGCCCGGCTCCCACCAAGCCGAAGAAGCCGAGAATCTCGCCCCGCTTGAGGGAGAAGGAGACATCTTTGAAGCTGCGTCCCGCGGTGAAGCCCTTTACCTTGAGGATTTCCCGGCCGATCTCCACCTTTCGCTTGGGGAACATTTGTCCCAAGAGACGGCCGGCCATCATGCGCACGAGGGAATCCACCGAGGCGTCCTTCATGGATCCTGCCCCCACGAATTTTCCGTCGCGGAGCACGGTGTACGAATCCGCGATCGCGAAAAGCTCATCGAATTTGTGGGAGATGAAGAGTATCGCCGTGCCTTCAGCCTTGAGCTGGCGCACGATCTTGAAAAGATCTTCCGTTTCCCTGATCGAAAGGGCGCTCGTCGGCTCATCCATGATGAGAAGGCGGGCGTTCATGGAGAGGGCGCGCGCGATGCCCACCATATGGCGTTGGGCCACCGAGAGTCCGGAAACCATCGAGTCGGGATCCGCGGCGAGTTCGATCCTGGCGCAGAGTTCCCTGGTCTTGGCGCGCATTCCCGGCCAGTCCAGAAGGCCGGTGCCGCGTTTTCTGAGCATATGTCCGGAAAACACGTTTTCCGCCACCGACAGATCGGGGAACATTATCGGTTCCTGATGGATGGCGACAATACCCGCCATCTGGGCTTCCACGGTGGAAGAGAACCTTCTCGCCATTCCCTCGAAGGTGATGTTCCCGGCGGTCGGTTTGTAGAGACCGGTGAGCACCTTCACGAGCGTGGATTTGCCAGCCCCGTTCTCGCCGATAAGGGCGTGCACTTCGCCCGGCCGGACCGAGAGGTCCACCTTGTCGAGGGCTTTTATGCCGGGGAAATACATCGAGACGCCGCGCATCTCGAGAATGTTCGCGTCCACTGGAGATCCTCCTTAGGGTCGATGGAAATGGAGTATGAAGAGCGCCTTCCACGGCGTGCGACCGCTGTCCGGCCGCCCGCTGGGAAGGCGATGATCGAGAGCTGCAACCTTGAGTATCAGAACATCTTGGCGAACTTCGCGACATTGTCCTTCGTGAAGACGAAGGGAACGCCCATGACCGCGTTGCCGTCCTTGCCGATGGAGATGCCGCCCATGCGGCCGGCCTTGACGAGGTCGCCTTCATTGCCCTTCACCTGATTCTTCACCAGGGCGTAGGCGATGTAGGTGGCGGAGTAGCCGAGGTCGATCGGGTTCCAGAGCGCGAATTTCCTGCAAATGTCTTTCTCGACGTAATACTTCATCTCGGAGGGAAGCCCGAGGCCGGTGAGTTCGACCTTGCCCTTGAGACCCTTGTCCTCGATGGCTTTGCCGGCCGCGGCCACGCCGACCGTGGTCGGGGAGATGATTCCGCGGAGGTTGGGGTAGGACTCGAAGAGCCCCAGCGCTTCGCGATAGGACTTGTCGGAGAGGTCGTCGCCGTAGACGGTCGCGACGAGTTTCATCTGCGAATATTCGGGCTTCTTGAGCTCTTCCTTCATCCAGCCGATCCAGGCGTTCTGGTTGGTGGCCTGGCTCGTGGCGGAGAGAATGGCGATCTCGCCCTTCTTGCCGATAAGCTCTGAAATCAGCTGGACCTGCTGGCGGCCGATGAGCTCTTCCTTGGAGGGAACGAGGTCGACCATGCGGCCGTCCTTGGCGACGCCGGAGTCGAAGGAAATAACCTTGATGCCGGCCTTCATCGCTTTCTTGGCGATGGGGACGAGGGCGTCGCGGTCATTGGCGGAAATGGCGATGGCGTCCACTTTCTGCGCGATGAGGGAATCGATGATCTCGATCTGTCCTTCGGCTGTCGGCGTGGCGGGACCCTGATAGATGAGTTCGACGTTGCCGAGTTCCTTGGCGGCTTCGAGTCCTCCGTCGCGGCAGGCTTCGAAGAATCCGTTGCCAAGGCCCTTGACGACCATGGCGATGCGGATCTTCTGCTGCGCGAAGGCGGAACCGCCGGCGAACAGGGCGAACACGAGCAAGAGCGCTACAAAACGAAATGCTTTCTTCATGAAATGCCTCCTGGGAGATTTGATGACTATCACAGGATGGGGGCACTTTCCGAATCGCGTAATGACACAAGTCTACGATTCCTGTAGGCGCGATCTACGATTTGCCATCCGGCAGGCTTTCCGATGGGTATTCTCCGAGCACTTCGCGGTAGCGACGGGAAAAATGGCGGACATCGGAGTAACCGACGGCGCGCGCCGCGTCGGCCACGGATATCCCGCCTTCCAGGAGGAGCCGCCTCGCCTTGGTCACCCTGACCTTTGTGAGATAGGACATGAAGGTTTCACCCATCTTCTTGTGAAAAAGCGCCGAGAGGTAGTTGGGGGTGAATCCTGTCATCGACGCGAGGTCGGCGATGCTCACGTCCGCGTTGAAATTGCGCGCCACATGCTCCAGGATCTGGGCTATCACGGGATCCTGTTCCGGGCAGGAGGGGAGCATCTTGAAGCGTTCGAGACAGGCGTGGAGATCGTTTGGATCGACGGGTTTTACGAGGTATTCGGTGACGCCGAGCCTGAGGGCGGCTCGGGCATATTCGAATTCGCTGTGACTCGACACGATCACCCAGGACGTCGCGCTCGCCACGGGGATGCAGCGCCTCAACGCTTCGAGACCATCCATTCCCGGCATCCGGATATCGACGAAACAGAGACGCGGCTTTTCACGCTCGACCATGGCGACGAGCTCGAGGCCATCGCCGGCTTCCCCGATATCCCCGGGCGAAAATCCCTCATCCTCGAGAAAAGATCGCAAAAGGAATCTTGCGGGGGCTTCGTCATCGGCGATGATGGTTTTCATGACGGTTCGCATTCCTCGAGCGGTATCGAAATCGTGGCGGTGAATCCTTCGCCTTCGGCTCCTTGGAATTCCAATCGGGCATCCTTGTAGAGCAGTTCGAGCCGTTTGGCCACATTTCCCAATCCCACCCGCTCGTGCAGGAGACTGGAGTCCCCCATCGCCTCGAGACTGGCCGGATCGCATCCAACCCCATCGTCCTGGACGCTGATGACGAGCAGGTCCCCCATAACCGCGGCCCCTATGGAGAGCCGGCCCGGCCCGAGCTTGGGCTCGAGGCCGTGGATGAAGGCGTTTTCGACGAGAGGCTGCACGATGAGCTTCGGGATATGCATATCTTCGGCTGATTCGTCCGTCGCGAGCGAGAAATCGAAACGATCGCCATGCCTGAGCTTCTGCAGCTCGCAGTATTTGCCGAGGAAGGTGAATTCCTCCGAGACACTGGTCCACTGATCTTTCCCCAGAGCGTACCGCAACATATCCTTGAGGGCGATGACGGCCGCCTCCAGCTTTTTCGTCTCACCCATTCGGTTCAGCGCCATCAGCGAGGTGAGGACATTGTAGATGAAGTGGGGCTGTATCTGCGCCTGGAGCGCTTCCATGCCCGCGTCCCGCCTGGCGGCGAGCGCGGCGTGGACTTCCACGCTATCGAGGACCTGGGCGGCGTAATCGGCTATGGCGGTGAGCCGGGAGAACTCAAGGTCGGTGAAACCCCGATCATCGCGCGCAAAGAGGAAATAGCCGGCGTTCTTCTTTCGCGCGGTCATCGGCACGACGAGGAGAGAGAAGGTGGAAGCGCCAAAGCCGAGGGGCCCGCGGTCGAAGACAGCCTGGGAGATGTCCTTGACGAAAAAGGTGGCGTTCTGATTCGGGAGAATCGGGCGAAAGGCATCCACCGTCCTGGTCTCACCCTTGTGCCAGTCGGGAAGACAATCGAATCCCGATTTGGCGGCGAGCTGAAGCCCGGCTCGGCCGCGGGTCAAGACGCAGACGCTCCGCGCGCCCCCTTCCCGCAAAAGCGCGTCGGAGAGTATGGCGAGGATCGTCTCGGAATCGGGCGCCTCGGGCAATGCCTCATTGACATCTTTGAGGATGCTCGGAATCGATTCCACGTTTCTCTTGAGGTCGTCGGCCAGACGTTGGAAAGCGGAACCGAGGGCGCCCAGTTCATCCTTGCTCCTGATCGGGACATGGACGGAAAAATCGCCCTCGGCGACCTTCCCGATGGCGCTCTCCAGGTTGCGGATGGAAACGAGGATGCCTGAACTCAGCAAATAGACGACGACCACGGTCAGGCTGCCGAGGAGGAGCACGGCTATCGCGAAGGTGAGGGTGGCGGCGCGTTCGAGGCTTTCGGCCTGGAGCCTAATGCCGCGCACAAAGCGATTGAGAAAACTTTCGAAAATATTGTTGAGATAAAATGAGGAATCCCTGATTTCCCCGAAGATCTCGTAGAGCGACTCATCCTTGCTTTCCTGGATGATCATGTAGAGGTCCTTCCCCTCCGCGGGGGCCAGGCCTCGGACTCTCTCGAAGAGGGCGGACAATTTCTCGAATTTTATAAAGGCCTGCGTGGCCAGAGGCGCCGCCGAAACATTAGCCGCCGACAGCTCGCCGTCGCGTTTGAGAATGTAGGTGATCGTTTTGTCTTTCATGAATAGGTCGTACTCGTCGCGGAATATGCCTGTTTCGTGAGCGAATTCCCTGCCCGTCACCAGGGATCTCGGCGCGAGGACGACGGATCGGAGCGCCTGATAGGAATCGGGCGTGAAGAGATCGAACACGACATCCTTGAGGAGGCTGTAGACGCGGCGTGAGCGCGCGATCAGCGACATGCCGTTTTCCACCACGGTCTTCATCTCCCTCACCCGGGCGAAGGTGGCGACCGATAAGCCCGACAAGGCTATGAAACTGATGAGTTCGACGAGGAGGACGGCGAGAAATTTTGTCCTGATGCGCACAGGGGAACCATATCATGGCCGGAAGCGATCGCAAAGCGTTTATCGCGGCGGAGAAATAACGGGCATGCGTGAGGCTCGCGGATTCGCTGTTTCAGAGCCCGCGCAGGCGCGCCAGTTCCTCGCCCAGATACTTTTCGAGATACTGCAATTCCCTTTCGCTCAATCCCGCGCCGATCAGCACATGTCTCGTGCCCGCCTCGACGAGCAGCTCCTTGGAGGGAATGTTGTTGACCTGAAGCCGCGAGGGGACGAGACGTATGGCGCCGATGTCCCGCAGCGGCCAGGCTGAGACGCGCTCGAAGCCGAAGGTCTCCGTTTTTACGAACAGATTTTCGCGCGTCAAGGTTATCTCGCGCTTGGAGAAGGCGGGACCGAGCATCGTCTTGACCATGAAGAAGCCGGCGCCCCAGAAGGGGATGCTGAAGGCGGGAAAAAAGAATGGCGCCCGCATTCTCAAGGTCATCAGGGTCCAAAAAGCGACGAAACCGATCCAGACGGTCGCGAACATCGGGCCGGGCCCGGCGGAGCCTTTCATTCCAGCCCGCGGAAGCGTCACCCTCACACCATCACCCAGGCGCTCGATGAGGACCTTGCTTTCGGCGGGAAGGCTTTCGGGGTAGTGCAGCCACGTGGCCGGGGAGCCGGGCGGCGGCGCCGCCGCCCGGCTCCCCGCTTCGCCGCGCAGGATCGCCGCGGCATCTGAGGCCGAAAGGGATCGGCGGGCCACATCGGGTTCCAGCCAGGAGCCGAGGACGGCCGAGAGTTCGGCCGACAGATCGAGGATGCCCGAAAGGTCGATCTTGAGGCCGCTTGTCGGAAGCTCGGCCGGATTCCTGCCCGTCAGAAGGAAGACGGCGGTGGTGGCGGCGCCGTAGAGGTCGGAGCGATGCGTGGCCTTGCCGGCCACCTGTTCGAGCGGTATGTAGCCCGCCGTCCCCACAAGCGTCGCGCCGGGGAAGAGGGCCGTCCGAACGGCATCCTGGACGCCGGAAAAATCGACGAGGACAATGGATCCGTTGGGCCGCATAATGATGTTGCGCGGGTTGACATCCCTGTGGACGATGGGAGGACGGAGGGAACCGAGGTAGGCCAGAATTCCCGATAGCTCCGCGAGGATTCTCTCGACCTCGGTTTCGGTGAATTTTTTCCCCGAGTTCACGATTTTTTCGAGGTCCTGCCCTTCGATGAGCTCCATGGCGAGGACGAGCCTAAGCCTGCCCTCAGCCTCCGATTCGAAGCTGTCGAGATAGGCTGGTATTCCTGGATGAGACAAGGTTCGCAGGGCTTCGGCCTCCCGCTTGAAAATGTCCACCATGTTCCAGGTGGATGCTTCCGAGAGGTCGAGAATCTTGAGGACGGCATCGGATTCTCCAACGGTGGCATTCACGGGATGAGCCAGCCAGGTTGAGGCGGAAATGCCTCTGCCTAGCTGCCTGACGAGGCTGTAGTTCCCGATTCGGTCCGATTCCTTCAACGAAGTATTCCTTATCGCGGCGCTTTCGCTATTCTTGCGACTCCGCCCTGTACGCAGCCATCATGTTGGCCTTTTTCAATGCCTCAAGCGCCTTCGCTCTCTCGGCCTTAAGTCCGAGCTCATCGTAGGTGTCGGCCAGGTTGAACCACGCTTCGGCCATGTTGGCGTCCAGCGTCACGGCCTTTTCAAAACAACCGCGCGCCTCGACGTATTGGCCTTTCCTGAAGTGGATGACGCCAAGGTCATTCCAGGCTTGGGCGAAATCAGGCTGCAGTTCGATGGCCTTTTGGTAAAGCTCGACCGCCGTCTGGAAATCATCTTCCTCATAGGAGAGTAGACCGAGGGCGTGGACAAAATCAGGCTCGCCGGGAGAGAGACGCAGAGCCTCGAGCAGATCGCTTCTGGCGCCTGCAACGTCACCCGAAAGCCTTTTCGCTTCCGCCCTGTTGAAGAAAATGCCGGGCATCCCGGAATCGCAGGCGATCGCTTCGGTGAATGCCGTCCGCGCTTCCTCCAATTTGCCCACGTCCGTCAACCGTATGCCTCTGGCGTTGAGTTCGGCCGCGCGGCGTTTTTCTTCGGGTTGCGATGGCATGGCATCCTCCTTTGGGTCCGGCCTATGCCGGTCCGCGGCGCGTTAAAAAATAACGACACCCCGCGTACGAATGATACTCGATTTTTTTCAGAAGGTCATCATACTTCAGAATAGGGGTATTTCACGCGCGGGCAAGATGCCATAAAGAATTATCGATATATTATTACCCATATTGCGTGTACCTTGTAAACTTTCGTCGGGGCTTGCGCAAAAAAAAGAGTACTTATATAATGACGATATATTATTATCGATATGGTTATATTCATAATAGAGCAACTTGGAGGTAGGGCATGCCGGCTGCGAATATCGAATTTTCGCCTGAACTGAATAGCTTCATCGAGGAATGGGGGAAGAAACCCGGCGGACTCATCATGATGCTCCACCGGATACAGAATGAATTCGGCTATATTCCCCGCGAAGCGGCCGAAAAGCTTTCCAGGATGGTCGGGCTTCCCCTGGCCAAAATATATGGTGTCGTGACCTTTTACCATTTCTTCAAGACATCGAAGCCAGGGAAGCACAGAATCGCGATCTGCATGGGCACGGCCTGCTACCTCAAGGGTGGACAGGACCTTGTGGATGAAGCGCGATCCATCCTTGGAATCGTTGGGGATGACGTCACCGACGACGGCCTCTTCAGCATCGACGAAGTGCGCTGCCTCGGCTGCTGCGGACTGGCGCCCGTCCTCATGGTGGGCGACGAAGTCTACGGCAAGGTCGCCAAGGAGCAGCTCCCGGACATTATCGCGAAATACAGGAATCTTTGACGGGCGCGTCTCGCCTCGTCGCGAGGTTCCGATGCACTACGAAATCGTCGACTTCGTCATCGACATCGCGCAGAACTCCTGCGAGGCGGGCGCCAAGACTGTCGAAGTTTTCTTCGAGGAAGATGGGAAAGGCATTGGCATACGGGTGGTGGATGACGGAAAAGGGATGGACGCCGAAGAGCTCGCGCGTGGCCTCGATCCCTTCGTCACCGATGGGCGGAAGCATCCGGGAAGAAGGGTTGGCTTGGGGCTGCCCTTCCTGAAGCAGGCCATCGATATCAACGGAGGTCAGTTCTCGATCCGCTCCGAAAAGGGACGGGGGACGGACGTGGCGTTCCGCTTCGACAAGGAACAGGTGGATTGCCCTCCCCTGGGGGACGTGCCGGGCATGATGCTGTCGATCCTTTGCCTGCCAGGAGCCCAGGAGATGATCATTCGCAGGAAGACCGGGCAGGTTTCATACGAGCTCAGGAAAAGCGAACTGGCGGAGGCGCTTGGAAATCTGGAAGAGGTTTCCTCGCTCGCTGCGCTGAAACAATATTTGCGATCGCAGGAAGAAGGAGAAGAGCTATGGCAAGGATGACCCTCGACGAGCTTCGGGCGCTTCGCGATACGAAGCGTCAGGATTTGGCGCGGCGGGATGTGGAAGGCAAGGATATCCAGATTATCGTTGGAATGGGAACGTGCGGGATCGCCGCTGGCGCGAAGCTCACCTTCGACGCTCTCGTCGATTCGATCCAAAAACACGGTCTCGAGAACAGGGTGCTCATCCGGCAGACAGGTTGCATGGGCCTCTGCTATGTGGAGCCGACCGTCGAGGTGGCGTTTCCCGGAATGCCTACGGTCATCTATGGCAAGATGACTCAGGACACCGCCGAAGAACTGGTTCAGAAACACTTGGTCGAGCACAGCCTGCTCGACAATCATATATTCGACCGCCCCGCGGCCGACATTCTGAAGAAGTAGGACGGAAGCGACTATGGCGAAGAAAAACTTCATACTCGTCTGCGGCGGAACCGGCTGCGAATCTTCCAAGAGCGACGAGATCTACCGCGGTCTCATAAAGGAAGCGGAACTCCAGGGCGTCAAGGACGATGTCCAGGTCGTCAAGACCGGCTGCTTTGGCTTCTGCGAGAAAGGCCCGATCGTCAAAGTCCTTCCCTCCGATTCATTCTATGTCGAAGTGAGGCCGGAAGACGCCAAGGAAATAATCGCCGAGCAGGTGGTCAAGGGACGAGAAGTCAAGCGGCTTCTCTACAAGAAGGACCAGAAGACGGCGGACAATGTCAAGGTACAGGATATCGAGTTCTACCAGAAGCAATTCCGCATCGTCCTGCGCAACTGCGGCGTCATCAACCCCGAGAACATCGAGGAGTACATCGCCCGCGAAGGCTACGTCGCCCTCGAAAAGGCTCTCTTCGAGATGAGTCCCCAAAGCATCATCGATGTGATGAAAGCCTCGGGACTCCGCGGCCGCGGAGGCGCCGGATTCCCCACGGGCGTCAAATGGGAGACGGCCAGCAAGGTCGCGAGCGAGGTGAAATACATCGTCTGCAACGCGGATGAGGGCGATCCCGGCGCCTACATGGACAGGTCCACCATAGAGGGCGATCCGCACTCTGTTTTGGAAGCCATGGTCATCGCGGGAAAGGCCGTAGGCGCCCACAACGGCTACATCTACATCCGCGCCGAGTATCCCCTGGCCATCGAGCGGCTCAAGGTCGCCATCGCCCAAGCCAAGGAAATGGGGCTCATGGGCGCCAACATTCTCGGCTCGGGCTTCGACTTCGATGTCGAAATCCGCCTGGGCGCGGGCGCCTTTGTCTGCGGCGAGGAAACGGCCTTGCTGAAATCCATCGAAGGCAACCG
>Ga0172375_10006330_pt1 | contig 16680 bp, 28 predicted proteins | sample LakKiv1m_FD_114537 | JGI IMG/M metagenome (GOLD analysis project Ga0172375, IMG submission 114537) | Freshwater microbial communities from Kabuno Bay, South-Kivu, Congo - kab_092012_11.1m | ecosystem: Environmental > Aquatic > Freshwater > Lake | place: Democratic Republic of the Congo...
AACGCGCGACGGGAACGCATCTGGTTTTCCCCGCATTGTTTGAGAGGACGATTGCTTTGAGGAGGTTATGACATGAACATGCTTTTCGGTGATTGTTCGGACCGTGAGATGGGCAGCTACATTGCCTTCCACTTTGAGGGCACCCCCTATGTCTGGGGCGGGGACGATCCGTCAGGATTCGACTGCTCGGGGTTCTGCATCGAGATCCTGAAGTCGGTCGGACTCCTGCCGCGGGAGGGAGACTGGACCGCGAAGGGGTTGTTTGCGTTGTTCGCCGCCGCCGGCAAGCAGGTCCAGGCCCCTCACGAGGGCTGTCTGGTGTTCTGGTCGGCAGGGGAGGGCAAGCCGATCTCGCACGTCGAGTATTGCTTGTCTGAGACTCTGTGCATCGGGGCAAGCGGGGGCGGGAGCAAGACGCTGAGCGCGGCGGACGCATGGCGACAGAACGCCTATGTCAAGGTGCGGCCCATCCAGCGGGATCGATACCTAGCGGGCATCGTGGACCCGTACCAGGGGACGGACTTCCAGCGGGATCGATACCTAGCGGGCATCGTGGACCCGTACCAGGGGACTGACTGAACATGAACAAAAACATGCACTATGATTGGTCGTACAACTTCTTTCTGCATACATCTTTCAGATGTCTTGCTGAAAGAATTGCACGCGTTTGCTACTCAGTTGACCATGAGCACGTCGGCAATGTTTCAAACATTATTGAAACTGGTCGTCCGTATCCAGTCATAACACAGTCGTATGACTATGACTGGTGGAGGACAAAGAAGTGGCACGACTCACACGTCGAAATATGGACACGGTGGCATTTCGGCGGCAAGGAGGCTCTGGAAATGGGCAGGGGCTGTGCCGCAGGCATGGGCCGCAAAGCGCTGGAAGCGGCACTTGCGGCTTACCGCAGGGCATCCGCTGAGGAGCTCCCCGCTGCCGCTACCAGGATCGGCCTTGCCCTTCACGTTTTTCAAGATTCTTTTTCACATGCCGGCTTCTACGGTTGTCGGCATTCCGCCAACGACTCCGATACCTGGTACAAAAATATACTTGTGCCAAGTATCGGACATGCCGATTATGGTACTGCTCCAGATGAAATCGGCAAAGTTTGGCAACGTAACAATATCAAGGCGAACAACAAAGAACGGTTCTTTCAGATGTGCGTGGAACTCGAAAACATGATGAATGGAGAAGGAACAACTGAAGCTCGGGATTGGGCAACAGGACTCAAACCCATTCCACAAGTTGTACCATTTGAACCATTGCGTTGCAACGAACTCGACTTGTTCAGGAGGTTAGCTAGAGAATGACAACAAAAATCAGTTTTCAGAATGTATTGCGGTATGTGAAGAAATATTTACAGCCGATGGAATTGCCAACAGGAATGTACAGTGCCGACATGTTGGATGATGTCGAGCCTTCTGAAACCTGTTTGTGCAGAGTCCTCTTCAGCCGCATACTTGAACAGCAACGCATAATACAACGACTGCTATCCATCAATTCGTTTTCGGGGTATTGCGAAGAAGATCGGCAACCGTGTTGGGAATTTTGCAACCGGAAACACCCTAACGGAATGGAATGTAGCGAGTGCAGAAACACGAAGTTGGAATGGGCAAAAAGCAAATGCTGCCTTTCAAAAGCAGAAACAGATGCCGGCAGATGATTGCCGACTTCGATTTGTTGGCACAGCAAACAATCGAAAATGTTTGCGATACCTTGAACCAACAAAAAGAGTGCATTCTACATATTGTAGAAGAACTTGATGTTGGTTTGATTGACGTGAAAGAAGCAGTACAGAAAATTGAAAATTGGTGCGGGTTGGGCTTGGACGTTCAAGAACTAGTGGAGGGACTAAAGAATGAGTACCAAAAAAAGAACAATGGAAGTGGCAGAGATTGTTGTCAAACAGATGAAACAAGAAGGGATGACAGTCCGGCAGATGGCGGCAAAAATGGGAGTAACTAGACAGTACGTTGCATTTTTGCAACGAATTGTAAAGGTCAACCAAGAAATCCCTGAAACAGAAACTTTCGATACACCGCCAAAACTGCTCGCCGAAATATATCGGACTTCCGAACGTGCGATAAAAAGTGTTGCCGATTGGCGCAATCGCAAATACACCAAAACAAATCGCATTCTGGATAGTGAATTTGAATCGATGACGAATGCTGGTATATCGTTTCTGTATTCGTTGAGTCGTAGCGCAGTGAGCAAGGAACGTTCCAAACGCAGAATCAAATATAACGGTAATGCGAGGTAACAATGAAAAAAACAGATTGGCGTTGGCAGGAATTCGAGGACGAACTGAAGAAAGTCGGATTGGTGCCGCTTGATACACTGATGCGTGCAGAAGCGAAAATCACAGCTTTAGTCAGTGGAGCAATGTGCGGTGGACTATGTCCACAAGACTGGTACGCCGATAGAGGATATATCGAAACACCAGCGACTTTTTGCAACCGCAAACCAGGAAAACAATGCGATAAGTTGAAAATCGAATCATGTTGGCGCAAGTTTGCAGACACATTCGGGGTAAAATAAAATGAAAATATGTACGATTGGTTCTTGTAGAGTGCATTTGCCGGTGAAACGTGCGGCATCATGCGAACACCAGCACCCAAACATCATGACGCATACGGCAGGAGAAGCGCTACGTTTCCTTAACATGCAGGAACAACTTCCCATCCCATTCACGTTTGATACGGAACGCACCGACATTTGTCCCCAGAAAATCATCCTCGATCCATCATGGACATACATCGTAGAAATATGCTCGCAGAAACGGTATACTGATGATTGCGATTACCTACGAATGAGTTGGGAAAATCACACATTTGTAACAAAAATCCCTTTTGAAAGCATGTGCTACGCACTGGATCGACTGAGAGAACGACTTCCTGGACCAATGATTTTGTGCGGCCCCGTAGCATCAAATCCCGAACGCATCCACCTGATTGCAGACCTTTCTTCTTATTCCAATTTCTATGGCGTTCCCTTGATAAAACCATCTGAATTCGTGCGTGAAGCAGATATGGACGATGACAACCACTACAAAGAATCGTCATTGGCCGAAATCGGTCGCTGGATGTTGAAAAAGGCGGGTGCATCCAGTGGAGGAAGAAATGCACCCGCCGATCGACAAAAGGAGAATGTCACAACTCCCTTTTAGCATAGTGAAACAATGTTGTCAACTTGAAGATGGAGGATCAAACATGAGAGAAACAAAAGAAGTTACGCAGACAGTGGAATGGACTAGTGCAATCATCTGTAACAAGTGTGGGCGAACATGCAAAATCCCTGAAGAAAGTGGCGACTTGGAGTTACAAGAGTTTCTGAGTGTTGAATGGCATGGTGGGTATGGCAGCATCTTTGGGGACGAACTGCATTGTAGTCTCGATTTGTGCCAACACTGTGTAATGGAAACTGTTGGAAAGTACGTAATGGTAATGGGGCATGACGGAAAGTGGCAGAAATGGGGTGACAAGCCCGAAGGAGAACGGTAAGAGTCAGGTGGCGAACAACGGGAGTGGGCACGGTGCCTGCTGCCAAAATGGAGGCTTTGAAATGGGAAAGAAAAAGGGCAATCATTGGAACTTCTATGATGTGTATGCGTATCGCGCCAAAGACGGCAAACATTACTGCGCATTGTGCAATATGGTTGCCGATCCGGATGATCCTGGAATTCCAATCGGTGACTTCGTTGTGAATCAGGGAGGTAGTCCGGGGATGGTATTCGATACCCCTTTGGAAATGTGCAAGCATCTTGTCGAACACATCGAAAAGGGAGATCGAGTACCCATGAGTTTGTTCGGCAAACTGTTCAAAAAGGAAGAGGTGTCCGCATGAGCTTGAAACTGGATGTTACGAAACGCGACGATGAAGATATCTGGGTATGCGGAGTATGCGGTAGTGAAAATCCTACGGAGGCAGACGCAAACCAATGCTTCTTGAATTGCAAACTCATGGCTGTCCAGATTCAGAACCATGAAACTTTGGGTTCTGTTCTGAAACAAAGCGTCACTTTTCTGATGACGTATTTGCAACAGAAGCTTTTTCAGTGATTCGGTTCAGTTCAACAAACAAACAACAAAAAAAGGAGAATGCGAAATGACAATACAAGAGTTGTATGTTCATATCGGCGGATTGGTTCATCGAGACGATTTCGAAGAACACTTTCCAAATCGGCATATAAAAGCGTTTTCGTATGCGAAATCGTGGATTGAAGCATGCCGAAAACAACAGTTGCTGAAAATGAGCGACACGATTGCCGACTTGAAACTGATTTGCGCAATGGATCTGAAAGGTATGCCGGCAAACATTCGACATACCAACGACATCAAACATGTAATCAAGTTTATAGAAACTCATCCCGAACACATCAACGTACTAGATGCTTCAGTCAAAGACGTACTGACATTGTTGCCACAAGAAAAACGCGTGACGTTGCAGTCTGCTATGTCAAACGTCGCAAGAAAATTCGGTATCGGAGCTTCTATTGGATCGTGGAGCTTGGGAAAATTTCTGCAAGTTGCAGAAAATCCACAAAGCATCACTGTCTCTTTGCAGGAAAAAAACGACTTCCAAAAACGAACTTCTAAATTCAGAAACACAAAAAGCGCAACAAACAGATGGTCGTTTACGGCTAGGGAATGCCGAATCATTGAAGGAAAACCCAAGCGTTTGAGAGAACCAAAGTCGGCGGATACGAGATACGATGAACTGCAAAAACATCTTTCAGAAATTGCCAAGTACGACGCCAAGAAAAGCATCCTGCACAACTTTACGAACTTGTCTCAATACTCAATAGAGCAAGACAAAGACATTGCGCTACTCAAACAGAATGCAGATTTACAGAAAAAGGAAATCAAACATCTGACATCAGAACTCGACAAGATGACCAAGAAGCATGACTTTGTAAAGGGCAACTTGAATGATCAGATCCGATCAGATGCGGAACATGAGAAGACTGTATCGGATATGACAACAAAACTTCATAAGACTTTGGAAAACGTACTTCTTGCCATAACGAAGAAGTACGCCGAATTGCAGGAGATCAGTTTCGTGATGAATGTTGTCGGAGTATTGTCTGAAAATTCTTCAACGGCAACGATACTGAAAGCACTGGGGGCTGACTTTGAACTTGACGTTTGAGCAACGGATTCTGGTGCTGAAACGAGCCATACCCCGAATTGCCGCAAAGCTCGTGCCTGTGTACAGGGCGTTTGCGTGGGGCATTGAGGGCCGGTTGCCGGACGAAAGCACCATTCAAGCCGTGCTGCTGAAGTTGCTTGACGAATTGACCGAATACAAGAGCACGGCTTGTCTGCCGGCTTGTTCTGATGGTTTGACTGCGGTGGATCAAGGAATCGCCACGGAAGTCGGCTTTGAGTATCGAGTCAGAGTCGGCGAAGATGGCAGAATACAGGTTCTAGGCTTCCACGAACCAACAAAGAAGGAGTAACAAAATGCCTGATTGGAACAACATCTTAGGTGGTATCTCTGATGTAGTGGGCGCTATGCAACGAATAGAAGCGCTTTACCGTAGGTATTGCACTGAAAGACCGAATACCTGGACTAGAGCAGATGTTCTGCATTGGGCCTGCGAAATTATCGAAGATTATGCCGCCATCCAACGCAGACGCAAAGAAAAGATCATTGACGTCGAAGTACTTAATGAAAAAAAGGAGAAATGAGGCATGAAAGTCGGAATTGTAAGCGACGACATCAGGACAATTTCAGGTATCGCGCAACAAGCGAAGTATCTCGCTGAAGGACTCGCCTCAAAGGATTTTTCTGTTGTGAACTTCGGGTTTTCCTACAAACGTCTTGCCGCAGAACAGCTTTCACACAACCTGTATGCCGAACCGATACTCGATATCGACAACTTCATTGTAACATTCAAGAAAAATCCCACAGATTGCTTGATCTTGATCGGCGATCCGTTGTACTTGCAGTATATCTTCGACGTGCGAGAACTGTTAGATGTTCCATTATACTGGTGGCATGTTCTGGACAGTGGGCCAACTCCGTATTACAATCTCTATTACTATCGGAAGTGTGACTCCATTGCCTGTATTTCGCAATACACGAAAACCCAACTGCTCAAAATCGACTCCCTGTTGCCAGTCGAATACATTCCGCATACATTGCCGGAGTGGGTATACAAACCCGATTTCATAGCGAAGAAAAAAAATCCAGGTTTTGTCTTGTTGTGGTCGAACCGATGCCTGACACGAAAAAATCTGCCGCTGTTGTTGCTTGCGTGGCAACAGTTCTGGATCGATGCCGGCAAACCTGCTGACGCAACACTGGTATTGCACACAAACCCTGCGATTGCAGACGAAGTCAATGCTCCTCCTCTGATTCAGTCTTTAGGGTTGAACACTACCGTAAGAATAGATAGTGAACGGTATAGCGAAACAGAGATGGTAAACGGCTATCAAGCCGTAAGCGGAGTCGTAAATGTCAGCAGTAGGGAAGGATTCGGATTGAGTACGTTGCAAGCTGGCATGTGCGGAACTCTGTCGATATTGGTAAATGGATACGGCATGGCCGATCAATGCATCGGTCACAACTTGATTGCAAACCCATCGCTTGCTTCGTTCTACTTACAAGGGGGGATGCAACCAATCGACGAACACCTTGTTGTAGACGAAAAGCATGTTGCAGAACAAATAACACGTCTCTACAATATGAATAAGTCTTTTGAGACTATGACGTACTGCGGGAAAGAACAAGCGAGACTTACTCGACAAACTTTTTCGTACACAAATATGCTGGATTCTTGGGCTCGAATCTTGGATAAACAATAAACAATAAACAATAAACAGGAGGTTGGCAAATGGCAGTACATCGTCGAGTGGAAACAATATCTAAGAAACATGGAGGGTATTGGGAAATCACGTTTGAGTGTGTATGTTATCGGTTGATATCGGTGAAAGGACGAGGCAAATTACCAACAGTGATTTGCCCGGCCTGCTATCGCAAATGGCAGATTATCAACACATTGGTTGCCGAAGAAGGAGTCGTAGAATGAAAACCGAAGTCGAAGTCACTGAAAAAACGTGTGGCATGTGCAGGTTTTGGAGAAGTGACATTGCAGCGAAACAAGGAATGGATATTGAAACAGGTATCTGCCTGGGAGCGCCCCCTACTCCGATGCTCATCCCATCCCCAAAGATAACACGCATTCATGATGGTCGAGGGGAACCCGGCATTGCAATGCAGTGCATTTACCCACCGTTGCATTCTCAAAACCCAGCATGTGCATTGTTCAGATTCAATCAAAGTATGGAATAGGAGGAACGTCGAAATGGATAGAGAAAGAAAGTTGGTTAGTGTGCAACGTATTGCAAAATTGGAGGATATGAAAAATGCCGATACGTTGCAGTTGGCGACAATTCTGGGCTGGCAATGCATCGTGAAAAAAGGAACATTCAAGACTGGAGATTTGTGTGTGTATTTCGAGATTGACAGCATGATACCGCCGAAACAAGACTTCGAGTTTCTGCGGAAAAGTTGCTGGAACGAACGAATGCAAAGCTTTCGTATTCGGACAATGAAAATGAGAGGTTGCATTTCACAAGGACTTGCAATGCCGATTTCAATACTTCCAGATCCTGAATCGGCATACGAGGGTCACGATGTAACAGTCGATTTGTGCGTTACGAAGTACGAGTTGCCTGAAGAATTCGGCGGAGCAACATCTACTGTCAAACTTGCTCCGTTCCCCGGCGACATTCCTCGTACAGACGAACCGCGTATCCAAACCGTCCCTGACGTCTTGATCCGCAATAGCGGTATCGTCGTGTATGTAACCGAAAAGTTGGATGGAACATCGTGCACAATATACAGAAGAGGAGACCATTTCGGGGTGTGCACACGAAACCGGGAGGTACAGGAAGGCCCTAACGCTTACTGGACCGCTGCAAAGGCCAGCGGCTTGCAGGCAAACCCCGCTCTGGACGGGCTTGCCCTCCAGGGTGAGGTGATCGGCCCCGGAATTCAGAAAAACCGCTACCGTCTCACAGAAATTCAATTCCATGTTTTCAACGTCTACAGCATTACAAACAAACGGTATCTGAATGTCCACGAAGCGATGGAAGTCGCCTCAGAACTGGAGTTGAACTTCGTCCCGATTTTGTGGACCAACATAAAAATGCCGGAAACAGTAGCAGGATGCGTGATCCTCGCAGAAGGAGAAAGCAAACTGAACAAAGAAGCAAATCGAGAAGGCATAGTTGTGAGAGGAATGCGTGAACAGTGGGATGTGGAAATTGGGCGACTTTCGTTCAAGTGTCTGAATCCCACATTTTTGTTGAAAGAGGAGACTGAAAATGAATGATGTATTTGTATCGGCAATCCTTGATGGCGTTGTTGCATTCGTAAAGGACCACTTTGAGGTGGATGAGGTGTTCGAAGATGACAAAGTCCGTGACTATGTTGTTGAAACATGGAGCGATCCGGAATACGTGTATGACTTTGACACTTTAAGAAAGTGGGCAGAAAACAACGGATTCGTTTACGAAGACACAAAGGAGTAAAAAAATGAATGCGGAGTGTGCAGAAGATTTGAAAAGTCGAATACTGAAAATCGAACTTGGAGTACATGTATATAATGATTCATATTTGTTGGATTTGTTGTATGACAAATACATCGAACTCGAAAATGAATACCGGCACGCACTACGCGAATTGAACGGTGAACGTCTAAACAATCAAAAACCAGCAAAGAAAGAACGTCTGCCAAAAGTTCGGGTAGTGGAGGCGGCCAGGTTGCAATGGGTGATGAACATCCATGAACCGCCAGCTCCACATTGGGAAGAAATCGACAAGTACATACGAAGCAAGGATGGATTGGGTTGGGATTGGGAACAGCCCTACACAAGAAACGGTCAGTTTCAATGGTGCGGGGCTTTCGCAGCTTGGTGCTATCGTCAAATCGGTTTGAGTTACCAAATCCGTCGTCACCATATGGCATCCTGCTATCGTTTGTACACTTGGGCGAAGTCCAATGACTGCCTTGTGAGTATGCCGATACCTGGTGATATCGTGATTGTCGGAGTTTCAGAAAAAGAACATCCTCTGTACCGAAAATGGGGCAATCACATTACGATCTGCGAAACTGTACAAGATGAAGGCGTTTCAACCTTTGAAGGAAACGCAAAAGGAACATTGGGCACCAAGAAAATCGGTGAAGGAGTTGTACGTCAATTCCGACCGTTCAAGAAGGATAAAGACGGGCAGTATGTTGTCCGACATATCGTCAGGTTTGCAGAAGAGCATTTCTTGACGCCGTAAAAAAAACCTTGCACGGGCTCTCGTTCTGTATTATTTTGCCTCTTGGCTTGAATGCCAGGGGGCGTTTGCTTGGACGAACTCGTACAAGACTACATCGATTACATCAAGAAAGTTAGGTCAGGCCGCACCCACAACACCTACAAGGTTTCTCTCAACCGTTTCAAGACATTCTGCAAAGGCCACAAGCTACAGGTCGATACCCTCCGGCCTACAGCCCTGGAAGACTTCTCGCATTGGCTGATAGAGCAAAAATACGTTCCGGCTTCGATCCAGACGTTCATTAGCGCCGTCAAAGGGTTCTTGGAGTGGTGCGCCCGTCGCGGCGTCCTGATAGACCCCAACATCTACCGCCCGAAGCTCCCATCCGTCCACGCAACAGAGGAACATTCAGTTCTCACCGGGGAGCAACTTCTAGAAGTCCTCGAACTAATCAAAGATGAACTGAAACTTCGCGACCGCACAGTGGTTGCACTTCTTGCGACCACTGGTCTACGCGCGAACGAACTCCGGCAACTTCGTGTTGACGACTTTTCAAAAGAAGACAACACAATCCTCGTCCACGTCCATTCACTAGGCTACAATTCGGAAAACATGGGCAAAGGGGGCAAAGCCCGTGTTGTACCCATGCTCGACCAGGGCAAACCGTTTCTAATCAATTATCTAAAAAACCGCAAAGAACAAAAATCACCGTGGCTTTTCCCGTCGCCTTACGACCACAACCGCCCTATTGTCGGTCGGCAGATTTTCGACATTGTAAAGAAAATTGCCGAAATCAGCAACTTCGACATCCAGCCTCATACGTTCCGCCGCACCTATGCTACATTGCTGACCGATAACGGCGTCGATCCGCTGATACTGGCTCGCATCATGGGCCATTCAAACATGACGACAACTCTCCGATACGTGCGGCCTGAATCAAAGGTGCTTGCCGCACACGTCGGAAAACTCAACATAGAGGAAAAATATGGAAGAAGAGGAAGTGGTCGATGGTATGAACTCAGAAAGCAGCGAGAGCAACGAAAAGAAGATGGACAAACGAACGAAGGAGTACCGAATGATGAAAGCGAGTGAATCGAGAAAGGTGGCGGAAAGTCTGCTCAGCGGCGACGAAAGTGAAACGGGAGAAGAACTAGGCTCCGACAACCGCATGCGTAGTCCGGCAGACGATATGCAACCAGTAACAATACGAACTGAAACCCCGTCGGATCGAAAAGACAAACGCATTCTTGACAAAATCCTGCCAAGCGGCATGCGTCTTGAAGTCCGATACATCAACGACGGTGCGGAAGAATACTGCGGACAGTACGGTCAAAAAGAGATCGTACGCGCAGGAACAATCGAAGCATTTGTGGCAAAGTACCTTGTCCCTCGTTTCGGCCATGGTGAATATGCGCTTTACCTGATAAAGCCGAATTTGGACAAAGAATCAAAAGGAACAATACACATCCGGAAACCGTTGGTTGATGACGAGGAGGAAATGCAAGTGCAACAGACAGCAAAGTCGGAAAGTGTGAAAGAAGTCCTCGGAGCTTTGATGGAGTTCGAGAGATCGCAACGTGAAGAAACAGCACGTCGTGAGTCAGAAATCCGTGAAAAAGAGGAACGACTGAATCAGCGTATGCAAGAAATACAAGAAAAGCAGAACACCCAATTCCAGGAACTCCTACAGAAACGTCTATTGGATAACGAAGAATCTACTGCGAAAAAGTCTTCCGGCAGCGACTCGATGCTCCTCATGATGATGATGCAGCAACAGCAACAGGCTGCTCGTGACATGCAACTTCTGATTCAATCGCTCAAAGACAACCGTGCGCATACTCCAGAACCGCAATCTTCTTCTTTGCTCACGGAACGCATCCTCGACAAACTGAATGACTTGTCGCAGCCACAGCCACAACCTATGTTCCACAACGACTATCCGCCAATCCCGCAGCCGTCAGAAAACATCACTCCCAAAGACATTCTCGAATTGGTCAAAGGACTGAAGGAACAAACACCATTGCCGCAACCGAAAGAAGAATCCGGCATTTTTGAGAAAATCCTTCCGTATGTCCCGATGTTGCAAAGCGTTGCAAGTTCGGCGCTGGACTTCTTGAAAAACCAGTCTTCGGAAATGAAACGACAAATGGAAAAACTTGAGGACAAATTGGACAAGGAAAGAGAACGATCCTACAAGCCTGGAGGTTCGGAGCTCGAAGGACTTCTCAAATCCATTGAACTTATCGAACAGATCAAGGAACGATTCTCCACCGATTCAAGCGATTACAACCGGGAAACCCCGGCGGAAAACGGCATTACGGCAAAGCAGGTTTTAGATACCATATCAAACATGATTCCGCAGATTGCAAACTTCGTGAAAATGATGACGGTCAAGAACACGGGATTGCCGGCTCTCCCTTCTCCGACGGAACAACCGATGATCACAATCGGCGACGTTATCAAACAACTGCCGAACATGAATGATGAAGAAGTCGTGCAAACACTCACAAACATCCTCGAAAGCATGAAGTCGAATACTGCGTTTACGTCTCAAGTGAGAAATCTCTTGACAGGCAATCCCGATACTGATAAAAAGGTTATCGGCAAGACGGTAATGGGTCTTCTTGCCGATGATATCAAGAACGGTACAATACCGAAAGAGCAGGCACAACGAATTGTACGACTTGCAACAGAACATTACGAAACAATCCTCGCCCAATTCGCATGAGGCGTTTAGAAAATGCTGAAAGAGATCGGAACAGTTCTAGGAGGAATCGGAACAGTTCTTGGTCTCATCGGAACTATAACTTCAAAAGCCAAATCGGCATTCCCAAACCTTGCGTCTACTTCCCCTTCTATCACAGTCAAACGCATTTCCACACGTAGCCAAAATGCCGCCCTGGACGACCGTATCAAATACATACGCATGCAAATCGACAAGGGCATTCAAGACGGAAGAGTAAGACAAGTTGCGGCGCAGTTTTTGCGTGGCGTTAAAGAACGAGACCACATTGGCGAACTTCGTTCCATATATGACAACGTGCGCAAGCTCGTCCGATATACATGGGACATCAACGGCATCGACACATACCAGACGCCGATGCGGACATTGGAATTCGGCATTGCAGATTGCGACGACTATGCTATACTGCTTGTTGCATTGCTTATGTCCATTGGATATACTTGCAAGTTGGTGGTGATTCGCTTGAAGGAAGCGAAAGAATGGGGTCACATATACGCAGCAGTTGGGTATCCGCCGAAGAATCCGAAGTTGTGGATTCCTCTGGATGCAAGTGTTCCTGCAAAAATAGGTTGGGAAGCGCCCGACAGTATGGTTGCAGAACGCAAATACTTTGATGTGTAATCCTTAAGGAGGTAAACACAATGGGAAAGAAGAAGAAGATCAGATTTTCAAAGGGAACAATTAGCTTGGAAGGACTTGCGCTTTCAGACCTGAAGGGAGTCGACAGGTTCTGCTTCGATCCGACCGGAACAGCACTTGAAGCCCGCGGAATCAAGCGGGTCTGCATCAACAGGAGCAAAGAAGCTCGTGTCCCGGTCGATGACGCAAGCGCAACAAAAAAGGGGTATCGAATTGGAAAGGGTGGACGACTGTACAAGCCGTTCAGGCCGTACAAGGATGCTTCCGGAAAGCTTGTGACCAAGCCGAAGGGACGCAGCGGCGGTATGACGGCGGACAAGTTCATCAACATGCTCAAAAAGAACCCCAAGGGCAAGCAGATCGCTTGTGCGATGGCCGCAAAGAAGGGGAAGGAACGGAGCAAGTTCGCCGATGCTGCCGGAAAGAGTTTCAAGTGCAGCGGCAATGCTATTCCGAAGAAGGTCGGTGCAAAGAAGAAGGTCGGTGTTGAGACGGAAGCTTTTTTGGACGCTTCTTTCAAGAAGTGGGTAAAGGCAAGGGAAAAGAGGTTGGCAAAGAAAATTGGCTATGGGGTTCCCAAGGGCCGATGAAGAAAACACTTGACAACACAATTGCTGTCGGTGTATAAACGAAAACATGAATGTTGGAGGTATTGAAAATGGCGAAGAAAGGAAGAAAGGGAGCACCGAGGGACGGCAAGGGCCGGTTTCTCCCGTTGCACGAAATAAACGATGTCAGCGATTTCGCTGGAGGACTTGCAGACCTGGACGATCTTGAAGCACTCATTACCAAGGAGTCGTTGAAGACCCTGGGTATTGCGGATGCGGCTGGATTCGGCCATGGCGCAGCATGGGCCGCAGCACTCAAGTACATTCCGGATTTTCCCGGCGCACTTGGGTACATCAAGGCTCTTGCGCCTGCACTCGTCGGCGGTGGACTTGGTCTGTTGCTGATGAACAAGAATCTGCCTTTGGCGGCTTCGTTGGCGAGTTCCGGTGCGGCGTTGACTGGAGCATTCCTCACTTCCGATTTGCTGCTTGGCGCAAGCGGCAACGTGAGTTTCCGTGCATTGCCGGCAGCTCCGACGGTCGAGACACCGCCGGTGAAGGGCATCGCTTCGGATGAGGACTTGTTCGGGTTGCTGAACGGAGTCACGCCTGTTGCAGACTTCGAGGATGCGTTTGCTGGAGATGACGTTGCTACCGTTCCGCAGTTTGCGGGCTTTGAAGTCGGCCAATCTGCCGAATTTGAAGATATCTTCGGTAGCGACGACGATCTCCTTTGAAAATAGCCCACGCCGATAAGGCATAAAGGATGGGCTGGGAGGATTAGACGATGGCAGGTAGAGTTCCGGTTGTTGTGAGCAAGAAGTATCCTGGTCAGATGTTGGTCGGCTCTGGGGCCAATGCCGTGAAGGTCGAAGTGAAGAACGTTCGTGACGCAGTCGTGTACGACACTGTCGAGATTCTCGCCGCTGCCGTAACCGAGGGTCAGGAACTCAACTTCTTCCGCGACATCACGAACAAGGACAAGATCGACACGAACATCACGACCAGCAGGCGTCTTGCCACTGGCGAGCAGATGAAGGTGTTGTGGGTGGGAATCTACTTCCCGACTTTCACGGGAAATACCCGTGCCCACTATCTCGACATTCTGCGTGTTCTGGACAACGGTTTCCTTGAGTTGAAGCTCAACAAGAAGCTTGTTGCCGAAGGACCGCTTTGGATGTTCCCGACTGGTTACGGCGCATACGGAACGATTGCGGCTGAAAATGCCTCTTCGGCTCCTGCGACTCCGACCAACCAGTATGGGGTCATCACAAACGGCCTGCCTGCGACGAAGCTCCAGTACAGGCTTCGTGAACCCGCTGACATCTACAGCGAGCACGACATTTCTGGAAAGGTTACGTTCTATGGCCGTAACTGGCTGACAGCGGCTTCTTTCACGGAAATGCCGACCCTCACCACCGCTCTCACGGTGAAGATGGTGCTCGGTGGATTGATCGCTGGCGTCGAGTAAGCGACGGAATGTCGGCAGGGGAGATGACTTCAAACCTGCCGATCCAATGTTCTTTTCAGTTTTGATTTTCCTGGTACCCAAGGATAAGGTGGTTTCAAAATGGCACAGAATTCAGAGCAAAAGCCGCTTGCTGGAAGCGCAATTCGATTTGTGCAGGATACTCGTGCACTTTCGCACATGGTTGTTCGGCCTGCGTTCGCCGAATTTGCGGGGTCGGCAGTCGTGAACGCTGGCGGTACTGGTTACACCAGTGTCACACAACCGTCAGTCTGGAACAACAACACCGACTACAAGTTTCGTGCATTGTACTTACGTGCGTTCTGGACTCCCTACCAAGCTGGTTACACGTTTCAGATGGGTCATGAAGCATCTATGTTGTACAACATCCGCACAGTTGGCAGTACGACCGATTGGTTCGACGACCCCATCCCGTTCATGTACACATGCTTGAACCAGCGCCTGTACGATATGAACTTCGGTGTTGGGTACATTGTAGAGCCGGGAGGGGATTTGAAGGTGACGTATACGGCGAACACTGCTGTAGACAGCAACCTTGTTCCAAGCCTTACAATTTTCCTTCGTTTGATGTTGATTGGAGAACATGTTCTCAAGTCATAAGGAGGAGGTTGTAAAATGGCGCAAGCTACACGTTCAAGACCGGAATCTCCGTTAGTCCCGTACCCCTATTACTCATATGACGAAATATGGGATGCACTACCGTTCATTGGCGAACGCACCGAATTCGGATTTACTGCGGCATCTATAGGACCGAACTCAAGAGTTGCTGTTGTTTCAAACACTACCGGAAACAAAAAACTTGCTGTACTGATACATGCAGCGCCATCAACAGATATTGGGAGTGCTTTTGTGATGTACTTTGGAAAATCCACAGAAGACTTCAGTGGATATGCAAGTTTGGCTGCACTTGGAGTTCCTTTGTTTGCTTGGCGGTTGGATAATGGACCGTTCAAAATTGTACTCCCGCCACGGGTCGGGTTGGTTGCGCACAAAGGTACCAACAGCGGAACCACTGATACATTTATGGCATATAGCATGTATTACTGAGTAATAGGTATAAAAAATGAAATACGGACTTGGTACAGTTGGCGGAAATGGGTTGGCGGAAAGTTTACCATATGCTCCGTACTCGAAAGAGCTTCTGGACGACCAGATGACGCAGTTCGAGAAGTCCGGAAACGACATGTACTCGGCTGGTAAGGCATGCAACAAAGCAGCATACGACGCCGCCTATTCCAAAGGTTCAAAGATATGGAACAACTGGGTTGACGCAGACCTTACTTCGTATTGGACAACTGGAGGTTGCTCGAAGTTTTCGGCTTGCGAAAAAGTGCGGCAACTCGGCAAAGTATGGGACGAAAAACGAGATTCGGCAAAGCAGTTTCTTGCCAGCTACGGATGTACCGGCAAAGCTTCCGATTCTCCGATTGTAATTCCGCCCGATCCTTCACCGGTAAAACCGCCGCAGAAGGTTGACCCCAAGACGAACAAGAAAGTCCCCGACACATCTTTCTTCATGCCCACAGAGTCCGGCCTATCTTCTACGACTTTGTTCTTGATTGGCGGAGGCTTGCTTGCTGTTTCTGCTATCATATATTTTGTAACCCGCAAGGATAAATGAGATGGCGACCGTAAAGGATCTCACAAAAACGATACAAGACAATGTATCATACATAGAGAAGACGTGGCCGGTATGGCTCGGTACGCCGGAAGCCAAGTCCTATACAGCACAGAATTATCCTGATTTGATGAAGCATGCGACAACTGTATTCAACGATACGGGGGAGTTGATTACTTTTCTGACTTCTCGCTTTCAGTACGATGAAAAATTCCGAGAATCATTCAACAAAATGCTGAAGAATGATTGGGATTGGTACGCCTATTACATCGGATGGGGTATGGATAAAGATGACGGTGGGTCCGATTTCGCACTTGCATCTTTGCTTGAACTGCGTTCCCGAATATCAGAAATAGCAATCAAA
>Ga0172375_10006331_pt1 | contig 16678 bp, 19 predicted proteins | sample LakKiv1m_FD_114537 | JGI IMG/M metagenome (GOLD analysis project Ga0172375, IMG submission 114537) | Freshwater microbial communities from Kabuno Bay, South-Kivu, Congo - kab_092012_11.1m | ecosystem: Environmental > Aquatic > Freshwater > Lake | place: Democratic Republic of the Congo...
ATCCCAAATAAACCGGGTGGCGTCGAGCAAAATGCCGTTTTTTGAGGAGAATTTTAAACGGCCCATCCCCGCGCGCGCGAAACGGCCCGCCCCCAACCTTTATATAGCGCGTCCGCATTTCGTCGAGACAGCTTGGGCTTGAAAATCCGGTCGGATTTGAGTCGTCTTTGGAACTCGCCGGAAGCGCTCCACATTCCAGCCGCAATACCGGCCAACCCCGCCGCGCCGAGCGCGGTTGTTTCGAGAATTTTTGGACGCACAATCGGGATCCCCAGAAGATCCGCTTGGAATTGGAGCAAAAAATCATTTGCCGCGGCTCCGCCGTCGACCTTCAAAACCTTAAAAGGCTTTCCCGAGGCGCGGGACATGATTTCCACGAGGTCTCGCGTTTGATAGGCCATGGCTTCGAGCGCGGCGCGCGCTAAATGAGCGCCGCTCGATCCCCTCGTGAGACCCAGAATGGTTCCTCTCGCCGAAGGGTCCCAATAAGGCGTGCCGAGCCCCACGAATGCCGGCACGAAATACACGCCTTCATTCGAGGGCAGAGAACACGCCAGCTTTTCGGATTCGGACGCGGATTTAAAAAGACGCAACCCGTCCCTCAACCATTGAATCGCCGCCCCTGCAATAAACACGCTTCCTTCAAACGCGTATTCGGCTCGATCAAGACTTCCGAGAGCCCAAGCCACCGTCGTCAAGAGATGATGGGTTAAGCGCGGTCGGGACCCGATGTTTTCGAGCAAAAAAAGACCCGTCCCATAGGTGTTTTTAATGATCCCGGGCGCAGTGCAACCCTGGGCGAACGCCGCCGCTTGTTGGTCGCCGGCGATCCCGGCGATGGGAATTTCCCGGCCGAACAACTTCGGATCCGTTTCGGCCGCGATCCCCGAAGACGGCACGATCTCGGGCAAAATCCCTTTGGGGATCGAAAATAATTTGAGAAGCTCGTCATCCCAGCGGAGCGTATGGATATTGAATAGAAGCGTCCTCGAGGCGTTCGAAACATCCGTCACGTGCGCGCGACCGCCCGAAAGTTTCCATGCGATCCAGGAATCGATCGTTCCGGCCCGTAAAGATCCCTTTTCCGCCAAACGCCGCGCGCCTTTGACATTCTCCAGAAGCCATCGGATTTTACTGGCGCTGAAATACGCATCGGGAAAGAGCCCCGTGTGCCGGTGGATTTCGCCCGAAAGGCCTCGCTTTTTGAGCCCTTCGCAAAACGCCGCCGTTCGTCGACACTGCCAAACGATCGCATGTCCCAGCGGGCGACCCGTGTCGGCACTCCAGAGAAGAACCGTTTCGCGCTGATTCGTCAAACCGATCGCACGAATTTGTTTCGGAGAAATTTTTCGGAACGTTTTCCGAAGAACGCGCTCGGTACTCGACCAAATGTGTTCGGCGTCATGCTCGACCCAGCCGGGCTTCGGATAAATTTGAGGGAATTCTTCATAAAACTGGGAAATCCTGTTCTGATCCCGGTCGAATACGATCGCCCGGTTGCCCGTCGTCCCCAAATCCAATGCCAAAATATATTCGCTGGCCATTCTAGAAATCGATTCCTTTCTGCGCGGGAATTCCTTTTTGAAAAGGATGCTTGATTTCCTTCATTTCCGTCACCAAATCCGCCGCTTCGAGAATTTCTTTTTTGGCGTTGCGGCCCGTCAAGATGAGGTGTACGCCGGCAGGTCTTTCGCGGATCAATTCGAGGACCGGGGCGATCTCAAGAAGGGGCTCCGGTCCATCCATCGCCACGCAAATTTCGTCGAGGACGACGACGTCGAACTTTCCTTCACGCACGTCGATCCGCGCCTTTTCGAAAGCCTCAAGGGCCGCTTGGCGATGTTCCGCTAGAGGTTTCCGATCCCCCATGATCTTTACAAAACCCTTCCCCGCCTGGCGAATTTCGAATCGTTCGATCTTCCGGGCGGCCTCGATTTCGCCGAACGTCACGGGCCAGTCCCCTTTGATGAACTGAACCATGAGCACGCGCAATCCGTGCCCGGACGCCCTAAAGATCGTGCCGAGAGCCGCGCTTGTTTTGCCCTTCCCGTTTCCCGTATAGACGAGGGTGAGGCCGACCGCTGTCTTTTTTATGGCATCCTCCCGAACGGAGTTCTCATGCTTTCGCCGGATCGGGTTTAGAGGCGTATCGTTTGACGAGTTTTTCGATCACCGGTTCGTTTGCGGGCGGAAAATTGAACGTACTCAAGCGCTCGACGTCCGTCCAAAGCACTTGCTGCGATTCGAGAGGCTGCGGCTCACCCGAGACATGGGAACACATGAAAAAATTCAGCCAGATGACGTGATCGGCGTATTCGCGCCGGACGTCCATCAGTTTGCCCTCGACTGCCACCCGGATCCCAAGCTCTTCTTTCGATTCGCGCACGACGCACTGTTCGAAAGTCTCTCCGGGATTTTTCCGGCCCCCGGGAAATTCCCAATAAGATCCGAGGGTGTCGTCCTTGTTTCTTTGAGAAATCAAAAATTCACGGCCGCGTCGGATCACGGCAACCCCGCAAGGAATGACGGGGCGTTTTTTCGTTGGGTTCATCGAAGTGATCCTTAAATTTTCTCGACGGCGCTTTTCGGAATCCAACCGGACGTTTTGTCCGGAAGCGCGATCAAGATCCACGCGCCCGACTCATCCTTCACTTTTCCCAGCGCGCCCTCATGGAGCAAGAATGCCTTGGTTTCCCGATCGGACGGCCCGTATCGGCCGAAGACTTCCCGGTCAAGAATCACGACACGCTCGTCCGCGGTGTCCGCCCATTTAAAAACCCCGAGAGCCGCGCAAACCAAAAGCAGCACGAATATAAACCTGCGAAGCGGGGTCGTCCATGCAAATAGGCGTATCCGTCCAATGAGGAAGAAAAGCGTGTACAGCGCCAGGAGCGACGAGAACAAAAATGCGATCTCGTTCATCGTTACCGCACGAATCAGGCGTCTCACCGGATAGAGATAAAACGACGTCGATTCTTCGAGACGATCCTGAAGGGCGCCTTGGAGAACGTTCTTGTTCCAGCGGATATCCGGATCGCGCGGTCTCAGATTTTCGGCGCGCACATAATTGGCCATGGCGCGGCCTTTCTGGCCGAGACGGAACTGCGCGTTTGCCAAATCGAAATACACCGTCGCCGTCGGCTTTTTTCGCGCGAGTTCTTCATATAAACCGGCTGCGGCTTTGAAATCCCCTTTGGAATACTTTTCGCCGGCTTGTTCGAAGACCGATGCCGCATGGGCCTGGGCCGCGAAACCGGCGAAAAAAACAGCGAGAAGAAACCCGCGCGGAATTCTCATTTCAACCTCGCTTTTTCCAACGCATCAATGAGACGGCTCGCCGTCTGATAAACGCGTTTCATCTCGTCTTCGCCGTGATCGGCCCTTCCGAAACGTCCGAGCGAAAGGGCCTCGAAAAGAGACTCGATCCCATTCAACGTCTCCGGAGAAATTTTCTCCGCAAGGGCGCGTATGACCTCATCTTTGGACACGGCTTGCGGCGTAATATCCAGACGGTCCGCAAAATAACCCATGAACGCTTTTGAAATTTCCGCATAAAAAGCGTCCTGATTTTTCTGTCTCAACAAACGCCCAGCCTGCCGCAATCTTTTACGCGCCGAAAGGCCGGCTCGATAAACTCTCCAGCCCTTGGCTTCCGAACCGCGCCGACGCCATCTCGAAACGAGAGCGCTCGCCGCGACCGCAAGAAACAAGAGGCCGTTGAGCAGCCAATACAACGGCCGGTCAACCCAGTCATTCCCTTCGAGAGGTCCGGCCGCATCCGTCGTCTTGACGAACCGGATGTCTTTGGCCATGACGGAAACGTCATTTTGAGAGACGGACTCCGAAGTCGGCAGCGGAGGAAGCGGCTCCTCCGCTTCGGGCGCGGGCGTCGCCTTAAACGTATGCGCTTGGGTTTGGATTTCTTCATAAGCCATCGTCTGCGGGTCGAAATATGAAAAATGAAACGGCGGAATCGTAAACGTTCCGTCTTTTTTGGGAACCACGACCGTCTCGCTGACTTTTTCTCCCTCGACGATCAGCCGGTCCTTCGAGATTTGACTCGAAGAAGCCGCATCGTAAATTTTGAGCCCGTCGATCGGCGCCAGAGGCGGGATTTGCACGGTATTGATATTGCCGCGGCCTTTGATTTTGACGCGTACCGTGACGGGATTTCCGGCCTCGACTTGCTTTTTGTCCACGGAGCTGGACATTTCATACTGACCGACCGCTCCCGTAAAATTGGCGGGTTTGCCGGCGGCCGGCAGCGCCTTGACCGTCACCTTGAGCGATTCGGTCGGAAGAGATTGGCTGACGATTTGTGAAAGGAACGAGGACGGAAAGCGGGAGCCCCGTCCGAAAATATTGTAGGAATAAAAACTGTTGAACGAATCATCGCTTTGCACTTCGACGGCTGCCGATAAAACACCCGGCTCCAGCGTAAAAATGCCCGCCTGCGTCGGGAAAAGAGCGAGCTTCCGAACGTCGGCCACCACATAACGCGATCCGTTCAAATATTGTTCGGTGCGCCGAATGGTTTTTTCGGGGGGGAAATCCTCGACCCAGAAACCCGTCGTAACGGGTTCCTTCTCGAAACCCTTGTAAGTCGCGGAAAGCCGCGTGTAAAGCGTATATGTGAGCATCGCCGGCTCGTTCACGAACACTTCGTCTTTATCGAGCCACGCTTTCACGAAAATGTCGCGCGTTTGAACCGTTGCCGAGGGCATCGCGCGCGGCGGCGGCGCGTTGGCGGGCCCTTGGGAAACCGCGGCGGTGTACGAAGGAGATGACGATGCAGCCGTGACCATCACTTGCACGGGAGCGGCACGATAGGGTTTGCCGTCGATCAAGAGCTCGAACGGTCCGAGCGTCTTCTGGCCGGGAGAATTGGCGATGAGTACGTAGCTAAAAACACTACAGGAAGACGTCCTGCCGTTGGTGAACGAAATTTCCTGGGAATGGCCCTGGGAGTAAGACGTGAATCCTTCGATCGACGAGATTTTCGGAGTGCCGATCGGACCCTGAGCGTTATTGACGATGAGATCGAGCGTCAATTCTTCGCCAACGGGCACGACAGACCGGCTCACGTTCGTCTCGATCGAAACCTCCGCGAAGGCCGTCGAAGCCGTCGAGAACAAGACTAGAAAAAGACATAGTATTTTAAAGCGTAACTGTTTCACGTTACCAATCCTTCTCGGCTGTGCGGCGCGTGATGCGAACCCGCGAATTTTCCGGTCCGCCCTGCAATTTTAATACCTGCTGCTCTTGGTTTTCAAGCGCATTCAGGATTTGTTCGGCCCGAATTTGGGCGTCACTCTTTTTTTCCTGCTCTGGATTCTCGCCGGCATCCTGCCCGCCGAAGGCGCCTTGGCGCTCTTCTTCCTCGGGTTTTTCCTGATCCGGCTGCATTCCCGCTCCGCGTCCGTTTTCATTTTTTTCTTCGGGCTTCGGCTCTTCTTTTTCTTCTCCCTGCCCCTGCTCCGCCCGGTTTTGTGGGTCTTTTTGCCCGGACTTGTCTTTCTGATCTTCCTGTGAAGAACCTTGACCGGTCTCCGGCTGGTTCTGTTCGGACTCTTTCTCGGAGCCTTCTTGGGACTTTTGATCTTGTCCGGATTCCGTTTTTTGATTTTCTTGGGATTCGGACTGCCCTTTTTCCGGTTTTTTTTCCTCGGACTGCTGCCCTTGAGATCCCGACTCGTTTTTTTGGTCTTGCTGGTTTTTTTGGCTTTGCTGATTTTGTTGATCTTGTTTTTGGCTCTGACCGCTGTCGCTCTGATTTTGGCTTTGATTTTGGTTTTGATTTTTATCCTGCCCCTGTCCGCCTTGGGATTTTTGCTGGTCTTCTTTATTTTCCTGCTTTTGCGGTTGATTTTGCTTTTGATCTTCTTTTTTCTGTTGTTTTAAAAGAAGCTCCAGATTGTATTTGGCGTCCTCATCCCGGGGATCGGCGCGAAGGGCGCGCTTGTAGGCCTCGATCGCCTCGGAGGCGCGACCCTGTCGGTACAGATCGTTGCCGAGATTGTAATTGACCTTCGAATGGATTTCGGCCGGCGCGTCTTTCAGCGCATCGGCGTAGGCCGATCTGGCTTTGTCGAACGCTTCCGTACGGTAATACGCGTTGCCCAGATTGAACGCGATGATCGGGGATTTCGGATCGGAATGACTGGCGCTTTCATACGAGGAAAGGGCTTTGCCGTATTCCCCTTTTCGGTATTGCTTGTTTCCGCGCTCATTTTTCAGTTCTGAAAAAAAACTGAATCCACAGAACAAGAGAACGCAGACCGACAGAAAAACCGTATGTTTCATTCGACTCATTTGGGGCGCTCCCGGCGGCCGCGCTCCGAAATCAAGAACTCGAACAAAAGCAGAAAAACGGCCGGACCCAAAAGATATTGGAAATATTCCCGATAGTCGCGCGCAAAATCCGTGCCGAGCGTTTTTTGAGCAAGCAGTCTCAGGCGACGGTCGATTTCACCGATCTCGGCCTCGGAGCGGCTTGAGCGGAAATAAGCTCCGCCCGTGTCCTCGGCAATCAGGCGCAAGAGTGATTCGTTGAGCTTGGAAAGAACGACTTCGCCTTTTTGGTCTTTTTTATAGCCGGTTCCCGACGCGTCTTCGGGAACCGTGCTGCCTTCCGCAGTCCCGATCCCGACGGTGAAGATCCTCACGCCCGCCGAACGCGCTTGGTGGGCGGCCTTCATTGCGTCGCCCACATGACTTTCTCCATCCGTCAGCAAAATAATGGCTTTCGAGCCTTTTTCTTTGTCGCCGAATGCCTGTAGCGACGCCAGAATAGCTTTCGAAAGATCCGTCCCTTGATACGGAATGAGATTAGGGCTGACCGTCGAGAGAAAAAGACGCGCCGCGCCGTGATCCAGCGTCAGCGGACATTGAATGATCGCGTCCCCCGCAAAAGCCACGATCCCGATGCGGTCTCCTTTCAAACCGTCGATGAGATCGGTCAGCTGCCGTTTAGCCTTCTCGAGCCGATTCGGAGCCAGATCCTTGGAAAGCATGCTGTTGGACACGTCAATCGCGATGACCACATCCACGCCTTTTCGCTCGACTTTTGCTCCGGGTTTGGGTCTATGCGGTTCGGCCAGTGACGCAACGAAAAGCGCCAAAATCGCAAGCAGAAGAAGCCGTTTGAGAATTCGCGCGCCGGGCCGATAGGACACCGCCAACCTTTTCACCAGATCCGGCTCGCCAAAACGGCGCATCGCGGCACTTTTTCTCGCCTGAGAAATCCAAAAAATCAGCGCGACGAGAAAAACCGACCAGAACCAAATCCAGTTTTCGGGATGTCCCCACTCCATCGAGTACCTCTGCCTAAGGAATTTTGACGTACATCAATTCAAATAAAACCATTTCGGCCAGCACCAGCAAAAAGGCCGGCCATAAAAACCAAAAATACCGCTCCTCGTAATGCACCTGCTGCTCCACGGTCACTTCGGTTTTCTCAAGAAGGTCGATTTGCCTGAAAATATCGTGCAGCATGCGTTCGTCCCGGGCGCGGAAGTAGTGCCCTCCGGTCTTGGCCGAGATGTCGTTCAACATCTTCTCGTCGATCTGCGTCTCGACCTTGATGAGCCGGGTCCCGAACCGCGGATCATTGACCGGCAAATAGGCGATCCCTTCTTTTCCCACCCCGATCGTATACACGCGGATGCCATACTGCTTGGCCAAATCCGCCGCCGTGATGGGATCGATCTCGCCGGTATTGTTGATGCCGTCGGTCAGAAGAATGACGATTTTGCTTCGCGCTTCGGAATCCTTCAATCGATTCACGGCATTCCCCAGGCCCAGCCCGATCGCCGTTCCGTCCTGCACCATCCCGAGCTGAATCTTGTCGAGAAGGGTCAGAATCGCCGTGTGATCGAATGTGAGCGGGCACTGCGTAAAACTTTGTCCCGCGAAAATGACCAGACCGATGCGGTCGTCCTGACGGCCTTCGATAAATCGCTTGGCTTCCATTTTTGCCGCAACCAAACGATTGTCGGGCTGGAAATCGAGCGTGGCCATGCTGCCCGACACGTCCAGCGCAATGACGATGTCGACCGCCCACTGCGTTTTCTTCTCTTCGCCGGTTCCCGTCTGAGGCCGTGCAAGCGCCATGACGGCCAATGTGATGGCCGCCAACCGGATGAGCCCTCTGGCAAAGCGGCGAAAACCGCGGCCCCGGCCGCCGGCTTGACGCACGAGACTGACGTCCGAAAATTTGAGCGTTGGATCCCGTCCGCATTTGCCCAACCAATACAGAAGCGTCGCAAAGAAAACGGGAATAAGCAGTAAAAAGAAGGCGGGGTCCGCAAATCTCATGACTTGACCTTTTCTTCGACAGGTTTGGTTTTTTCGACGGCGTCGCGAAGACTGTTTTCCGATTCTTGACCTTCCGCATAACCGGGGTCATATTTCGCGAATTTGGCCAAATCGCATCGGTCCAGTATTTTTTCAACCGTATCGGTGACTCCGCGATCGTCGATCTTTTCTTTCAGGATCGGAATGAGTTCGTGAGTGGTCAACTCGAGCGCCTGAATCCCGTATCGTCGTTCGAAATACCTGCGTAAAATATCGGATAGGCCCGAATAATATTCCTTGAGGCGTTTCTGCTCGAGATCCCCCCTGTTCCTCAGGCGCTCCAGTTCCAATAGAGCGCGCCGATCACAGGGAAGCCGGCTTTCGAAATCCATAGCCTTGCGTAAACGCAACCCTATCCGCACGAGGAGCACCGCGGTCAGAATGAAAGCCGCCAAACCGAAGAAAAAATCCCGCCAACGCGCCAAACTGAACGAAATCGGTCCCTTGATGGGCCGGATATCTTCTTTGTCCCAAGGCTTCTTGCCGACGCTGACTATTTTCACGGCCAGGGAGTCGGTCCTCACGACGCCGGGCTTGCTCTTGGCATCGACAAACCGGATCGGGATCGGAGGAACCTTGAGATCTCCGAGTTCAAACGCCGTCACCGTAATGATAAACGTCTCCCGAATCCTGTTCTTCCCCTGCGTGACGGGCGAGCGTTCGACGTTTTTGACTTCAAACGGAGAAAGGGAAAGAGATTTGGGGTCCAGTTCGACTGAATACAAACGTGGGCGCTCCACGCTCACAAAAATCCGGATGTCTTCTCCGAGAGTGGCGCGGGCCGGTACGGCTTTGGCCGTCACGCCGACCGCTTCGGCGGCATAGACGGACACACACAGACCTAAAGATAGAAGGACCCACGCTACGTTCTTTTTCATACCTCTCACCGGATGCCGTGGAGATCGGCTATCTAAATCGTTTTTCACGCTGCTTAAAAAATCGGATCAATTCATCAATATAGGGTTCTGCGGTCGACAAATCGATGTGGTCGATGCCGGCTGCCATAAAAATTTGTTCGCGCTCTTCTTTCCGTCGCGCCCATTCCTTCTTGAAACGATCTCGGAAACCCCGCCCTGCGGCAAAGGTGAAAATTTCCCCGGTTTCGGCATCCTCGAGCTCGAGCGGCCCCCCGATTCTCGGGAAATCGCGCTCGCTCGGGTCTTCGATGACGACGGCCACGACGTCATGTTTTCCGTACGCCACGGAGAGCATCTTTTCATACCCTTTCGTCAAAAAATCGGAAAACAAAAAAACCGTCGAACGCTTCGTCACGACCCCATTCAACGTTTTCAACGCGGCGTTCAGATTCGTCCCGCGCCGCTGGGGTTTGAACGTCAGAATCTCCCGGATGACGCGCAGCACATGCTGGCGGCCTTTTTTCGGAGGAATGTATTTTTCGACGCGATCGCTGAAAATGATGAGACCCACGCGGTCGTGATTTTTCACGGCCGAGAACGCCAGTACCGCGCCGATCTCGGCGATCAGTTCCGATTTCGTGCGCCCTTTTGTTCCGTATTGACCCGAAAAGCTCGCATCGACGAGAAAAATAACGCTCAGTTCGCGCTCTTCGACGAATTTTTTCGTATACAGATGGCCCATGCGGGCCGTCACGTTCCAGTCGATGTCGCGGATATCGTCTTGGGGGTCGTATTCACGTACTTCATCGAATTCCATTCCGCGCCCCTTGAAGACGCTATGATATTCGCCGGCGAACGTCGTATTCACCAGGCGCGACGTTGTGATTTCGATGAAGCGTATTTTCTTTAATAGGTCTTTAGGGAGCATGTGCGTTAACCGGACGACGTCCGGTGGGCGTCCGGTGGGAGACATTAGAGCCGGTTCGCAAATCGCACGGGGCTAACGTCTCGGCGCGGACGTCGTCCGCCATTTTACGGAACTTCGACTTCGTCGAAAATCCTCTTGACGATATCCTCGGATGACTTTTCTTGCGCCTCGGCTTCATAGGTCGGGATCACGCGATGACGCAAGACGTCGAGACCGACGGCTTTGACGTCATCGGGCACGACGTATCCCCGGCCGCGGATGAACGCATGCGCGCGTGAAGCGATATTGAGATAAATCGTCGCGCGCGGAGACGCTCCGAACATGATGAGCGGCTTGAGTTCCTGCAACTTATAGGCCGCCGGATCCCGCGTCGCGCAAATCAGATTCACGATGTAATTTTTGACCTTCTCGTCGATATAGATTTGTTTCACCACCTCGCGCGCGCGAAGGATATCTTCGGGGTTCATCACTTGGCGGACCTGAGCCGGCGGCTGCCCCGCCATGCGATCCATAATCTCGATTTCTTCGCTTTTCTTTGGATACGTGATCTTGAGTTTCAACATGAACCGGTCGACCTGCGCCTCGGGGAGTTGATACGTTCCTTCCTGCTCGATGGGATTTTGCGTCGCCAACACCATGAAAGGCTCATCGAGCTTGAACGTCTGGCCGCCGATCGTGATCTGCCGCTCCTGCATGGCTTCGAGCAGCGCGCTTTGCACTTTGGCGGGAGCGCGGTTGATTTCGTCGGCAAGAATGATGTTCGAAAAAAGCGGGCCTTTTTTCGTCGTAAACTCTCCCGTTTTAGGATTGTAGATCTGAGTTCCCAAAAGATCGGCGGGCAGCAAATCCGGCGTGAACTGGATTCTCTGAAATTGCGTGTGGATGCTTTGCGCAAGCGTCTTGACCGAAAGGGTTTTGGCCAATCCCGGCACCCCTTCCAGCAACACGTGGCCATCGGCCAACAAACACAGTAAAAGACGTTCGACGAGGGTATTCTGGCCGACGATCACCTTCGCCATTTCCGCCTGAAGGGCGCGGATACCGACACTCTCCCGTTCAACCTTTTCCGCGACTTGTTTTATATCCAAACTCATCGAGATCCCTCCGCATTTAAGGTTGGTTCTGGAAAATTGAAGTACCTATTATACACAAAAAAAGCGCCGGTTTAGCCGACGACCTTGAATGATTTCTGACCGAATACGAGATCATTGAGATAGATCCTGAATTCGTATTCTCCCGCATGATCGAATCGAACCGAGCGAAGATTGAATACGAGTTCGCAATCGCGGGACCGGTCCTCGACCTTGAATTTCTGCACAAATGCGCGGTTGAGCGTTTTGCCTTCGGTGAGATCGAAGAGCTCGAGCGCAAAATCAAAAGTACCTTCGACTTCTCGAAATTGTACGTAGACGCTCATCGCCGGATGAACGAGAGGAAATTGTCGGCCTTGAATGCGATCGAAAAGCCCCACAAGCGTGCGCTTGTGAGTCTTCTCTTCCATGATCGTCAAATCGCACAAAAGCATCGCCTTGAGAATCGGTTTAATTTCGCTCATAAAACCCCTTTTGCTTAGCGTTAATCCGTCGTAATCTCGTCATCCAGTTCGTTCACATCGTCTGTTTTTCTCGGAAAAAAACGACCGAGCGCTTCGCCCGCCTTTTCCACGCCCGCGACAATGCCGCCGGCCAGATCTCCTTTTTTAAATTCGTCAGCCATACTATCGCGCGTCCGGTCCCAAAGATCGCTTCCCGCTTGACGATGAATCCCTTCGTCCCCTACGATCGCGAACGATCGGCTGTCCACCGCGACGAAAATCAACACGCCGTTTCTCTCGGCCGTGCGATGCATGCCGTGTTTCGAAAAAACGTTGGCCGCGTCGCGAAGCGGATCGCGGGAGCGACCGCGGACATGAACGCGGATCTCGCCCGAAGTCAGGCGCTCCGCGCACCGGATCGCCTCCACAATTCTTTTTTTCTCGTTCGTCGTCAACCGTTTGGGCTTCATGGGTATCACCATCGGCCGCTCGCCCCGCCGCCGCCAAAACCTCCGCCCCCGCCCCCGCCGAATCTCCCTCCGAACCCTCCGAATCCCGATCCGCCGTACCATCCTCCGCCGCGCGGACCCCGGCTCGAATAGGTCTGACCTGCGGACGCGGCCGCCAACGCCGCGCGGGCCAAATGAAGAAGACCGGATAAGACCAGGCCAAAAATCAACCCGGCCGGCAGACCGAGGATGGCGATCGAAAGCCCGATTACGATCGCATAGGTTAGGAGCGGAATGAACACATAAGCGACCATCGCAAAAAATACGAAGGGCGCCCAGCGCTCCATCGGGTCCTTCGAGTTTCCGGTCCCCCGATATTCTCCGCGCGTCGCCTCCATGATCGCCTGCACCCCGCGCGTCACCCCCTCGTCAAACAGGCCTTGCTTGAAGGCCGGACTGATTTCATTGCGAATGATTTGTGAGCACAACGCGTCGGTCAACGCACCCTCAAGGCCGTATCCGACCTCGATCCGCATTTGCCGATCATCCCGGAAAACGGTAAAAAGCACGCCGTTGTCGCGGCCTTTTCGGCCCAATTTCCACCGATCGACCAAACGGATCGAAACGTCTTCGAGCGACTCCCCTTCCAATCCCGGAAAAATGGCGACCAAGATTTGATTGGAGGTGTTTTTTTCGAATTCGGCAAGTTCCGTATCCAATCGCGATCGGGTCGAAGCGGAGAGAAGACCCGCATAATCATTCACATACCGTTCGGGACGCTCGGGGATCTTGAGGGCATACGCGGGTCTGATGAAACCGAATGCGCCGATCAGTGCACAAAGAAACCACGCGAGCCGAAAACCAGTCGAACGCGCCGCCCATCGACGGCCCGCCGGGTTTAAAACTTCACGCTGGGTGCTTTTTGGGCCTGCGAATCGGATTTGAAATAGTCCTTTGGGCGGAACGAAAACAAGGATGCGACGATATTCGACGGAAACTGACGAATCCGCGTATTAAACACACGCGCCGCGTCGTTGTAGCGCCCTCGTTCGACGGTAATCCGGTTTTCCGTGCCTTCCAATTGCGACTGGAGCGAAAGGAAGTTTTGGTTTGCCTTGAGTTGGGGATAATTTTCAACGGTCACGAGCAATCTCCCGAGCGCGCCGGACAAGGCTTGTTGAGATTCCTGGAATTGACTGAATTTCGAAGGGTCGTCAAGAATTTCGGGCGAAAAAGAACCCGCCGCCTTCGCGCGGGCGTCGGTCACTTGGGTAAACGTGCCTTTTTCGTGCGCCGCGTATCCCTTGACCGTTTCGACGAGGTTCGGAATGAGGTCCAAACGCCGTTGATACACGTTTTCGACTTGGGCCCATGCCTGGCGGACCTGCTCCTCTCCCTTTACGAGTCCGTTGTAAGAACCGGCCAAGGCAAGGATTGAAAAGAGGATCAGACCGATAACAACCGTCAATCCGATTAAAAATTTATTCATGAAAAACTCCCGAAATTAATCGAGCTGCGTAATCGCTTCTTGAATCAGCGGCAATACCGCGACGGCTTCGTCCTTCGTCAGACGTCCCAACTTTCCGAAGCGCAGATTCCCTTCGGCGTCCTTGGACTCTCTCGAAATCTGAAGCTTTTTGGGTCCGTTATTATAGGAGTAGATACTCACTGAAATGCGGGTATCTTCAGTTTCCCAAGCTTTCGAAAATAACTTTTGGTCCAGACTGCTGTCGTAAGGCATTATTCCCCCTTGTGGTCTATTTCTAAGACTTAGTCTATTTCCTTACTTTAATGATCTATCCTTATTATATATATGTAAATATTATAGCGCGAAGCGCGCCCGAGCGACACTCTTTTGTAAAAAAACGTATTGGGCCCGTTTTCGTTTCAATGCTATAATTCTCCGCATGAACCGCAATCAGCTGGTTTCAGCTTTTTTTGTCGTACTTCTGTTATTCATTCTCTATAATGTCGGCCTCATTTTCCTTCCGTTTTCGGCTCCCCTGTTTTGGGCGGCCATCATTGCTTTTACTTTTTATCCGATTTATCAAAAAGTTTCCCGTGGCCTGAAAAACAATCACTGGGCCGCTATCCTCACGACGCTTGCGATTTTTTTGGCCATCGTGCCGATCATTCTCGTCGTCACGTTCAGTCTCGTGCAGGAAGGGGGCAAATTTTATCAGTTCGTCCAACAGAGCATCCAAAACGGAGAGATCCAAAACTTTTTCGAGCGGTTGCGCAGCCACGCGCTCGTCCGCCGACTCGAGAGCATCGAGTTTCTCAGGTCCACCCTACTCACGGAAAAAGCTCAGGAATGGGCCCTCGGCCTGGCTTCGATGATCGGGAATTTCAGCCTGAAGTATGTCGGGATCTGGACGAAAAGCTTTTTTCTCGGATTCGTCGATATTCTCCTGACCCTTTTCATTTTATTTTTCTTTTTCAGGGACGGCGAGAAAATGATCCGGTTCGTTTATGCGCTCACTCCGCTCGAGGAGGACACCAAGCAGGCTGTTTTCTCGCAACTCGGAGATACGTTTTCGGCGGTCATCCGGGGGCAGCTTTTTACGGGTCTGGTCCAGGGCACTATTTTAGGACTCGTTTTCTGGGCGCTCGGCTTGCCTCTCCCGATTTTGTTCGCGGCGCTAACCTTCCTCACGGGAATGATTCCGGTCCTCGGCGCGGCCAGCGTGTGGGTCCCGTTCGTCGGTTATTTGGCCGTTTCGGGCCATTACGCCAAGGCGGTCATCCTTCTGATCATGGGCGCGGGAGTCATCAGTCTCGTCGACAACATTCTCAAGCCGATTTTAATCGGCGAAAAAACAAAGCTCCCTTATTTCCTGCTTTTTTTAGGCATCCTGGGCGGGTTGCACGTCTACGGATTCATGGGGATCTTTTTAGCGCCCGCGGTACTGTCGCTTTTCTTCGTACTCGCGCGCATCTTTCGTCAGAAAGTCCTACTCGCCGACCTTCCGCAAGACAAAGCTTAATTATTAAAAAGCTCGTCGAAAGAAAAAGCGTTGTCGTGGCCTAAAATCGTACGGCCGTTGCCCATCGAATGGAAATAGAGGCGATACCGTTTGGAGCTGCCGAACCGGTCTCGTGGATACGAAAGCTTGAACGGGGCGGGACTTTTCACCAAGATCGTGAAACGTTTGCTGTCGTATTGGCCCTTGGCGATGCGCCGGACGAGAAACGTGATCTTGAACGGCATATCGCGCATCATCTGGGTCTCGTTCTGATAGGAGCGCGGATCCTGCTGAATCGCGTCGAACGGCCCCTTCTCGGCCACGTCCAAACCCAGCGGCCGTGCCTCGATTACCAAGTCGCTTCTCATGAAAAGGCGCGCCTTGTCCAGAATGTCCATGTACTGCCGGTCGATGAACGGAATCCCGAAAACGAGACTGAGGACGACCGAAGCCACGAGCGCGCACAAAAAACTGATGTAAACCGGGTCGCGCTTTTCGAGAGCTTCCCGGTAGGTTTTGTATTTCCGGCGAAGCAGAATCCGGGCCATCCATCCTTTGCGAAAGCCCTGTTCGTCGTAACGGCGATCCGGTTTTTTAAGCGGATTGATTGCCAAGTTTCCTCCAATTCAAACGCGCGGATTTGAATTCTTTTCCAAAACCCCAACGAATCACGAGGCGGTTGGCCGCTCTCTCGAGATCCTTGATGGTTTTTCCCGTCACGTCTTTCAGTATACGATGAGCCAATTCGTGGGCGACGATGGCCTCAAACATCCCTTTTTTCGGCGACGCCGCCAATTCCACGTTCAATTTGACAATCCAAAGCCCTTTGCGAAAGGTCGGCGCGTCCTGTTCGAGCGTTTCGATCCCCGCCGAGTTCGCCCATCGAGCGCTGCCGGTCGTGTAATATTCCGTAAACACGACCGGAAAATCACGATCCGTCAGCTTGATGAAATCTTTTTTTGGGAGGCGCGCCAGCACATCGATCAGGGCTGCGTGAATCTTCGGATCCGAAGTGAACGCGCGCGATGCGAATTCCGCCAAATATTCTCGCGCCACTTCTTTCCGGTCGTCCCAGGCCCAGCGATCCAGACGCCCCTCGTTCAAGTAAAACGTCAAGAGCCGGTTGCCGTCCAAAACCGTAAACGTTTCAACAGCCCCTTGTTGTCGGCCGCATCGGACCGTTTCTTTCGGATAAACGGTCGAAAGTTCCGCACGACTCATCCCCGCCGTAATCGACGGAGGCGCGCCTCTCTCGCCATAGACAGCCGGAATAGACACGGCTGCGATGAAGAGAGCGGAAAATAGGATCCGATAGTTCGTTTGCCGCTCAGACATCGTTTGTTGAAACTTTTAGCTTATTTTAAAGGGTGAATAGAAAAAGACAAGTGAAAACCGGCTAGACGGCAATGAATGCCAATGAAAGAAGTCGACCCGCCTTTTCTTTTTCGAGGCGATAAGAATAAAAAAGAGCGTTTTCACAGACCGTGCATCGCGCCGTATCCGAAAGATGCGTTCTTAAAACGCCCGCGTCGAGTAATTGGCGCCTGTTTTCACCGGCCAGATCGAAAATAACTTTTTCTTTTTCTTTG
>Ga0172375_10006332_pt1 | contig 16678 bp, 15 predicted proteins | sample LakKiv1m_FD_114537 | JGI IMG/M metagenome (GOLD analysis project Ga0172375, IMG submission 114537) | Freshwater microbial communities from Kabuno Bay, South-Kivu, Congo - kab_092012_11.1m | ecosystem: Environmental > Aquatic > Freshwater > Lake | place: Democratic Republic of the Congo...
GAGTGCCCGAACGAGTTCCAATAGAAGAAAACGATCGACGCGAACCTATTAACGCCTATGGACAGAGTAAATTCATGATTGAAAATGTATTCAAAGATTATGCGACGGCTTATGATTTAAAATATGTAGTTTTTAGATACTTTAATGCGTGCGGGGCAGATATTGAGAGGGAGATTGGCGAAAATCATTTACCTGAGTCGCATTTGATTCCAATTTTGTTAGAAGCAGCAGTGGGGAAAAGAGATTTTTTTCAATTAAATGGAACTGATTATCCAACAAAAGATGGGACTTGTATTAGAGATTATGTGCACGTGGAAGATTTGGCATCGGCACATTTGTTGGGATTAAAATATTTATTAGATGGAGGACAAAGTGAATTTTTCAATTTGGGTAACGGTAAGGGTTATTCAAATAAAGAGATAATTGAGGCTGTCAAGGAAGTAACCGGAATCGATTTTGAAGTACGAACAGGCCCACGTCGACCTGGTGATTCCCCTATTCTATTAGCCAGCTCTGACAAAATAAAAAAGATGTTAGGCTGGGCGCCAAAATATACCGATATTAAGGATATAGTCAAAACAGCTTGGGAGTGGCGAAAAATTTTGTCTAAGGCTTAACTTTTTCTAAAGTTAAAATTTCGAAATTGGGAAAACATTTCAAAGAATTAACTTGTTTAAATTTTCCAAACAAATCTAATTCATAGTATTTGGTCTGATTGCTAAAAGTACCGCTGTCAACGATTACTGTCATAAATTTTGATTGACCGTTTTGTGTTTCGATATCGAGGACGTTGCATTTTGCTTGTTTTAATAAAAAACGATGCTCCGGACCGTTGTGAAAAGGGTGAAAGCTTGATTGGACAGAAACATATGTTGGCTGACTAAAATTTTGGCAATAACTGGCAAAACAGCTTTGCATTTGAGAATAGCTTCGTGGCGCGGGATGGAAATATGTCCGAAGTTGGTTTGGATTAAGATAGATAAGAGATAAAAATACGACTAGAAATATTTTTATAAATTTTGGCTGAGTGGCAACTATCAAGAAGATTAAGCAAAGATAGGCAAAGACGTAATGTGCTTGGATGGATATGGGGATAGTAAATCCAAAAAATACCAATACTAAGAACAAAAATGAAGATATGAAAATTATATTTTTGTAATTTTTGCGGTTAGTGACAACAATGCATAAAGCCAAGACGGTAAATAAAGTAAACAAGACCAGGTTTAAGGACTGTAAAGGTGTTGCAAAAATATATTGAGATAAGCGATTGGATCGTTCGACAAGTCCTAGACCCTCTTGTACGGGAGAATTTTTGGTAAATAAGGAGGCAGTAAGGAGAAAATGATGTCGAATCTCGAAAAACAATGTTGGTAGATTAAACAAAAGAAAAGATGAAGAAAGTGTAATGGCTATTGGGACAAGATGTTTTCGATAAAATATAAGACAATACAAAGCGAAGGCAATTAAAAGAGGAGCGACGGAATATGAGAGCGAGATGGCCAGAGCGATAGCAAGCGAAAACACAAAAAGTAATTTAAGTGAGTATTTGTTTATAAGTTGGTGAAACGCCAAAATGGCGATCAAAACAAACGGGGAAACAAAAGAAGGGTTCCAGACAAAACGGCCCTGAATAATATATTGGGGATGAATGGAGATGAGGTAGAAAGTAATTAGTAAATAATAATTAGTTATCGGTATTTTATATTTTTTAATAAGGTATAGGCAGAAAATAAAAGTAAACAGATAAACAAAAGCCAGAGTAAAAATTGAAGAGATGGGGTTGCCTCCCGAAATTAGAAATCCTGGGTAAAGTAGGTAGAAATAAATAGCCGATTGATTGAACGGGAGAGCACTGGTTTGGGGGCCGAGTAATGGAGGTTTGCCGGTATCATGCCAATTTTGAAGCACTAACATGTCACGGCCCATATCGTTGAAAAAGAAAAAAGAATTGCGAATATTATAAAAACGAAGGAGTAGGAAAAGAGCAATTAAAGCAATTGCAACACAGGTTTTAGCGTATTTGACCATAGATACTTATTTAATTGTTGTTTTAAATTATTTTTGTCTTGTTTATTTATATTTTTGTAAATATTTTTTATTTCAGCTAACCAAGTACTAGGACTATTATAGTCTTTAATAATAATTAGATAAGGAGAAACAATTTCAATTCCTTCAGCCCCGATGGAGGTGGTTATTACCGGTATACCAAAACTAAGACTTTCAATAATTTTAATTCGACTTCCTGAGCCGGAATATATTGGAGCGACTAGAATATCAATTTGCTGATAAAAATCTTTGGGTGAATCAACAAATCCAAGGTTTGTAATATTTTGAAACTTAAGATGATTATTGCCGGCGATATATGTCTTGTATTTTGTGGCCAAGTGTAGAGACAAAAATTTGATGGCATTTATATTTGGGCTGTGGGAAGTTGAGCCAATATAACCGATCTTTGGTTTATCAATCTTTTCTTTTTTGAGAAAATCGATTTTTTCAATGCCATTGGGGATAGTAACGATGTATTTGATGGCAAACTTTTCTTTTAAAATTTTGGCATCATTTTGAGAGACAGCGACGACAGTTTTAAATTTTTTTAAATATTTTTGTTCGTACAAATAGACCTGAATTAGGCGGATAAAGTGAATTGGCCACTTATAAATAATAGCTTCTTTTAGCCGACGCCAAAAAGAAACGGTGGAGATGTCATGGGCGACAAAGATGGTATTTAAGTTATCTGGTAAGTAGTCGATTAAATATAATAGTTGGCTGGTTTCGATTATAACTGTGTTGTACTTGGTAAAGTCGGTTGATTTTAGTTTTTTAATATATTCTTTTGAATACCAATTGGAAAACCAATAGGGAATTGGGGTAAACGGCCTTTTGTTTGGGGTTGTTTCCGTATAGTTGTAGACCAAAACATTAAATTTAGACTTCAGATATTTGATGGTATTGTAGATTCGAACTTTGCCACCACTATCGGTAGGAATGTGACTGTATGGTTCGATTAATATAATATTTTTCATATTTTTGGCTGAGCTTCAAGACGTTTTTGTTGGATGGAGACAAAACTTTTGGGTAAATATTTTTTATAGTGGTAGTAAAGATATTTAAGTAAATGATAAATGTAAGTTTTACCTGTGTAATATCTTGTGATAACTTTAGCTCTTTCTTCGTAAACCAAATCTGATTGTGATGAGGATATTCCTGTAGTGTCGTAATCGGTGACAATAATTGGTATATATTTTGTAGAAGCATAGAACTTGATAATATTTTTGATAAAGAAATCAAAGTCAGAAGAAATGACTAAGCTTTCGTCATATAAGCCATGTTTTTCAAATAAATCCTTTTTGATAAAAGTGGCTTGATGAAATAAAGTTCGGTCAATAAAGAATTGACTGTTAATATTAAAATTTGCCAAACTTTTGCCTTTAATATCACCATAAACAATTTCTTTGTCAAGTTGACTGGTTACTTTTTTTATAACATCTTTGTCGTGAAGGTAATCTCCGGCATTAAGAAAGAGGAGGTACTCCCCTGTTGCGGCCTTGATGCCTTTGTTCATGCCCTGATAACGGCCATTATCGGGTTCACGGATATAAATAACTTTGTATTTAACGGATGATTGGTAGTTAGCCACAACATTAGGAGCGTCGTCGGATGACATGTTGTCTACGATGATGTGTTCGAAGTTTTGGGGCGATTGTGTTTTAATGGAGTCCAATGTCTTTCTGAGGCCGGAATTGTTGGAAGTAATAGTAATAATAGATAACACAGATTTTTGCATAATGTATTAATTGAATATAACATTTTTGTGTTAAAGTAAATTCATATGTTGGTATCAGTAATTTTGGCTTCATATAATCACGAAAAATTTGTAAAAGAGGCGGTGGAATCCGTATTAAATCAAACAGTGACTGATTTGGAACTGATTGTAGTAGATGACGGATCCCCCGATAAAACGGCTGATGTAGTCGACAAAATTCATGATAGAAGATTGAAGCTAGTGAGACTTAATCCCAATAGAAGACATTATCCAAGAAATATCGGCATAAAGATGGCCAGGGGTAGATACATTGCCTTTCAAAATTCGGACGATGTCTGGCTCAAAAATAAATTAGCAGAACAGCTTAAAGTTTTTAACAGTGACAAAAAAATGGTGGTTTGTTTTACCCGTTTGGATATTATTGATGAAAAGGGAAAAGTATTAGAGCAATCTTGGGCTAAGGGTAATTTGGCCGGCGATAATATGAATAACGAAAGTTGGCTGCGGTTGTTATTCGAAAAAGGGATTAACTTTGGAATCGCATCGGCATTGATAAAACGGGAAGCAATATTGAAGGTGGATGGCTTTAATGAAAGCATGGTACAAATGTCAGATTACGATTTGTGGGTAAGATTATTGGGACATGGGCAAATATTCATTGTGAATGAGAAACTGACCCAAATGAGAATTGTTGATGGAGTTAATTATAGTACCCCCAAAAATGAAGTTTATTGGAGAAGTGCCCTTGAAAATGTTGATATTTTAAATAGGTATTTACAATGGCCGGTAAACAGATATTTAGATGAAATATTTTTTGATATTATGCCAAAGGATAATCATCTATTAAGTGTTAAGTTGGCAACATTAGCCCGATATGCTTGGACTTTAAATACACCTCAACATAGTATATTTGCCGACCAATTGCTGGCAAGTCTTTTAAATGACCATAAATCCAGTGATGAAGTATTAAGTTATTACGGAGTCGATATTAAAAAAGAATATATAAAAAGAAGAGGCAAGTTTGAAATGGTTATCCATAAATAAAGTGAAAAATATTAATGTTGTTTGCAATTGGTTGACCGAGCTTAAAAAAAGTTCAGGTTTTAAAACAACATGGATTAGCCAAAACGATAGTAAAGAATGGTCGATTAAAAAAGGTAGAATATGCCACAAAACCAACCATTTTTTTAAAATAATTGGTATAAGATATACAAATTTAGATAGTGAAGTTACTGATCAGCCAATAATTTTACAAAAAGAAATTGGGACTCTGGGATTTTTGATGCGTGAACACTTAAATAATAAAGAAATATTAGTACAAGCCAAAATTGAACCAGGTAATACAAACATAATTCAGTTGGCACCGACTTGTCAGGCAACTAAGAGTAATGCAATGTGCTACCACGGTGGAGCCAAGCCGCCATTCTACTGTTTATTTAATAAGCAACATCCAAAGATAATCTATTCGAGTTTGCAAAGTGAACAAGGTAGCCGGTTCTACAAAAAAAGAAATAGGAACATGTTGGCAATAAGTAATGACGATTATGTTTTGACGGAAAATTACAGGTGGTTGAGTATTGATTTATTATTAAAATTATTAGGAAGTGATTATCTTGTTAATACTGATGCCAGGTCAGTTATGGTCTGTAGTCCATGGGAAAAATTAGTTAATCGTATTCCCTTTTCTCAATCCAAAACCTCTTTTGCCAGAGCTTTGTTGATGTCATACCAACAAAATATAAAGACCAAACAGTTTATTGAAATGAACAAAGAATTGTGCTTGGCACAGAAAACAATATTAGACACTAAAATAATGCCTCTTGAACAATTAAAAGACTGGAAAGTAACATGTTTGGGAGTCAAACCAATGCTAAAAAAGAAGTTTTCGGTAAGGTACTTGAATGTAACTACCAAAAGTCGCGAGGTAGCTTCCTGGGATCAGCCGATTATTGATAGCTATGGAGGTGGTAGTGTAGATCTGGTTTGCGGGAGAATAGACGGTGTACTGCATTTTAATTTTATAATTATTAATGAGCCAGGACTTTGTAATAATGCCGAGCTGTCCCCCACTATCTGTGTTGAGCCGGGTTGTAGAAAAAAGACAGATATATTAAAAGATTACCCGAGGGCAAAGGTAGTTAAATCTGTTCTGCAATCAGATGAAGGTGGCAGATTTTATCAGGATACAACTAAATATAGAATAATTGATATCGGTGAGGCTGATATGAATTTGCCGGGATACTGGCTAAATTTAGCCCAGATACAGGATATGTTGTTGAAGGACGGGTGGTTTACCAACGAATCTAGGTCGGTATTGTCATTGTTGTTGTGGTGGATGTAAAAATTGAATATTGGAAGTTCTAAAATATATTCAGTTATGAGAAGATTGAACATGTTAAATAAGTTTATAATTTTATTAAAAAAATATAGGAAGTTCATAATATATGGATTCATAGGAGTAACTGGAGTAACACTAGATTTAATTATATTTTCAGCTTTAATTAAATTTTCTCCAATTTACTATTTATTGGCAAATATTGTTAGTGTTTCTTTAGGAATAATAAATAATTTTGTTTTAAACGTATTGTTTAATTTTAAAGTTAAAAATAATCTGTTTAGAAGATTTTTGAACTTCTATGGGGTTGGAATGGTAGGTTTGTTGGTAAGTTCAATAATGTTGTTTATACTGGTGTCTTTTTTTGGTCTAAATGTCTACTTGTCTAAATCTATCATAATATTATTAGTAGTCGTCTTACAATATAATTTAAATGTAAGATACAGTTTTAAAAATTAACATGTGCTTGACAGTATTTATAGTTACGATATTATAAAACATTGTGACATTCGCTCAAAAAATAAAAACAAATATGATTTTACCCTATTTAAAAAAGGGTATGAAAATTATTGATCTTGGGTGCGGAGATATGTGGCTTACAAATTATTTAAAAAAACAAGGATTTGATGTTGTGGGTTTTTCATTATCTAGTCCAGCTGATTATGTTGGTAATGTAAAAACCTATAAGTTTAAAAAAAATTATTATGATGTCGTGATTGCTTTGGAAATGGTAGAACATGTAGATTGTTATAAAGAGGTTGAAAAAATGTTGAAGAAAAATGGATTATTTATATTAACAACCCCCGTTCCGCATTTGGATTGGTTCTGTCTTTTTATGGAAAAAATGGGTATTTTCCAGAGTAGAGGTGACACTCCTCATACCCATTTAATTTATATCAGGGATATTCCAATATTTAAAAAGATAGTAACAAAAACTTATTTTTTTCTTCAGTTTGGTGTGTTTAAAAAAAGCTAGACTTATTGGGTGATAACCTTGGTCCCCGAAAAACGTAAGTTATTTTCACCCAAAGGAGTTTCCCCTATCCAATTTATATAAATACGATAAAAACCTGGGCTAAATGGAATATATAAGTTTTGTAAAAGATTGTTTTTCGTAAAATAAAGTTTCTTTAATAATTGACCCTTATCTGTTTTTACTGTGACTACTCCTTCCCCATTTGACGTTAAAGATGATATAAAAAATACATTATCCTTGATCGCGAGTCTAATTTCGCTATTATTGGTTACCATTTGGCTGAAACTTAAGTTGCCATTAAATTCTCTTGAATTAAATCCACTTAAAAAATAGGCAATAGATGATTTTGGTGGGTAGATATTAAATCCAACCAGTTGTGTTAATTTATCAAAGTTAGAGGCTTGTTCATTTTTGAAATATATCCATTGATAAAATTTATTTGATAAATCAGGTATGTAAGAGTTTTGATCGTGATTTATTAGCATTGAATCGTTTGGAGTCAAAAAAACACCTTTTGAATTTTCTTTTAGTATTGTAAGAGGTAAATAAGCTACATACGGATGTACTGCATCAAAAAATAAATTTGCAGGAGAATACATATTTTTCTTAACGTCTAATATTAAGTCCGAATATTGTTTAAGTGGGGATTCGATTCCACCGATCGTTTGAACTACATTAAAAGTTGATTGATTAAATCTAAAAATTTTAAAATTTGAATAAAATGGTATTGCTAATGTACAAAAAAATAAGTAGGTTATATATTTATTCGTTTTATTGATTTTAAAATAATTGTAAATGTTATAAGAAATAACTAGAATGTAAACCCAGTAAGTCCATTGAATAACTTTATATATATTCCACGTATTTCCAATACTTTTATCAAAAGGGTTAATAAAGATGAATCTAAATATTATTAGAATAAATATATAAAAAGATCCGATAATTAGAATCGATTTAAAAGTTGTAGATTTAACTCTATTTAGAAAAGACGTGTATAAAATAAATATACTTATCACTATCCCAGGAATATATATGAGTTTTCGATTTGGGCCAACAAGATTGTAGAAATCCAAACCAAAAAGCATTAAGTAATAATCCATCAAACTGGTTTTTTGATTCCAACCAACTATTGCACCATACTGGCTAATTATTCCCTTAAACATTAATGCCGATGATGTTGGTGATACTAGTAAAGCGAGAATATAAGATAACAATAATAAAGTTAAGTTCTTTATCGAAGTCCTTTTGGTTAAAAGTAGATATATGTACACAAGAGCCGAACTTAGGACAAAAAAAGGCATAATTTCTTGGTAAATCAAGATTAATGCAGCCGTAGAAATTGTGTTTGAAATTAATAGTTCGGGAGATAATCCAAATTTGATAAACCTTAAAATGTTAAAAACTAAAAAAGCTGAAATTACCAAACCGAAAGCTTGTGGAAGAAAACCTAACATAATTATCCATTGGTTCAAGCTAACAGCACAGGTAATAATTGATAAAAATATCATCAAAAACCACTTGTTTTTAATTATATATAATGAGATCAATGAGAGTGACATGATAAAAAGATACTCTGAAAAAGAGGCAACTGATGGGTATATTTCGATAGTATGATTTACTCCTGTGATTGATTTAGCTAATCCAAGAAAATACTGTGCCCCCATTCTTCCTGAAACAAGTTGATACATTAACATATTATCTGACCATGGTTCCTTGATAGCGTCTGCTTTCTCGACATAACTGTGGTTTTGAAGATATTCTGAAATGGCGATATAAGTTGTATGATCGTTGTAAAAATACCATGAGTTATGTTTAATGACCGGTGACAAAATTATGAGTGAATTGAATGATGAAAAAGCGAAAACTAAAAGTAGTATAGATACTTCCGATTTTAAGAATGTTATTTTATTCTTGTGTTTAAAAAATATGTAACCTAAAATAATTATGTTCAATAAAAAATACGTGATAACTACAGGATGAGAAAAATTATTTATTGAATATCCTCGGATACTAAAATTGGCTGTTGTCTGAGATAAAATTATAAATGATAATATTGGTGCTGAAATTAGTGTTTGTAAAAGTTTAAACTTGTTGATTAATAATGAATAACCAAGACCAGAAAATGAGCAAAATGTAACTAAAAATAAAAATGAATATATGTTGCTCGAAATCATATGATTATAGAAGTCAGATTTTACTTAATGAAAAAATAACACGATCTTCGTAATTGAAACGTCGTAATTCATTAAAATAGTTATTTTTACCTTCTGAGTTGTTTAATATGTTATACCAATCGGTAAATGAAAAGTTAACTAAAGACGGGAAAAGGAATGGTTTAACAGAAAAGTTTTTAAAACCGATTTTATTTGTAATATCATAAATTTCATCGAGTATAATACTTCTTTCTATCCAATAGTCATCATGTGGATGGTCCTTAAGAAATTGCCTAGTTTCTTTTGAGTCAGCGTGTTTGGATCCTGGTTCTACAAAAATTGCGATTCCACTTTTATCCAACACCCGGTATATTTCTTTAAATACTTTATTGAAATCTTTCATGTGATGAAGACTGTCAAAGCAATAAAGGTGTCCGAAAAAATTATCGGTAAATGGTAATTTGTGGCCATCACCATATTGGAAATGCAAATTAGTTGGGGAAATTCTTTGATCGTAATTTACTCGATCAGTAGCAATTTTAATTACTTCTTTATCAATATCAAAACCGTAAACGTCAAATCCTAGTTTGTTTAGAAATTCTGACGTCCAACCTGTACCACAAGCGAAATCCAGGAGTTTTTTATTTGGATTATCATAATTCAAAAATGAAGTTGATATTGAAAAATCAAACAGTAGTCTGGTCGAATTTCTACCGGCAAGAAATGGGTCGTTCAACATTAAATAGATTGATAAATATCTAATGTTTCTTCGGCACATTTGGTCCAGGAGAAGTTTTTGGCTAGCTGTTTTCCTAAAGCAATTTTTTTTGTATTGTTTTGAGTCAAAATAGAAGTCAAATTTTCACTTATATTTTCTACATCAAGTGGATTACAGTACAATGCAGAATTACCACAAACTTCAGGAAGACTAGACGTGTTAGAAGTTAGAACCGGACAGCCTGCTGCCATAGCTTCAAGACATGGTATTCCAAATCCCTCATAAAAACTTGGGTAAGCAAAACAAGATGCGTGTTGGAGTAGAGCGACTAAACTGTTGGTGGAAATATAGCCAATTAATTTAATTCGGTTAAAAGTATTTTGACAGTTGATATAATTTATAATTTCATTATTCATCCACCCTCCTCCTCCGGCAATCACAAGATCAAACTGTTTTTGATAGTTATCAGGCATGAGTAAATATGCCTTAATTAATCCAAGAGTGTTTTTTCTTGGCTCAAGACTACCAAGATGAAAAATATATGGTTTGACAAGATTAAACTTTTTGATAACAGTATTTATGCTTGTTGCGCTGACTTTGGAATAAAATATTTCGTCGCAAGCCATGTAAGTAACGGCAATTTTGGATTCGGGGCAATCAAAATAGTTAATTAAGTCTGATTTCGTTTGTTGAGATATGGCAATAATTTTATCAGCTTGGACAACAGCATTAATTGTGGCTTTCATACAATGATCAATGTTGGCTTGTTGGTGATATTGAGGGTGGGTATAAAAAGTAGTGTCATAAATGGTAACAACTAATTTATCGGAAATTCGTTTTTCCGGAATAGTGAAAGTTGTACTGTGAAATATATCTAACTTTGGTATTAGATATTTCCAAAATATTGAGGTAAATAATTTTGGAAAAGATTTAAGGTATATTTTGAAATTACTACTTAAGATAGGGTGATATTGTTGGTAGTTGTCAAGGAAGTGGTATTCAAAAAATGGAAATATAATATATTTGTTTATTTTGTCAATTTTTGATAGATGAGTAAGTAAATTGTGACTATAGACTGACGTTCCGCTTCTTTGGCCAAAGGCATAAGAAGCATCAAACCCGATATTTAAAATTTTATTGGTCATAGTTTGTTAAACTGTCTTTTAAAGATAAAGACAAACAATTGTTTAAACCAAATTAGGTAAAATTTAAAAATTCTATTAGTAGGTAATTTATGGTTGAGTGATACATACAAATAAAATGAACTGAAAATAAGATAAAGAAGAAAGTAGGTGTTTTGAGTAAGTGATTTCCGATCTATTTTTTCCAATTCGACATGAATTAAAGCAAAAATCCAACTTTCATTAACAGTTAAATAATGTTTTTGTTGGACTCTAATGATTTCATTGTGAAAAGGAACTTTTTGTCCGGATGTTTTGGTATTCTTATAGAATCTGGTATTACCAAGATATTCATTTAAATAATTTAAATTATACTTTTTGGAGACACGAATCCAATAATCATAATCCAGAGCATAATTTAGAGACTCGTCAAAGTAACCTATATCATTAATAATTTCAGATTTCCAAAAGGTAGTCGGTTGACAGATTCTGCATTGTTCGTGAAGAAATAGGTAGTCAGCTGGGCCATTTGGGTAGTCTTCAATATATTTATTGTTTTCATCAATATGTTTGCCTTTGCCGTAGAGAAAATATTCTTGAGGGTTATTTATAAAAAAGTTGGCAACTTTTTGTAATGTTCCGGGTTCATAAGTGTCATCGCTGTTTAGGAAGGCAACTATACTACCTGTGGCAATTTTTAGGCCTTTATTTATGGCATTGGCTTGACCTTTATCTTTTTTGGATTCCCAAATTATATTTTTAGAATATTTTTTAAGTATTGAAACAGTATTGTCAGTAGATCCTCCATCCATAATTATGTATTCGAGGTTTGAATATTTTTGATCTAAGACACTTTTGATAGTTCGTTCAATATATTTACCTTGATTATAAGAAGGAGTAACTATAGTAATTCTGGGTGACTTTTTACTTTTAATTTTATTGGATAAATCAGTGTTTATCATTGACTTCAGTATTTTTAATGTATCTTTGACTGTATTTTCGTATGAGAATAATTTTGAACGTTGCATGCCAATTTGGGACAGGTTGTTTCTTAAGTCTTGATCGGATAGGAACAATTTTAATTTAGTGGCAATATCGTTAACAGATAGTGGGTCGAAATATAATCCAGCATTATCAACAATTTCTGGAATTGAGGTTGTATTTGAACAAATTATTGGACATTTCGCTTTCATAGCTTCAACAAGTGGAATACCGAATCCTTCAAATAATGATGGAAAGAATAAGCCGATTGCTTTTTGATACACATATGGCATATCGCTGTCTTTAATATAACCTAAGAATTTGACATGTTTTTTTAAATTGTATTTGTCAATTAAATTATTAAGTTCTTTTGAAGAATCATATGAGTAACCGGATAGGAGAAGTTTTAAATTGGGAAATTCAAGACGAACTCTGGAAAATGCTTCTAGAAGACGATGGTGATTTTTGTGTGGCCATGTATTGGCTGGGTAAAATATGTATTTTAGAGGTAATTTCAAATTTGATTTCAATTTTAGATTGGAATTAAAATATGATGGTGCATCAAGATGAATTGATTTAACTCTGGATGGATTTACATCTAAACAGCGGATAATATCTTTTCTGGAAAAATCAGAAATAGTAATTATTGCTTGGGCGCTATTGGCTGATAACTGATAATACTTCTCTCTCCAATTTAGAGTTGTTTTATCAAAGAACTGAGGGAATGTTCGGTGTTGCATATCAGGGATACAAAAAGCTGACGGAACAGGACACATTAAAGGATCAAGGACTAATAAAGGTGAATACCAAATATCAATATGGTTTTTGTTTATAATCGAAATGAGTTTATTACTTGTATCTTCGGGGTTTAAGTTATTGTCAATGACAATAACTTTTACGTGATACTTTTTTAATTCTGCAGCTGATTCCTGTCGGCAAACAATATAAAAAATATCCTTAGGAGAAATTAGTGGTAGAAAGTGTAATAATGAAGTCATATATTGACCCATTCCACCGACCTTTCCCTTTATATATGGTGTAAAGTTTATGCCAATCTTCATGTATTAGGATGTTAGCATAATTATTTATTAATAAACTTATCTTTGACTTTGTAATATAGGCTTAAAAGACGCCAAGCGTTGGATTTGTAGATGTTCTGAAGTGAAATTTGGAGTATTTCTTGATTTTTGATTGTAGACTCAAGGTCTTTTTCCAATGATTTTATTTTATTCAACTGTTTTCTGGTTTGGTGTTTACCTAAAGCTAACTCTGATATTATATTTTGTAATTCTGCTTGTGAGTCGAAGAGTTTTTCTTTTAACTGAGAAATAGTAATTATTTGATTTGACACATTTAGTTTCAATTTATCAAATTGCAATGTAGAAATATTTGAGAACCCTAATAAAGCTTTTGTGAATATTTGTGAATACTTTGGTTTTAAATTGTGAAAAACCAGAATGTCATAATACCAAATATTTTGTTTGTCTATTTGACTAATCAAATATTTAATACTACTGATGTCCGATAAATTAACGATTTTTATTGGTCTACCAAAATTGTCGTAAAACAAGGCTGATTCGTAACCAGCTTTGAATAAAAAGACTATTAATTCCATCGGATCTTGTTTTAGATTTTGATAAAATTCCGGTGTGAACTCAAAATAGATTACTGGCTTGGTTGATTGAAGAAACTTGGTAGCACCCTTGATGACATTTATTTCAAATCCATCAGTGTCAATTTTTAGAATGTTGGTGGATTTGAAATTTGGATGACTGGAAATTATTTGATCGAGAGTTTTAACATTGGACACGGTATTTTCCGAGCTATCGGCTGTTACTAGTTTGGCTGTACCACCAACATTAATGACTGAAAGATCTTGGATTGATCCATCGCCACAATAGTTAGGTTCTATTTCGCAGGTACTACCTTTGAATTTAGTAATGTTTTTCTCAAGTACCGGTAAATATTTTTTATCACCTTCAATACAAAGAAATTTGCCGAATACTTTGTCAGTAATTAAAGCGACTGAGTCGCCGACATTGGCACCAACGTCAATTAAAGTCAGATGACCATCAATTTCTTTAACAGATTGGCAGATACCTGGCAGGGCGCGGTCGTAAAAAGGGAAGAGTTTGCGATATTCAGGTAGACGGTGAGATTTGTGAATATATATCTTTTTGTTGCCTATTTTTTTGAGAATTATTGGATCTTTTTTCATTTATTTTTATAAACCTTGAATTAATTTAAAGTCTTGGTCAAGTAGACTAATAGTTGAAGTATCTTTGAACATTAATTTTGAAAATATGTGTAATCCATTTTGATTGTAATATAAAAGTCCAAAAATGTTTGCAATATATTTTAGTGTTTTGGTTGAATAAAATGAAATATGTTGACCAATATCAGGGATAAAGTACCACCAATCTTTTGAATCTAAAATTGGATAGGTAGGAATCAAATCGGTAGAGAAAATTATAGTATTAGTAATAGCTAGTAATTTCTTGATTTCAGCTATTGGACTGGCAAAATGTTCAAAAACTTCAAAGGCAGTTATAGCTTCGGCGTGACCGATTGATTTGGGGGTTTTTAGATTAAAGTTTTTGGTAAATAGGTTTTCAGTATATTTATCATAGCTATAATAATCCAATCCAAGATCCCTTATCAATCTGGTGAATAAACCGGTACCACCACCATAATCAAGATATTTACCTTTAATTTTTAGATTAACTGTTATTAAGTTAAAAGTTTTCTTGGAGAAATCAATATTTCGGGAAACTAATCCAACATCTAAGTTGGCGATAGATTCTTGATAGGCTTCGAGTAACCAGAATGGATTCTCAGTCTGAATAAATTCACAATGTGGACATTTAAAATATTGAATAATATATTTTCTAAGAACTTTAGTTTTGAACAAAGTTACTGTTTCTTTATTACAGATATTACATGTCGTAATTTTCGTCATTTTAGAATTATCTTTTCAAGACTGTTTAAGTATTTATCACGATTAGTCAAATAGTAGTAAATATTTAGTTTGGTATTTAATCTGTGATTTATAAACTTGAGCATTCGATGTTCAAATATTTTACGGGAGATAAAATAAAGTTTGTTGTCGAGATTGTTGGTATGGACTAATAAGTTTTGGGTTTCGGTATCTAATTGATCAGCAATTGATTGTGAAAAGGAAGAAAGTTTGTGTTCGGAAATTAAGGGAACTCTAATATTTAGCTTGTCGGCTAACATTAACATAGACTCTTCATGAAATTCTTGGAGTCCAAAAAAGTCCATTCTTAATAATCGAAAAATAGATCTAAAGAGTGAAAATATGGGATGATTGATGGTGTAATTAATAAAAGCTTCGTTTTTGTCGTACAAGTATTTATCATCTATAGATGGGTCATGCTTGGGGTTGTATGGTGAAGACAAGTATCTTGCCTGGACATTGGTAATTATGCTGGCACGTTTTGGGTCTTTTAGTACACTTTTTAATGATTCGCTTGGAGTTTTTAAATATCCGTTGTTAACCCAACCATTACCTCGGGGAAACTTAATGATGTGCTTGTATTGGGAAATCGTTCGATTGATAGGGTCTCTTAGCATGGTAAAAACAAATTTATTTTTGACAAACTTACGATGGTATCCAAAATGTCCCCTGTAAAATTTATACGAATTGGTGTTAAGTATTTTTGTCAGTTCAAGAGGTGTTTTGTCTTGAAACGCCAGGTCCCAACGTTGGTAAGGAAAAATTTTATCTTTAGTAAACAATTGATCAAGAAAGGAAGTGACTGATGTACCGCTGGTTTTGGGAATGTGGAGAAAATAAATAGATTTATTGACCATTTTGATATTGGGCGCAAACTTCGGAAGTTGGGCCATCGGATTGGATGATGTGATGATTTAAATAAATGGCACGGGTACAGAAGTTCTGTACTTGAGATAGCGCGTGAGAGACAAAAATAATTGTAACTCCGGCTTTTTTAAACTCCTCCATCCGGGCGAAACATTTGGCTTGAAAATTTGAGTCGCCGACGGCAAGGATTTCATCAACAATTAATATTTCTGGATTGACATGGACGGCGATGCTGAAGGCGAGACGCATATACATGCCGCTACTGTAGTGTTTGACTGGCTGGTCGATAAATTCTTCGATTTCGGAAAAATCGACTATGCTTTGAAGATTTTTGTCAATGTCTTTGCGCTTTAAACCAAGAATAGCTCCGTTAAGATAAATGTTTTCGCGACCGGTTAATTCAGGATGCATGCCAGCACCGAGCTCGATAAGTGGAGAAATTTTGCCGTGAATATGAACTTTGCCGGTACTTGGGAACATAACACCAGCAATAAGTTTCAAAATAGTCGATTTGCCGCTACCGTTTGGCCCAATAATACCAACACACTCCCCTTTTTTAATTTCAAAAGAAATGTTTTGAAGTGCAGTAAATTTATCAACTGTTTTTTCTCCCATAAATAAGGCAGGGAGAAACTCCTTAAAAGTTTTGTGATGATTTTTGGAAAAATTTTTGGTAACGTCCTCGAATTTGATGATTGGTTTGTCCATACTAGATGTTGTCAGCGAAAATTTTCTCGCGGGATTTGAAATAAGAAAAACCTATTAACAGAACTAATAATGAAACACC
>Ga0172375_10006333_pt1 | contig 16677 bp, 15 predicted proteins | sample LakKiv1m_FD_114537 | JGI IMG/M metagenome (GOLD analysis project Ga0172375, IMG submission 114537) | Freshwater microbial communities from Kabuno Bay, South-Kivu, Congo - kab_092012_11.1m | ecosystem: Environmental > Aquatic > Freshwater > Lake | place: Democratic Republic of the Congo...
CCTGTTCGCGGATTATCAATCGTACGTTGACTGTCAGGACCGTGTGAGCCAAGTATATAGCGATCAAAACACCTGGACACGAATGTCCATCCTCAACGCAGCTCGGATGGGTAAGTTTTCATCGGATCGCACGATTCGACAATACTGCGACGAAATCTGGAAGGTAAGCCCTGCACCGGTCAGCCTCGAAGATCCTAATGATGAGGAGTGAGAGGGACGGCCCATGAGTCACTTCGAAATCCAACCCGGAATGCGGTATCCTATGGGTGCCAGTTGGAGAGACCAAGGAACGAACTTTTCCATCTTCAGTAGACACGCGACTTCTGTTGAGTTGCTGCTATACGAACACGCGGACAGTCCGACCCATCTGCAAGTCATCAAGTTGGATCCAGCAATCAACCGGACATTCTTTTTCTGGCACGTTCACGTTGTGGGGCTTCCAAAGGGCATTCACTACACGTGGAGAGTTGACGGTTCCGGCGACACGCGTATTTCAGGCTTTCGTTTTGACGGGCGCCGAGAACTGCTCGATCCTTGGGCACGGGCAATCACTACTGCGCTGTGGAATCGCCGTGCAGCTTCGCAAGATGACCTTGTGAAATGGCCTGCCATGCGCGGCCTGGTCATTGAGGACAACTACGACTGGCAAGGAGATCAACTGATCAAACATGATAATGAAAACATGATAATTTACGAGATGCATGTGGGAGGCTTCACCAGGCATCCTTCGGCGGGTGTCACTCATCCCGGAACCTTTTCCGGTATCATCGAAAAGATCCCGTATCTGAAAGCGCTCGGGGTTACCGATGTGGAACTGCTCCCCGTAATGGCGTTTGACGAGCAAGACGTGCCGGAAGTCGCGGCTGAACGAGGGCTCAAGAATTTCTGGGGATATAGCCCGCACAGCTTCTTCTGTCCCCATCCGGGATACTGCGTTTCTCCGGAAAAGGGGACGAATCTGAATGAGTTCCGTGACATGGTGAAATCTTTGCACCGGGCAGGGATTGGAATCATTCTGGACGTGGTATTTAATCACACCGCTGAAGCCGGAGCAATCGGGCCGGTTATCAATTTCAAGGGATTCGGCAACGATACTTTTTATCACCTAGACCCCTTGGATCGGAGTGTTTACCGAGACTTCACCGGTTGCGGAAACACCGTCAACTGCAACCATCCGATCGTAACGGCATTCATACTGGAGTGTCTGGAGTTTTGGGTCAGGGAAATGCATGTTGACGGCTTCAGGTTTGATCTCGCAAGTGTATTGGCTCGAGGAGAAGATGGCAACCCACTGTACCATGCGCCTCTCCTTTGGAGTATCGAGTTTTCGGCTGCACTGGAAAAAGCAAAAGTCATTGCCGAAGCTTGGGACGCTGCCGGTTTGTATCAAGTAGGGGGTTTTCCGGGATTTCGATGGGCCGAGTGGAACGGCCGATACCGGGATGTCATGAGGCGCTTTGTCCGAGGCGATCGGGGTTTGATTGGCGAAGTCGCCACTCGGGTTAGTGGCAGCAGCGACCTTTACGAAGATGACGGGCGATTGCCGGGCAACAGCATTAATTTCATCACGTGTCACGACGGCTTCACCCTCTATGATCTGGTTGGGTACAACCAAAAACATAATGAAGAGAACGGAGAGGATAGCAGAGACGGGACGAACGACAACCTGAGCTGGAACTGCGGTGTTGAAGGCGACACCGATGATCCCCAAATCCTCGAACTCCGAAAACGTCAGGCCAAGAACTTCGCGGCAATTCTACTGCTCAGCCAGGGAGTGCCTCTGTTGCTTGCCGGAGATGAGGTCTTGAGAACTCAAAGGGGCAACAATAACGCCTATTGCCAGGACAACGAACTCGGCTGGTTTGATTGGGCCCTCACCGAAACCAACCGAGACATGTTTCTCTTTGTGAGTGGAATGATAGCCTTCCGAAAACGTCATCCGTGCCTAATGCGGAAGAGATTTCTTACAGGCAAGAAGACTAAGAGCGAGAGCATGGCCGATGTGTCCTGGCACGGAGCGAGGCTACATGACCCGCTGTGGGATGACGGGGGCTCGCAGGTCCTAGGTGTCACCCTGGCCGCCCTCGCTCCTGGAGAAGAGGACGTCCACGTAATTATGAACATGTCTGCAGATCCCATTTCCGTTGAGCTTCCCGCTGTAGAAGGACGGAGGTGGTTCCGGGCCGTGGACACTGCTCAGCCCTCCCCCGCGGATGTTGTGGAACCCAAGAGGCAGGTCCCGACAAATGAAAATCGTTACTTAGTGTTGGAACGAAGCGTGGTGGTCTTCGAGAGTCGAGCAACGGCGAGTTGATGCCAATGCGCTGTCAAGAGAGCGACATAGTCGGGGCGGCGGGCAGGTGGTCTCCTGAACGAAGGTCTGACGGCTTTGTGTCATCCGAAGTGAGGGAGACTACTTGCCATAGCCGGGAACTACTCGCTTGATCGCGCATCGGTATGAGAGGGCTTTCATAAAACGCTCAGGTGGAATCCATCGAATGGGAAAGAGCGATCTTCAACTGTCCAGCATGAGGGCAGCCGGCATCATTTGAAGCCGGCCCCGCTCGGCGACTTCCCACAGGCTTCCAAGACGGCGTTCCTCAGTTGAAGAAGGCGGAACGTTGAATCCGCGGATGATTGATCCCAGAATTTGGTTCCCTCTTTCACCCAATCTTCCGCCGCCTTTATGGCCTTCTCAGGAGCCCCCTTCATCCTCGGCGCGAACTGCTGCCTCACCTGTTCAAGCAATTGTGTGCGTTCTCCGCCTCTGTGCTGCCTGATGATTGCCTCGCTCGCCTTCATGAACGCGACCACCGCATCGCATGGACTGAGTTCTTCCCGCTGTTTTGCATTCCCTGGACCGACTCCGGTGGGCATGGCCGCAGGCAGTTTCGGCGGCGAGGCCATGTCAGCGATCCTTTTCTTGAGTTCCTCGATTTCACTTGCCAGCTGGGACTTTTCGCGTTTCAGAGAAGCGATTTCCTCATCGGCCACGCTATTCTTTTTCTTGATCTCTTTGTTTTCCGCAGAAAGAGCTGCCTTAACTTTGTTCAGGTCGTCCAATTCTCCCTGCATTCGCGTATTCTTGTCGGAAAGAGTATTAAAGTCATCACTTAGACGACTCTTTTCCTGGTTCAAACGGTCTGCCTCTGCGGTCAATTTCTTAATTTCGGAGGTCAGCTTTTCGTTTTGCTGCTTGGCGCTCTCGAGTTCCTCTTTGTACCTTCCGCACCCCGAGACCATAAGCAACGAGACGGTCAAGATCAGGCCCCAGCAAGAGAGGGCATGAAGGGACGGAAATCGCCGGGCGGAACACCTGGAGCTTCTATCGGTCCTTTGAGAAATTGCCTGCCCAAGCACGCATAGCATCCGTCTCATCGGTCGGGTTGCATCGCAGATATTCACAGTGTCCTCCAATCGCAAGGTTGGGACCTTCCGGCCACGCTCGAAATCCGGAATCACTCTTGTTTCCGGCACTACCCTCCGGGGTACCTTTTCTCCAGCCGATTCGACCCTTTCAATGCTTCCGGTCGGGAGACTCCGCCGTTCGGAGGTACTATAGTCTATCGCGCCAGGCCTGTCTACTGAGAATTTCAGCGTTTTTCATTGACTCCGAAAGCGGAACAACCCTACACTAACATGCGTATACCCGAAGAGAACAGGAGTCTGCCTCATGACCGCCATGAGATTGTATGCAATCTTGATCATTGTCGCCTTGGGTTCCATGGGCATCCTTGGCTGCAGCGAAAAGGTCCAGGTGGCATTGCCCCTTCCTGCAGAGGTCATCGTCAGCCGGCCGTTGAAAAAGGAAGTGACCCGGTACCTTGAGTTTACAGGGACCACAGCAGCGTTGGAATTCGTCGAGATCAGAGCCCGGGTCGAGGGATGGTTGGAGAGCGTCCATTTTGTGCCGGGAGCTCGAGTCAAGAAAGGGGACCTCCTTTTTGTCATAGATCCCAGGCCCTTCAAGGCCCAGGTGGATCAGAGCGAGGCTGCTCTGAAGGGAAAACAGGCGGACCTGCAGTTGAAGCAGGCCAATCTTAGGCGAGCCGAACAGCTGCTGTCCTCCGCCTCAATCAGCCAACTGCAATACGACATTCACAACGCCGATGAGTCGGTGGCCGTTGCTCAGGTCGGAATAGCTAAGGCCGATCTGGAGAAAGCGAATCTCGATCTCACTTACTCACAGGTTACCGCTCCCATCAACGGGCGTGTCAGCAGGAACTATGTGGACATAGGAAACCTGGTGGGAGCCCGAGAAAAGACTCTGCTGACCGAGATTGTCAACGACAGCTCCATATATGTCTATTTTGACGTCAGCGAACGCGATCTGCTCATGCTAATCAGGAAATTCCCGAAGATAGAAGCAGATGCGAATTCGGACAGGGAAAAACCTCCCGCCTATCTTCAGCTGGCGGATGAGACCGGATATCCGCACGCGGGAAAAGTAGATTTCGTGGAATCGCGAGTTGATACAAGCACGGGCACTTTGACGGTTCGTGCTGTCTTTTCCAACGACAAGGGCCTGCTTGTTCCCGGGCTCTTCGGTCGTGTTCAGGTTCCCATAGAGCAGAAAGAGGCTTTCCTCGTACCTGAGCTCGCAGTAGGTATCAGCCAGGCAGGCAGGTATGTTCTTGTCGTCAACAAGGACCAGATAGTAGAGCAGCGACTCGTCAAGACCGGTCAGCTTGAGGGAACTCTTCGAGTCATTGAGGAGGGGCTGGGCAAAGATGAATGGGTAGTGGTCAACGCCATCCAGCGGGCACGACCCGGCAGTAAAGTAAGCCCAAAGGAATCAGCCATCTCTTCGACACCTCAGGCCCCCGAAAAGGCGGCTCCATCTCCCGGGAAGTAGTGGAGGTTCAACATGCTGAGTCGCTTTTTCATTGAAAGGCCCATTCTCGCCTCGGTAGTATCCATTCTCATTGTTTTTGCGGGCGCTATTTCCATTTTTGGCCTTCCCATTGCTCAGTATCCTGAAATTGTTCCGCCGGTTGTTCAAGTGACGGCCTACTATCCTGGAGCTGATCCGCGAGTAATCGCGGAGACGGTCGCTGCACCAATTGAGCAGCAAGTCAATGGCGTCGAAAACATGCTCTACATGTCGAGCCAGAGTGCTGCAGACGGATCCTATACGCTCAATGTGACCTTCGAGCTTGGAACCGACATAGACATGAACACGGTACTGACGCAAAACCGCGTTTCCGCAGCACTGGCGCAGTTGCCCGAGGATGTCCAGCGACAAGGGGTCACGACGAAAAAGGTTTCAAGTGCCCTTGTTCTGCTCTTGAGCGTGTTCTCTCCGGACAATAGGTATGACGACCTGTTTCTGACGAACTACGTCACCATAAATATGAAAGATACGTTGAGCCGCATACCGGGGGTCGGCAACATAGTCTTGTATCCGAACAAGGACTACTCCATGCGGTTGTGGCTGGATGCAGACAAGCTGCGTGCGAGAGATCTTACCGTTGAGGATGTTTCGGCCGCACTTCGGGAGCAGAACGTCCAGGTAGCCTCAGGACAACTGGGTCAGCCTCCGGTCCCAAAAGATCAGGTCTATCAGCTCAATGTCAATACTCTTGGTAGGCTTGCGAATGTAGAGCAGTTTGAGGAGGTTATTCTCAAGACCGGCGAAGGCACAAAGGCAATCCGCGTCAAGGATGTGGGAAAAGTAGATTTAGGCGGCAAAGGATACGACTTCTTGTCGCTTTTTAACGGCCGACCTGCGGCCACTATGGTGATCTATCAATCTCCCGGTTCCAACGCTATAGAGGTAACCAATCAGCTGCTCAAGACCCTCGAGGAGTTGAAGAAGAATTTTCCACAGGGAATTGAATACCGACCACTTTACAAAATATCCGACTTCGTGAACGCCTCTATTCATGAAGTTGTCAAGACGTTGTTCGAGGCCTTCGTGCTTGTGGTGATCGTGGTCTTCATCTTCCTTCAGAGCTGGCGGACGACCCTGATTCCCATGATCACCATCCCGGTGTCCCTGATAGGGACATTTGCAGTAATGTCCTTGCTGGGTTTTTCCATAAATATGGTGACGCTCTTCGGCCTTGTCCTGGCCATAGGATTGGTCGTAGACGATGCAATCGTCGTAGTCGAAAACGTTGAGCGCAACATGGCCGAATTCGGCCTGAGTCCCAAAGAAGCGGCCATCAAATCAATGGAGGAAGTTAGCGGAGCGATCATCGGCATTACTCTGGTCCTGATGGCCGTGTTTGTTCCTCCGGCATTCCTTGGAGGAATTACCGGCCAGCTGTTCAGGCAGTTCTCTCTGACCATCGCCATTACCATGTTTTTCAGCGCGATCAATGCTCTCACCTTGAGTCCAGCGCTTTGTGCCCTGATTTTGGGACCCGGTCACGGACCCCGGAATGTTTTCTTCAGACTTTTTAACAATGCGTTCAACCGAACCACGGATTGGTACGCGTGGATTGTGTCCTTGGCGGTGCGGCGAATCGCCCTCATGATGATCTTGTTTCTTGGACTGGTTTTGCTCACGGGTGTCGCCTACAAGAACGTTCCCACCGGATTCCTTCCATTGGAAGATGACGGATTGATACTGGTCAATGTCCAGATGCCTGATGGTGCCACCTTGGACCGCACAAACAATACCGTGGAACAGGCGGGTAAGGTTATTGACGAAACGGACGGAGTGCTCTCCTGGGGAGCACTGGTGGGCTATTCGATGATAGATTCCGCACGATCCAATCTGGCCACGATTTTTGTTCCGTTGAAACCGTGGGAGGAAAGGCTGGCGAAAGGCCGTAGCAGAGAAGTTGTCATGAAGGAACTTTCAGCAAAGTTCCAGAAAATATATGATGGGATTGTCTTCCCCTATACCTTGCCGCCTGTCATCGGACTGGGCACGGGCGGAGGGTTCGAAATGCAACTTCTGGACAAAGGGGACCTGGGTTTTCAGTCACTCGAACAAACAGGCACGGAATTAGCCTTGGCCGCCAACCAGCAGCCGGACCTGAAAACCGTCTTGGCGACTTTTCGATCCTCATACCCGAACATCTACCTCGATATTGATCGTACGAAGGCCTTGGCACTGAAACTTCCGTTGCAGAGCGTGTTTGGCACGTTGCAGACATATCTCGGATCAACATACGTCAATGATTTCAATAAATTCAGTAGGACATGGCAAGTGAGGGTGCAAGGGGACAGCATGTTCCGAAGGAATCCGGAGGATATATCGCAACTGTTTCTGAGAAATAAAGACGGTAAAATGATACCCTTGGGAACCTTGATCAACGCTCGGTACGAAGTGGGGCCAATGCGGGTAGACAGATACAATCTTTTTCCTACCGCGAAGATTCTTGGTCAAAATGCCCCTGGGTACAGCTCCGGCCAGGCGCTCCAGACAATGGAAACCTTGGCGGAAAGAACTTTGCCGCCCGGCATGGCATTCGAATGGACAAACATGGCTTACCAGGAAAAGAAGGCGGCCGGGAAAGCAGTCATTACATTTGTCGCGGCAATTCTCGTCGTTATTCTGATTCTTGCGGGGCTGTACGAAAGCTGGGCCGATCCCATCTCCGTTGTTCTGATTGTGCCTCTCGCCGTCTTGGGAGCCTCAGCCGGCCTTCTCATAGGCGGTATGGACAACAACGTATACACTCAGGTCGGACTTGTGCTCCTGGTCGGGTTGTCCGCCAAGAACGCTATTCTGATCGTGGAGTTTGCCCGCGAGGCCCGTGCCAAGGGACAGGGAGTTCTCGATGCCGCTACAGAGGCTTCGAAACTTCGTTTCAGACCCATTCTCATGACTTCGCTTGCGTTCATCCTGGGGGTTCTGCCTCTCGTGACGGCCTCGGGAGCCGGCGCCGTCAGTCGCCAGTCGGTGGGGACTGCGGTCTTCGCGGGGATGATCGGCGTTACCGCTTTGGGAGTCTTCTTCACGCCTGCTCTATATGTCCTCATGCAGAAACGCCGGAAGAAAGACCGTGAAGAACACGGAACCCCTTCTGTCTAGCGATTGGGCCGGCTTGAGCGAGAACGGGAGCACGCGAGGGTGAGAGGCACAGCCGATACGCCGTGCAAGAAGATACTCAGCAGTACGGTCAGGGTTATCACGGCGAATTCTCTTTCGTATCCGGTGACGCCAATTTTGCCTATGGCCATGAGCGCATACAGAACGGACGCGATGCCGCGCGGGCCGAACCAGGCTATCATCCAGATCGCGCGCTCATCAAGGCCCGAACCGCGAAGGCATAAGGCAACGGGTATCATACGGATAACGGTGAGGCTCAAGATAGCATAACAGAAAGCCCGGACGTCCCAGTAGCCGACCATAGCCGGAACCATGGCAAGACCAAACAGCAGGAACACGAACAGCGACATCTGCTGACCTTCGGCCTCGCCAAACTCATGAATGCGTTCACGTACTTGGTGTGTCTGGGTGCCGAGAAAGAGGCCTGCACAATAGGCTGCGATGAAACCGTTACCGTGAAACTGCTCGGCAGCTGCGTACGCAAGCACAGCGAGGGACCCGGCTACCAGGCGCTGGAAGGTCGGCTGCATCCAGCCTCGCTGCGATGCCGCCTCCACCAGCCTTCCTCCGCACCAGCCGACGAGGATTCCCGCGACCGGGCCCAACGTGAGCTGCCGCAACACGAAGAACAGCCATGAACCCCAATGGTTCCCGGCCTGCTCTCCTCCGGAAAGGGCGGCGATACACATCATGATCGGAGCCAAAGCTATGCCGTCATTGAGCCCGCTTTCCACATTGATAGACTGCCTCATCCCCTCCGGGAGGCGTTCGCTGGTCACCACTGCCTGGCCGAGGGCCGCGTCGGTGGGAGACAGGATGAGCGCTACGAGGCCGGCAAGCCACAGGTTTTGATCGTTGACCAGAACGGCCGCTGCACCGAAACCCAGCGCCATCGTCAACGGCAGTCCTATGCCCAGCAAGCGGATAGGTATTCCTCGCTGCACCTTCAGAGTCCGCAGATTCACCGTGGAAGCGTCCACGAACAAGATCATCACGAGGGTGATTTCAGCGATCAGCTTCACGAGCGTGGCGCCAAGCTTGACATCCAACAGATTGAGAGCCATGGGACCGACCAAGACCCCGATACCGGCAAAGACCATTGGCGCAGTAATCGGGGACCTCTCGGAGACCCGGGAGATGAGCCCGTAGAGGAAGATCAATAATGCGGCGAATATGATGGTCGGATAATCAATCATGCAATCTTCCTGGGAGCAAGTGGCCTCGTGTCACAGACCTATGCCGAATTGCTCGAACCTCTCTCCCGGCATGACCCGGACTCACTAACCCGAATCCGGCGGCCGATATAGACGCTCAAGAGGTAAGCTACCACGAGCGAACCATAAAACTGTCCCATGATGGCTTTCGTAATGGCCAGCCTTTGGGCGAACTCCGTCTTGGGCGTGATGTCCCCATATCCCAGGGTAGCCAGAGTGACGAAACTGAAATATACGAAATGTGATGCCGACTCTCGCTCTGATATTTGCAAGGCGAAGGATTCAGGATGAAACCAGTCGAGTATGGTGTAAATATGCGCGTAGAACATGCCCAGAATTATGTAAAGGTTCACAGCTGAAATGATCAGCTGATGGGTGACTTCTCGCGCCTTTAGCATGGCAGAGAGCATCAAAGCGCCACAACATACGTACAACATGAGTGTGAGGGTCAGGACGAGCAGGCCGATTCGAATTCGTGCGGGTCCGACCAGGGCCTCGGGAAGAAGCTTTCCCAAGGCTATGGTAAGCGCTATAGCCAGTGAGGACACAACAATGATTTTTCGGGGAAGACTTTTTCCGTCGCTGAAAAGCCAGGCCCCGGCCACACCGATTAGTGCAAAGGACACGTTGGTAAGGGCGCCGGGTATGAACGGGTCGAGAATGAGAAGCCCGAGAAACAATACGAGGACCAAGATGGCTCTTTCCTGAAGAACTCGCTCGGCAATATTCACGGCTCGGATTCCCTTTCACGACAACCAATCTGCTGCTGCCCATATCATAATTCCTGAGAAATCGGTAATGTTTAGCGTCTGCGAAAAGGGGGAAAGAGCGGATTCCCATGCGGCCTCGCGTATCCGTTCTGAACTTATACGGTTTTTCCATATCGCGGGGCCTAGCGAGAGGGTTGATTCGCGCCATCTTTGGACAAGAAATCCCCCGCAAGCCCACTTTGTCAAAGACAGGCAAGAAGGGGATTTCAGGAGGAAAGACGACATTACCTATGGCAATGACTACCAGTATCCGCAGATGATGCCTCTAGTCCCACGGGATTCGGGGCCGCACCGGCTTTTCGATGTCTTCCCATACAATGCCGAACCTCTCTTTGAACAGAGGCCCAAGACGCTTGAACAACTTCTGCCAATGGCTCTTGCCCTCTTCCAGTCCTTGCAGGATCTCGGCCGTGAGTTCGTTCAGCGCCCCCAGTTCTTCTTTGGGGAGGAACGACACGGCACCGAGCTTCATCGAACGATTGATGCTGCGGATGTCAGTGGCTCGTGCCGTCATCATCGCCGCAGGTAATCCTCGGGCTGTGCACTGCTCGAGTAGTTCGAATCCGTTCACTCCCATGATGTCCAGGATGACCAGATCGAAGCGTCCGCTTTCTATAAGCTTTCTTGCACCTTCATAGTCTGTCGCTGTAACGACGTTACTTTCGTCGAGTTGTTCTTTGACTACTTCCAAGACATCGGGTTCGTCGTCAATGGCAAGAATGGTCTTGCCTTTGAGAATGTCCAAGTCTCTCATATGACCCTCTCCCTGTTCATAGGTGCCGTGCTGATGGCACTAAATGAAAAAGTAGGAGGGATGTCTCCACCCTCCCATGATCCGCTGCCTGCTGCTCTCTTCGAATCACACGCAGGCCACTGCAAGCTTTTCGGGGCCTTTGCCCACATGCACCGGATCAGCACTTCCCTGTCAGCAAGCGCTTCGCGGGTATTTCCAATGGCTTCACACGAGGCCACACATCATTGCGCCGTCAAAGTGGCGCCCTTCTTGAGAGCAACCAACTGGAAGCCCAATATCACCACCATGAGACCGAAGCCGATGAGGTCCGTTATCAGCCCCGGAATAATGAGGCACAGGGCAGCCACAAAGAGGACGACCCGCTGGACTACGGGCAGCCTTGTGAGTAGCCATCCCTGAACGGCGCCGGCGAGGCCCGCCGTCCCCAGCAGCCCGCTGATGATCACCATGGTGATATCCCATGCACTGCCCTCCAGCACCATGGCAGGGCCATAGATGAACATGAAAGGCACGATGAAGCCCGCGATCGCAAAGCGCATAGACTGCCAGCCCACGTCCCAGGGCTTTGCGTTGGCTATGGCCGCAGCGGCAAAGGCAGCCAAAGCCACCGGCGGTGTAAGAGCGGAAAGGCAGGCGAAATAGAATACGAACAAGTGGGCAGCGATGGGAACGATGCCAAAATCCTTGGTCAGGGCCGGGGCCAGAACCGACGCCGCAATAGCGTAAGCCGCGGTGGTCGGCATCCCCATACCCAGAATTGCGGCCACCAGTGCAGTGAATATCAGCGCCAACAAGAGATTGCCTTGGGAATAGCTGAAGATGATCATCGCAAATTTTTGCCCCAGCCCCGTTTGAGTCAGAACGCCCACTATGATCCCTGCGGCAGCGCAGGTGGCGATGATTTCTATGGCCCCGCGGGCACCATCGGAAAGTGTCTTGATGATGGCCGTAAATCCCATGCGGGTTTCTTTGCGTATCCAACTGGCGAGAATCAATGTGACTATACCCACCAGGGCAGCGCGGTAAGGCGAATAACCCAAAACCATTAGGCATACCAACAGGGCGACCAGCGGGACCAGCAGGTAGCCCTTCTCCATCATGATCTTCCGAAAGACCGGCATTTCCTCACGGCTCATTCCTCTCAACCCTGATCGCGCGGAGTAGAAATCTATCATCCAGTACGCTGAGGTATAATACAGCAGGGCAGGAATGACCGCGGCCAAACACACTTCCGAGTAAGGCATGTGGAGGATTTCGGCCATCAGAAAAGCACCGGCCCCCATGACCGGCGGGACAATCTGTCCTCCGCTGGAGTTCATGGCCTCGATGGCTCCCGCTATGGTCCCTCGAAAACCGGAGGCCTTCATCAGGGGAATGTTGAAGACACCATCCACAACCACGTTGGCCACCGATGAGCCCGACGCCGTTCCTATCAAGGCACTGGACACGATGGACACCTTGGCGGGACCTCCACGCGCGCGACCGGCGATGCAGCGGGCAAAATCCACAAAGAACTTGCCCGCACCGGAAGACTCCACAAAAGCCCCGAAAAGGACAAACAGAAAAATGTAATGGGCTGACGCCTGAATAGGAAGGCTCAGGATGCCGTCCAGACTGAACAGGTAGGTCATCATGCGTTCCCAGGAGTAGCCCCTATGATAGAACAGGCCGGGCAGGTAATTGCCGAAGTGGCCATATAGGATAAACACTATCGCCAAAATGGCCAGCGGCAATCCCGCCGTCCTACGGGTCATTTCCCAGACCGCGATAACGAATAGAACGGAAAAGAAGAAATCCCACTCGGTGGGAAGAACGCCCACCCGGTAAATCCATTCATCGAAAACGCTGAAAATGTAAACGGCCGGCGCCACGAGCATCAGCATGAACAGATAATCCAGCAGATGGGGCTGGTCCTTGCCGAGTCCCTTGGCCGCGGGAACAATGGCAAAGAGCATAACCCCGCCCAGGACCACGTGCATCGTCCGGAAGTACCACGGGTCTATGGGATCAATCGTCAAGACCCAGATGTGAAAAAGGCTGGTGAACACACCCAGCGCAGCCAAAATCATGGCAAATGGCTGCTTCAAGGGACGTCCGCCTGAGACCTCCAAATCCTGGATGTGCATCTCCTCGAGCTTCTTCTCGACGTCCTTGATGTCTACCGGAGCATATTGGTCGGCCATGGACAATCACCTCTCTGTGTTTCAATGGTCTGGCAAGACGTCATTCGGAGGCGCCTGCGGACGTCTTCGAAGCTTCGATCAATAGGCACGGCGGAGCGCGGCCTTGATGATACTTTCGTCTCTTCCACCGCAGAGAGCGCAGAGCAACTCGCCGTCGGCAAAGGGTATCCCGGAATTGTCCCTCCGCCCTGCGGTGGAATTACGTGGTCAATAGTTTAACAACCCTTGATGCGCGGTACCTATTTCGGGATCAGCTCGGGCGGCAGCTTAATCCCCTTTTCCTGATAGTATTTCACCGCACCGGGATGCAATGGAACCGGGCTGTAAATGACATTCTCCGGTTTCGATTCAACAGCCGAGTTGTGGGCGGCGATCAGCAAGTCAACGTTCTCGAAGGTTTTCTTGACAACCTCATAGACGAAATCATCCGGTGTGTCCTTATGCACCACCATGAAGTTCCAAAGGGTCAGAGTTTCCAGATCCTTATCCTTGTTGCTCTTGTATGTGCCCTTGGGCATCTTCCCCTTGGCGAAATAGGGGTACTTGGCAATAAATTTGTCGCAAACGTCGTCCGGCACACCGTAGACATTTGCCGCCTGGAGGGTTTCCACCTCGGTAATCGTGGCCCAGGGCAGTCCTACCGACTGGCCGTTGGCATCCAGCATTCCGTCTTTTAGCTGTCCGTTAAGGTCCGCGGAACTCGCGTTGACGATACGCTTCGTCTTGACCCCCGCGGTTTCGAATATCTTGGGCCAATAGGTCGCCGGTGTTCCTCCTATAGGTCCGACACCTACGCTCTTTCCGCCGAGATCCATGATGCTCTTGATGCCGGAACTGGCCAGGGAATACATCTGAAAATAGGTAGTGTACATGGGGAAGATGGCGCGCTGGCTCTGATGCTTTTTGCCCTTGGCCCATCCTTCACCGGTCCAGCCTTCCGCGGCCGGTCCGTTGGTGACCATACCGAAATCCAGCTTCTTGCCCTCGATCAGTTGCACGTTGTGCACGGGCCCGCCGGTTGATTCCACATTGCCCGGGATCCCCATCTTGTCGTTGAGCAGCTTGGTGAACCCACCCGCCCATATGAAGTATGTTCCACCTACCGGAGCAGCGCCGACCGTTACGGACTTAGGCCACCCTGCCTTTGATTGTGCAAATCCGACGGAGCAAACCAGAAGCACGGACATCGTCACTAGAGCTAGTCCAAGAATTCCCTTTCTCATGAAAACCTCCTCTTGAGTGTTGTGGTTAGCGTCTATCTCCCGGCCGGCCCCGGGAGCATGAACCCGTCATATGACCTCCATTCACTTGAGGATCGAGAGCATAATGGCAGCAGCCGTCACCGGCCCCACCCCGCCGCCGGTCTTGGCTCCCATGGCGTCCATGAGAAGAGAGTTCTTCTTGTCGTAGTGATTGCCTTCCGTCAGTGCCACGCTTGCAGCAATAAGGTAAGCCGATATCCCTGCCTCAGCGATTGGCGGGTTGATCTTGCCTCCCCAAGCGAAGCACAGCGGCCCTCCGAACGTTGCACGGGTCGCTCCGTCGAGGCGTACGGCCGGAAAGCCCAGTCCGAAGATTGTGAGGGTCCGGTTCCTGAGAAACGTGTGCCCCTCCCTGGTCCCGCCAATGGCCAACCCGAGAAACAGCGCCACCGCATCGGCGATCTCGTTCTCCGACGCCTTGGTGAGCCTGCTCACCACACCGCTCTCCTATAGTAATTTCCTAGCATAATCACCCCATCAGGGGAAGTCCTTTTGGACAGCCCCGGGCTGAACAGAAACATGGCCCCTTCACTCGACCCGGAGAGGGCTGGAAGGAGGCCGTCTATCATTTGTCGGGCCTCCTGACGCTCAACCGCGGGACGCCGGCTCGGAGTTCCCGGCCCGGCGGACAGATCTTTTTCAATACCCCGGTGAGTAGACTCTGAAACTACAGTGTGGCCAAGCCGCCACACATACCGACAGCACTTACCGTCAGCACGAATGCCCGATTCACCATAAATTCTCCTTCAGCCCTTCTCCGGGATCCTTTGGTCGCCGACATCGTCTCGGCGGACGATTTCCGAGCAGATTCGAGGTTTGAAGCTGCGTCCCGCGGGTGTGAACGAGCTTCACTGCCGTTAACCTGCCTTGGTGCGTGTCCTGAGCGGGTCTCAACATACGGAATCACAAACTCCTTGTTGCCTCTTGCCACAAGCAATAAAAATGCCATGTCATGTCCTCAGGGATTCATGAGCGTATTCTTGAGTCCTCCCGAGGAAATTTTCATCATTCCGGACTGTTCTTCCGAGTCGGCACAACGGTATACGGCCTCGGTTTCGTCATCGTGCCGTTCAACTGCCGATACTCCCGCAGTGCCAACCGGCACAGGCGGCACACGGCCGGTGCGGCTGGAATCGGCCGATTGTGGCACCCGCGGGCTGTACACACGCGATTGAATCGAGTGCTGATCAAGTTGATTCTGCGGTGGCGGAAATTAGCCTACCCCCGGCGGATTTTCGCCAATCCGTTCTTCTTGGTTCGGTGGACCGGAGTCCACGGCGTTGACTATCTGTTGCACGGGTGCTAAGGACTTGCTTAGATTCGCGCTGCATGAGTTTGTAATAGATTAATTTCCCTGGAATTCCGCACCCGTGAATGGCCCCTTTGCGAGCCAGTGCTTATTGCCACCCGCATCTCTTCGCACCTTTTGTTGTTGGACTCACTTTTGCAAAGAGGTTGTGTAGCCGAATCGTACGGCGCAGAAGACGTGCAGGGACAAGATTGGGGACGTGAGGTCGCGGAGTCGGATGGGTGTTCAACCAGGCAGAGAGTGGAGTCGCGGGAGATCGGTATTACATCCGGGGACCTCAACTCTCACGCCCAATGGCCTGGCCGGATCGAGGGGTTATGGAAGGAAGCGAGTCCACACCACGAAGTGCTGGGCGGCGCAAATATGGTGACGTATTTTGCGCCCTCGGGATTGCTCCGTCGCTCCGCTCATCGCAACCACATGCCCGCGACCTGTCGTCGCGCGCGAAGCAATCTCATCGGGCGAGAATGTGCAATGGTATTTGCGACATAGAGAACTCAGGCCACAAGCACTGGCCGGAGGACTGACCTATGTTACTCCGTTTTTCCATCGTCAAGAAGTTCGTCCTTGCCTTCCTGGTGCTATCCATCATTCCCCTTGGCGCACTGGGCACGATCACTCTGGAGAACCTAAGGACAATTGGACAAGGGGCGATTGACAGCACCACTCAGCAACTGGAAAAACGAGCTAAGGAGTCCCTGGAACTTCGAGCCGTGGAGTTGGCCAATCGAGTGAGCCAACTGCTTCATTCCTGCGAGGCGGATCTCCTCACACTCACAATGCTGCAACGAGACGCTGATGTGTATCGGCAGTTCTCAACTCACCATCGTAAGACAATATGGACGAGAACAGGAACCAATGAAGAGCCTGTAGCAGTTCATTTGGAATTACCCGTCTATCGAGAGCTCTGTTTCATTGATCCGGACGGCAACGAAAAGATCCGGATCGAAGCGGACAGGATTGTCGGCCAGCACGAGTTGCGCGATGTGAGCAAACCCGAAAACACAACGTACAAATCCGAGCAATACTTCAAGCAAGCACTAGAGCTGAAGGCAGGGCAGATATACGTCTCTCACGTGACTGGATGGTTCGTGACCCGAGACGAGCAGCTTGCAGGAGCTTCGAGTGTCGAGGAAGCAGTGGAAGGGAAGAAGTTTGAAGGAGTGGTCCGGTTCGC
>Ga0172375_10006334_pt1 | contig 16676 bp, 13 predicted proteins | sample LakKiv1m_FD_114537 | JGI IMG/M metagenome (GOLD analysis project Ga0172375, IMG submission 114537) | Freshwater microbial communities from Kabuno Bay, South-Kivu, Congo - kab_092012_11.1m | ecosystem: Environmental > Aquatic > Freshwater > Lake | place: Democratic Republic of the Congo...
CGCTCGTCGGGCGGGGTCACCTGGATGAGCGCCACGTCGAGCGGCAGTTGGCCGGAACTGAAGAGCCGGGGGATGTCGGAGAGCAGGGTGGGGGTATAGTCGCCCAACCCCTGCTGGATGTGCTCGCGGATGGTCTGGCCGATGAAAAAGCTGTTCACCGTGAAGCAGTCGGTTAGCTGCCGGCTGGCGTACGGGGCGTCGCCCTTGGTGAGCAGCTGTACGATCTCCACGTCGGCCAGTTCGCCGGCCCGCTTGGTCAGCGCCTCGATTAGTTCCACCGGCTCGGCGCAGGCGGTGCCGATGAAGACGCGCTGGCCCGGCTTGATATGGCTCGCGGCCTGGTGTGGCGCGACGATCATGTCGCGGTATTTCTCCGGCCACTCCGGATCGACAACAAAGAGCGGTTGGGTGGTGGTCATGGGAGTTTCTCCGGCCATGGTTGAAGGGTCATGCGGGCGTCCGCTACCACCGGTTCAGTGCCGATCTCGCCGACGATGTAAGGGTTGATGTCCAGTTCGGCGATCTGCGGGAAGTCGGTGGTGAGCTGGCTGATGCGCTGGAGTCCGCTGGCGATGGCGGCGAGATCGACGCCGTGCTGGCCGCGTTTGCCTTGCAGAATTTCGTAGGAACGGGTCGATTTCAGCATTTGGATCGCCTCGGCCTCGCTGATCGGCGCCAGATGGAAGGTGACGTCCTTCATCACCTCGACGAAGATGCCGCCCAGACCGAACATCAACATGGGGCCAAACTGCGGGTCGCGGTTCATGCCGACGATGACCTCCAACCCCCGGCTAACCATCTTTTCCACGTAGATGCCCTCCACCCACGCCTCCGGTGCCCGTTCCCTGATGCGGAGCATCATGAGATCGAAGGCGTCGCGCACCCCGTCGTTGCTGGTGACGTTCAGCCGTACCCCACCAATATCCGATTTGTGGATAATGTCTGGCGAGACGATTTTCATCGCCACTGGATAACCGATGCGCCCGGCGATCTCCATTGCCTCGCCGGCGCTGGTGGCGAGGTAGCCTTCCGGAATCTGGAAGCCATAGGCCTGGAGCATGCTCTTGGCCTTGACCTCGCCCACCTGATAGCGCTGGGTGCGGATGCGGCGGGTGATGATGCGTTCGACCCGCCGGCGGTTGACGCGGAAGCGGGTTACAACCCTGGGTGGCCGGCTGCGCCAAGCCGCATATTCGTGCATGGCCTTGAGTGCCGCCACCGCTCGTTCCGGGGATGGATAGTCGGGGAGCCCGGCGGCCGCAAGCTCTCCGCGGCCGGGCATTACATCGGCCCCTCCCATGAAAGCGGCCACCACCGGCTTGTCGCCCCGGAGGTTGGCGGTGATGGCGCGGGCTGTCTCCGCCGGCCTGGTCATGGCTTGGGGGGTGAGGATCACCACCACCGCGTCCACCGCCGGGTCGTCCTGGGCAGCATTGAGCGCGGCCACGTAGCGTTCCGGTTCGGCGTCGCCCAGTACGTCGATCGGGTTGCCGACGCTGGCGGCGGCTGGCAGTTTAGCGCGCAGGGCGCCGGCGGTGTTGCGGTCGAGTTCCGCCACGACGAGGCCGGATTTTTCCACGGCGTCCGCCGCCATGGTGCCGGGGCCGCCGGCGTTGGTGACGATGAGCACCCGGTTGCCCCGCGGTAGCGGTTGCATGGCCAGAGCCGTGGCGTGGTCGAAGAGTTCCTCGAAAGTGTCGGCGCGGATGACGCCGGAGCGCTTGAAGGCGGCGCCATAGGCGATGTCCACCCCGGCCAGCACGCCGGTATGGGAGGAGGCGGCTTTCTGTCCCGCCGCCGTGGTGCCGGATTTCAGGATCACCACCGGCTTGTGGGTGGAGGCCTCGGCCGCGGCCTTGACGAAATCGTCCCCCGAGGCGATGTCTTCCAGGTAGGCGATGATCACCTTGGTCTGTTCGTCCTCGGCGAGTGCCAGCAGCAGGTCTTTTTCCGAGAGGTCCGCCTTGTTGCCGATGCTCACGAGCTTGGCGAGCCCCAGGTGGCGGCCGGCGGCCAGGTCGAGGATGGCGGTACAGAGCGCCCCGGATTGCGAGATCACCGAAATGCCGCCCTTTTCCGGCATCCGGCCGGCAAAGGAGGCGTTGAGGGCGTGGTCGGTGTTGATGAGGCCGAGGCAGTTGGGGCCTAGCAGGCGTACCTGGCGGCTGGCGCACATCTCGGCGATCTGGCGCTCCAGCGCTGCCCCTTCCGCCCCGGTCTCCTTGAAGCCGGCCGTGATCGTGATGATCGCCTTGGTGCCGGCGTCGAGGGCGTTCTTGACTGCCTCGATGGTCAGCTTGCGCGGCACGACGATGATGCTTAAATCCACCGGCTGGCCGTATTCCCTGAGGCTCGGATAGGTCTTGCGCCCGAGGAGTTCCGGGGCCGAGGGGTTGATCGGCACGATCTCGCCGGCAAAACCGTTTTGGATCAGGTTGGCCAGGATGTCGTGACCGACCTTGCCGGGGGTGCGCGAGGCGCCAACCACGGCCACGGCCTGGGGATAAAGGAGTGCGCGAAGATCGACCATGGTAGTTACTCCGTGGACGGGGTGATGGTGGGGATGGTGACGTTGAATCCAGCCTCTTTCAATGCGTTGCGCACGGCCGAGAGATTGTAGGTGTTGACCCTGAGATAGATGGTGGATTTATCGAGGAAGTCGTCCTGGTCTTTGCGGATCAACCGGGTGAAGCGGATTTTGTGCTCTTCCAGCACGCGGGAAATGCGGGTGAGTGGCTTGGGGTTGCCGTCGTCTTCCACCACGATCATGGCCGAACCACGCTCACCAAGGCCGAAAAGGGTGCGGTACGCCTTGGTGAGGTCGCGGATCGAGAAGATGCCCACCACCTTGCCGTTTTCGTCCACCACCGGCAGAGCGCCCACCCGTTCACGGTCGAGCAGGATCAGGGCGTCGTCCAGGGTCGAGGCCGGGGTCACGGTGAAGAAGGCGCGGGTCATGATGGTGCTCACTGGTGTCTTGTCGAGTTCCGCCAGGCAGGTCTTGATGGTGTCGCCAGAGAGTACCGACGAGGGATAGGCGGAGCGCAGGTCGCGGTCGGTGATGACGCCGACCAGTTTGCCGGCGTCATCCACCACCGGCAGATGGCGGAAGTGGCGCGATTGCAGCAGTTCCTTGGCCACGGGGATGGTCATCTCCGGCGGGATGGTAAGCGCGGGGGTGGTCATGTAACGGGCGATGAACATGGTTCCAACTCCTTAAGGTTCCAGGGTGACCAGGCCGGTGAGATACGCCTCGACGCTGGCAGCCAGGCTACTGAGGTGATAGCCGCCTTCGAGCAGGGAAAGCACCCTGCCCTGGCAATAGCGGTCGGCCCAGCGGGCCGCGCAGTCGCCGAGGTGGCGGTACAAGTCGGTGGTGTAACAGAGGCCCGACATGTCGTCCTGCGCGTGGCCGTCAAAGCCGGCGCAGATGATGATGGTCTCGGGCTCGAAAAAGTCGATGGTCGGCTCGACTTTTTCGAGCAGGATTTTTTTCACGGCCGCGTCATCGCTGCCCGGCGGCAGGGGGAGGTTGCAGGTGGCCCCCTTGCCGGGGCCGAGGCCGGTCTCTTCCTGCCAGCCGGTGCCGGGGAAACTCCAGGTCGGGTGTTCGTGGATGGAGAGGTAGAAAACCTCCGGGTCTTCCTCGAAAGCGGCCTGGATGCCGTTGCCGTGGTGGGCGTCCCAGTCGATGATCATCACCTTGCGCCGATGGTGGGCCTGCTGCCAGTAACGGGCGGCGATGGCGGCGTTGTTCAGGAAGCAGAAGCCCAAGGCCAGGCTCCGTTCGGCATGGTGGCCGGGGGGCCGGGCACAACAGAAGGCACGGCTGGTCTGGCTGCCTTCGAGCAGGTCAATGGCGGTGAGTCCGGCCCCGGCGGCGCGCAGGGCCGCCTCGTAGGATTCGAAGCAGAGCTGGTTGTCCTGGTGGTCAAGGTAGCTCTTGCCGGAGAGCGTGGTCTCCTCGAAGCGGTAAAGATATTCGTCGCTGTGGATGGTGGTGAGCCATTGGCGTTCGGCTGGCCGGGGCTGGGCGGTAGTGATTATCGGGGCGAGCTGGCTCTGGTCCAGGCGTTCTTTGATGGCGACGAGCCGGGCCGGCGCTTCCGGGTGGTCGTTGCCGCCGGTGTCGTGCCGATGGCAGAGGGGATCGGTGATGATGGCGAGCGGCGCGAAGGAGGGCATCCCGACCTCAAAGGGAAGGGGGTTGGTAACGCATCTGGTTCTGGTGTATCGCTTTGGCAATCCCTTGTCAATACGGAGAAAAATCGTTTTGGCCAGGGCAATCGCCGACCCAAAATGGGTCAGGCGGTGATTTTGGGCGCTTGGGGCGCGTGGGGGTTGCAAATTCTCGGCAATAGGTGCATAACAAAAATACTTGTTTTGATTTCATAGCGAAATTAATGGGTTGTCATGGAGACTGACTACATCACCACGCCGCGGTTGCTGGCGTTGCGCGAAGAGCTTGACGCCAAGGAGGCGCGTTACCTTTCGCCGCTGGCGTGCTTGAGTCGCGACGGGATCCGTCGCCGTGCCGAAGCGCGCGCTGGCCACCGCCAGAATTTTGCCACCGATGCGGACCGCATCCTCCATTCCCGCGCCTACACCCGCTACATCGACAAGACCCAGGTCTTTTACATGGTCGCCAACGACCATATCACCCATCGGGTGCTGCACGTGCAGTTGGTGTCGAAGATTGCCCGTACCATTGGCCGTTTCTTAAGCCTCAACGAAGACCTGATCGAGGCCATTGCCCTGGGCCATGACATCGGCCATCCGCCATTTGGCCACGATGGCGAAAAGGTGCTCGATGCCCTCTGCCGCGAGCATGGCCTGCCCTCGTTCCAGCACAACCTCCAGAGCGTTGAGTTCCTGGAGCGTATCGAGCGGGACGGCCGGGGCTGGAACCTCACCCTGCAAACGCTCGACGGCATCATGTGCCATGATGGTGAAATCCATAACCAGAGTTTACGGCCAGCGCGCACGAAGGGTTTTGCCGAGTTCGACCAGGAGTCTGCGGCCAAGGCGGCGGAGCCCGCGCGGCCTTTGGCGCCGATGACCCTGGAAGGATGCGTGGTGCGCTTTGCCGATACCATTGCCTACATCGGCCGCGACATCGAGGACGCCATCGAACTCGGGTTGGTCCGGCGCGAGGAGATTCCGGCCCCATGCGCCGAGGCGCTGGGTCGCACCAATGGCGCCATTGTTTACCGTCTGGTCTCCGACCTTATCGAAAATGGCGTGCGCGATGACGCCATTGCCTTTTCGCCGGCGGTCTCCGAGAGCCTGCGGCAGCTCAAGCGCTTCAACTACGAACGCATCTATCTCAACCCGGCGATCAAGGAGGGCCTGGGCCAGATCGAAGCGTGCTACCGCGAACTCTTTGCCCGCTATCTCGACGACATCGTCGCGGGGCGGCGGGATTCTCCGTTCTTTGCCCACTTCCTTGCCACCATGGCCGACGGCTACCGTGAATCAGTGCCGCCGGCCGCCATGGTCCGCGATTTCCTGGCCGGCATGACCGACGACTACTTTTTGGCCCAGGCCACGCTATTCGGCTGCGGGGTGCCACGGAAGCGATGAGCGACGCAGCCCGACGCCTCCGGCGGTTTTTCCGCGACGAACAGTTCCGGGTGGTGCTCATCGCCGCCTTTATCGGGTTCATCGCCGGGGGGGCTAACATCGTTTTTCGCGCGGTGGTGGATTTGGTGCACCAGCAGATTTTCATGCGCGGCCACGAGTTGCTTGCCATCGGCCAGGGCGGTTGGCACCGGCTACTGCTGCCGCTCCTGCCCATGGCCGGCATGGTGCTGCTGGTTCCGCTCTCGCTCCGCTTCCCCGGCGAGGTCAACGGCTACGGCTTCACCAAATTCCTGCGCCAGGTCAACCTCGAAGGCGGCATCATCCGTTTCCGCACCGTGGTATTGAAGATACTCTCCTGCTCGCTTACCATCGGCACCGGCGGTTCCGCCGGAGTGGAAGGGCCGATTGCCCAGGTGGGCGGCGCGCTTGGCTCAACCGTGGGCCAGTTTTTCCGGGTCTCCGGCAACCGGATGAAGGTCTATATCGCGGCGGGTTGCGCCGGCGGCGTGGCGGCCATGTTCAACGCCCCGATCGCCGGGGTCTTCTTCGCCGCCGAGATCATCCTGCTCGGCACTTACGAAATCGGCGCCTTTGCCGCCCTGGTCATCTCCTCGGCCATGGCCACCGTGATCTCGCGTGCTTACTACGGCGCCTCGCCCGCCTTCCCGCTGCCCCCCTATCACCTGATCAGCCCGCTGGCGGAAATTCCGCTCTACTCCATGTTGGGTGTGGTAATGGGGGTGATCGCCGTCTTCCACATCAAGGTCTTTTATACGGTGCGCGACCGTTTTGCCGCTGTGCCCTTGCATCCGCAGGTGAAACCGCTGATTGGCGCCCTGCTGGTCGGGGCCATTGGCATTTCCTTTCCGCAGGTAATGGGCAATGGCTACGAGTATCTGGCTGAGGTCTTGGATGGCCACGGCCTGGTTACGGTGATGTTCCTGCTCATCTTCCTGAAGATCCTGGCCACCGCCCTCACCCTTGGTTCCGGCGGGGCGGGCGGCGTCTTCGCGCCGGCGCTTTTCATCGGCGGTATGGTCGGCGGCACCTTCGGCGGCCTGGTCCACAAAGTGCTGCCGGCGCAGACCGCCAATCCCGGCGCCTACGCCGCGGTCGGTATCGGTGCCTTCCTCGCCGCCGCTACCCACGCGCCGCTCACCGCCATTTTCCTCCTCTTCGAGATGACCGGCAATTACCGCATCATCATCCCTATCATGCTCACCAGTATCATCGGCACCATGGTGGCGACCATGCTTCACCACGACTCCATCGATACCGTGGATTTCAGCCGGGAGGGGATCGATATCCACGAAGGCCGCGAGGCCGCGGTGATGCAGTCGATCAGGGTCGGCGCCGTGATTACCGAGGATGTGGATTTTATCAGCGAAGGGGCCAATGTCGATCAACTGCTCGCCATCTTCAGCATGGCCCAGGGCGGTTTTTATTTTCCGGTGGTGGACGCCACCGGCCGCATGACGGGGGTGGTGTCATTGCAGGACGTCAAAAGCATCCTGCATGACGAAGAACTGCGCCTTTCCGCCACGGTGGGCAACATCTGCGCCCGCAAGGTGGTGGTGCTCACCCCGGACGACACCCTTTCCGACGCCATGCGGATTTTCGACTCCAGGGGGATCGAGGAGATTCCGGTGGTGGAATCACCGGACGACCGCTGGGTGGTGGGGATGCTGAAAAGGCGCGACGCCATTGCCGCCTATAACCGCGAGATCGTCAAACGTGGCATTGGCGAAAAACAGGACGGGGTGCTGCGCCACTGAGTGGTAGTTTCCGTGAGCAAGTTGCTCGTGTTTCCCGCCAGATGCGCCCTGGCGGATTTTCTTTCTTTGGTTTGCCAGCCACCCTTTGGTATAATGCCGCATGGCCGCCGCATCCTCAACCCGCCCGTCCAGACCGCTGTACAAAATTCTCATTGTTGACAACAATCCGGTCATCATCGAGCTGCTGAGCCATTTCTTCGGTGAACAGGGCCATGAGGTCCGTGCCGCCGAGGATGGCCTCTCCGCGCTGCATGTGCTCGACTCCTTTGTGCCGGACATCATGTTCGTCGATCTCATCATGCCCAACATCAGCGGCGATAAACTTTGCCGTATCGTGCGGGCGACCCCGGCCCTGAGCCATGTCTATCTCATCGTACTCTCGGCCATTGTCGTGGACGAAGAGGTCGACATCAAGTCTTTTGGCGCCAACGCCTGCATCGCCAAGGGGCCGCTGGCCCGGATGCGGGAGCACATCGCCGGGGTGCTGGCCGAGGTCGAGCAACGGCGCGCCGCGGTTGGCGACCGCATCATCGGCATCGAGGACCTCACCGAACGGGAGATCACCAAGGAACTGCTGGCGGCGAAGCGGAGTTTCACCGTCATCCTGGAGAACATGGCCGAGGGTGTGTTGCAGCTCACCAAGGCGCGGGAGATCATCTTCGTCAATCGCGCCGCCGCGTCCTTGCTCGCCACCCCCGAGGAACGGTTGCTTTCTACTGATTTTTTCGCCTATTTTGTCGGTGAGGCGCGGGCCAGGGTGGAGACGATTTTTACCGAATGGCGCGGCACGCCCCAGGAGTTTGGCGAGAATCGGCCCATCATGATTGATGGCCGCCGGGTGACACTTCAGTTGCTGCCGGTCATTGAGGCGCAGGCCGGCGAAACCATGCTGGTCATCCTCCATGACGTGACCGCGCGCAAGGCCAATGAGGCGGAGCTGGCCCGTTACCGGGAACACTTGGAGGAGGAGGTGCGGCAGCGCACCCAGGCGCTGGAACGATCCCGCGATGAGTTGGAGGAGCGGGTGGCCGAGCGGACGGTTGAGATCGAAAAACTCTACAAGCAGCTCCTGCACGCGGCCAAGATGAGTGCGGTGGGCAAGCTCTCCGCCTCCATTGCCCATGAATTCAACAACCCCATCTGTGGCATTCGCAGCGTGTTGGAGGGGTTGGGGCGGCGGGCAGGGCTGGATGACGAGAACCGGCACATGGTGGAACTGGCGGTGCGCGAGTGCGATCGGGTGGCGAAGCTGACCAGCGATTTGCAGAGTTTCAACCGACCCACCTCGGGCAAGGTGTCGCAGGTGGATGTCCACGCCGCCCTGGATGACATCCTGCTGCTCTGCAAGAAGGAATTCAACAATCGCAACATTGCCCTGCACAAGGTTTATGCCCCCGACCTGCCAACGATCCGCGCGGTGGCGGACCAGATCAAGCAGGTTTTTTTGAACCTGCTCACCAACGCCCGGGAGGCCATGGGCGCGGAGGGTGGCACCGTGACCGTGACCACCGAGGCGTGGGGCGAACAGATCGTGATCGTTTTCGAGGATTCTGGCTGCGGTATTGCCCGCGAGTATCTTGAGCATATATTCGAGCCCTTTTTCTCGACCAAGCCCGAGGTGAAAGGAACCGGCCTGGGGCTTGCCGTAAGCTACGGCATCGTGCAGCGGCACGGCGGCGACATCAAGGTGACCAGCGAACCAGGCCACGGCACGCGTTTTACCGTGATCCTGCCCATCGAGGGGAGGGTGGTGTGAGGAAAAAAGTTATTCTGCTGGTCGATGACGAGGAGATCATCCGCGAGACGTTGAGTCGCGACCTCGGCGAGGGCGGCCATGAGGTGCTCACCGTTGAGAACGGCGAAAAGGCGTTGCAATTGCTCAAGGAACACCATGTGGACCTGGTCATCACCGACCTGATGATGGAGGGGATAGATGGCCTCGAGGTGCTCCGGGCGGCCAAGGCCTTTGATCCGGAACTCTGCGTGGTGATCCTCACCGGCTTTGGCGATCTCGCCTCGGCCATTGGCGCGGTGCGGCATGGTGCCGATGACTATCTCCTGAAGCCTTACGAGTTCGATGAGCTGCAACGCTGCATCGGCCGCTGCCTTGAACGTCAGGCGTTGCGGCGGCGGCTAAAGATTTATGAGGAGATTTTGCCGATCTGCTCGGTATGCCGGAAGATTCGTGACGACTGCGGCAAGGAGCACGGCAGCGGCGACTGGCTAAGCGCGGAGGAATATTTTTCCCGTCGTGCCGGGGTCAAACCCTCCCATTCTTATTGCCCCGCTTGTTTCAAGAAGGCGGAGAAGGAACTGCTGAAGAAAAAGTGTTGAATTAGGATGGGTTGGGGTATGAAAAAAGCCGCTCTGCCAGAGGCAGGCGGCTTTTTTATTGGCGGGTGAGGCGAAGTATCAGCCGATGACCGCGATGTCCACCGGCGGTCGCAGGGCCGCGCAGGCAGCCAGCGCCTGATGGATCTTGTGGGCCTTGAAGGCGTCGATCAACGCTGCATTGGCCGGGGCGCCGGCATCGTAAGCGGTGAGCGCCTGCTGGCTGAGATTGTAGTCGAAGCGCGGCGCCCACTTGCGGGAACCGAGGCGCGCGGTGGTGGAACAGTTGTCCACCATGAAGGCCACGCCCTTGTAGTGCATGTAGGGGTTCAATGAATCCACCGCCTCGATCACCGACTCGTTGGCCACCTCGCTCAGGCAGTGGCCCTTTTCGATGAGCAGGTCGATCTGGGCCATCATGGTGGCGCAGTAAATGCCGGCGGTGAAAGGGTTGAGTTTTGGCTCGCCCTGCCGCTTGGCACGGACTTTCTCGCCCACCTGCCACATACGGGTACCGTCGATCTTGCCCATGGGGAAGCGGGCATGACGGCGGCCGGCCATGACGACGCTGCGGATCTCGTTGCAACTGGATACCTCATCGTACATCTCGAGCAGGATGTCGAAGGCCGGGCCGTAGGCATGGGAGTAAATCTTTTCGAAGACCTTCCGGCCTTCGGCGCCGAGGCCATCGTAAACTGCCTTGATGCCTTGGTGGGAGATGGTCTTGCTGATCGGGCCGGTGATGTTTTCCACCGAGTCGATGAAGGCTTGTTCCTCGCTCATCCCCTGCTCCATGACGAAGCGGCGGAAGAGGGACTCGACAATGCCATGCACTGCGCCGAGCAGGATGCCGCGCTCGCCGAAGATATCGCTCCTGAATTCCATACCCATGGTGGTTTTGAAGATGTAGGGGGAGCCGATGGCTACTGCCCAGCCCAGGGCGTGCTCGATCGCCTTGCCGTCGATGTCCTGCTCCACAGCGAAGCTCGCGTTGATGCCCGCGCCATTGACCGTCTTGCCTTGCTCGTAGAGGCGGCGGACCGAGGGGCCCATGCCCTTGGGGCAAACCGCCACCACGTTGACGTTCTTGGGGAAATATTTGCCGATGCTTTCCAGGTACCCTAGCAGGAAGCCGTGGGAAAGGCCCAGGGTGGCGCCAGCCTTCAGGTTGTTGAATATCTGCTGGTAGTTCTCGGCTTGGGCCGCGTCGGAGATAAGGACGATGACCATCTCTGATTCGCTGATCACCTGGTACATCTCGCCCAAGGTGCCATTTCCCTCGGTGAAACCGGCGGCGCGGGCGCTGGCCATGGAGGAACTGCCGGGTCGCAGGCCGATCTTGACCTTGATGTCGGTGCCTTCCAGCGAGTCGCGCAGGTTCTGGGCCTGGGCTGGACCCTGGGAACCCCAGCCGATGACGCCGATCTGCCTGATGCCGGCAAAGGCCTTGGGCAAGAGATGGAACTTGTCGCGACCGCCGCGGACGATGGTCTCCTCGGTATCGGCGAGCTTCAGGGTTTCGGTTGCAAAAACCTGGGTTTTGAATGTCAGATCCATTATATACCTCCTTAAAAGACGGTGTGTTTGCACGCGGGAACCATCATATATACCCGATGGCGGCTGTTCCGTAAACCGGATAATGGAGGTGGGGAGCGAGAGGGGAAGGGGCCAGTTACCGCGGGCGGGAGTCGGTGGCCAGCCCTTGGCAGACCCGCTCATGCCACGCCTCGATTTGGTCACGGTATTCCTTGGCCGATACTGTGAGCCCGCACGCCGTGCACGCCACCGTGGCGTTGTGTCAGCGGCCCTTGAGTTCGGCCCTGCCCCCGCAGGCAAGGCAGGCAAGGGGTATTTCTGGTGTGGAAGAGGCGGGCATGGAGTTTCCCCTGGCCGGAGTATAGCGCGCAGCTGCGGCTTGTCAATGGCCGGCGGTGCGGAACCCCTTTACAGCATCCGGCCCGCTCCGTTATGATACGCGAAATCTCTTGGAGGGAGTTTTGATGCGACAGATTCGCCCGCATGTCATGATACTTTGGTTATGGTGCGCCTTTTGGGCCACCGGCTGCGCGCCGCTGGTGGTGGGCGGCGGCGCGGCGGGCGGTTATGCGGTGGCTACCGACGAGCGTTCTGCCGGCCGGCAAATGGATGACGCTACCATCACCACCAAGATCACGGCCGAGATGGTGCAGGATGCCACGGTCAAGGCCCGCGACGTTGACGTGAACACGGTGGACGGCACGGTTTATCTGATTGGTCTGGTCGACAGCGCCAAGGAGCGGGAGCGGGCCGAGGCGATTGCCAGAACGGTTTCCGGCGTGCGCGGGGTGGTGAATCAGCTTGAACTCGGCTCGCGCGGCGTGGGGCAGGCATTGGATGACAAGAACCTCGGCGTCCGGATCAAGTCCAAGCTCATCGGCGAGCCTGGTATCCGGTCGCTCAGCGTCGATGTCGATGTCTACCGCGGCGTGGTGTTTCTCACCGGCATGGTTGAAAATGCCGGCCAGAAGGAGAAGGTTCTGGGCTTGGCACGGAGCACCCACGGTACTACCCGGACCGTCGACAACCTTTTGGTTCATGGTCGTTAGCCGGCCTCATCCGCCGATTCCTGGCCGCCTTGGGCCAGGAGTTCCGCCCCCGGTCGAGGTCGGCGTGGCGGCTATCCTGTTCACGGGCGGCCGTTCCCTTCCCCTGGCAGCGCGGCTTCAGGCAGAGACGTCGAGCACGGTTCCGCCGCCCAGTTCGTTGACCCGTTTGTCGATCAGTTCCAATGCCTTGTTAAGGGTCTGATAGCTAATTTCCGGCAGCTTGCCACCCCAGGCCTTCTCTGCCTCGGCAAATCCCTGGAGCACTCCATCGCGGCCGCTCCGCAGGCGGTCGAGATTGTCGCCGCCGCCGGCGAGAACGAAGTCGGCGATCCGCTGGGCCGTTTTCTTGACCCCAAAATACCCCTCCTCGGCAATCAGGGTCTGGGCCTCTTCCGGGTTCAGTTCGCTGAGCGGTTTGCCGTTGTAAGTGAGGGCGGCCAGATCAAGGCCCGTTTGTCCTTCTCCCGTGGCCTGTTGGGCTATCCCCGCCTGGGTGGTGACGCTGGTTTTGGTCTCTTTTTTTACCACCAGCAATACCTCCACCATTTTTGCCTTCATGGCGAGGTTGCTTTCCGTGGTGGTCGCCCCCGCCGGGCTGGCGGCGGCATCTCTTGGTTTTTCCGGGGGCACCGGCCCGTTGTCGCCTGGTTTGCCTGCCGGGGTTTTTATTGGCGGTATCTGCCGCATGTTGGTGCTGCCGATATTCATGATGACTACCTCCCTGTTGCCCCTCTGTTTAGTGGTTAAATGCAAGGCGTAACTGGTTGTTAGCCGTTACTGCCCCCTTGTGATGAGCATATAAATATTATAGGTATTGTCGGGGCTAAAGGCAACTGGCTGGCAGCGCCATAAGCCGTGCCGCCAAGGCGAGGGATGGTCTGGGGGGGGGGCGAAAAAAAGGATTGCAGGCTGAACCTGCAATCCTTTTGATGTTCTGGGGTGAGCGATGGGATTCGAACCCACGACCGCCGAGGCCACAACCCGGTGCTACCACCAGCTGAGCTACGCTCACCGTACAGTCCGTCGGAAGGCCCTTTTATAATAGATAGGCCACCCTTTGGCAAGGGCAAAGTCAGCCGCCGCTGGTTACAATTCCTTGCCGCAGTGCTTGCAGAGCTTGGCCTGCGCCTTGATGATCTCGGCGCAGTAGGGGCATTCCCGCAGGTGGAGCCGTTTAAGCATTTCGGCGATGGTGAGGTTGGCCATCTGTTCCAGCTCCGTGTTGCGGAAGGTATGGTTGCGCAAGGGATCGATGCAGGAGGTGTCCTTGAGTTCGAGCAACAGTTCGCAGGCACGCTTGCGAACCGCGAGATCGGCGTGCTCGTCAAGCAGAAGGTAGAGTGCCGGTGTGAGGTTGCCTTTGGCCACACAGGTGTCGAGTTGGGCAATGGCCGCCTTTTCTTTGGCAAAGCGCTGGTTCTGGCGTTGCAAATCTTCGATGTCGATCTCCGAGTTCTTGAAGGCGTCCTTGCCCCCCACCATCATGGATTCACCGACGGTATTGCCGGGGCAGAGTACATAGCGGCAGGAGGCGGAATGGCCGTACTGTTCCTCGAAGGTTTTCCAACTTCCGGCAAAGAGGGGACATTCGTCATTCAGGCAGATGAAGAGGACATCGGTCCCCCAGCCGAGGCCGTCGCCGATGTGAAAGGGCGGCGCCTCGCAGCATGAAAGTTTTTGTTGGCAATGGGGGCAGAAATGTTCTTCTTTGGCAAGGCGCAGGCAGCGTTCGGTTCTATCTTCAAACATGGTGGAACCTCCGAAATCCATGGTGAGCAAGTGGCGGGCTAACCGGGGAAGGGTTGGCTTTCTTGCTGTCGCCTGCCGCGCGCCGTGGGTGAGGGCAGGGTTTAATTTTTTGCTAAAATAATGCACCTTGGCCGGATGTCAATGGAGGGCGTGGGAAAATCATCTAACGCGGCGGGATAATTATGTGCCCTGCTTTCAAGCCGCCGCCGAATCGTGGAAGAAGTGGATCGCGGCCCCCCAGAGGGCGGCCTGGCTGTCCATGATTACGCGGACCGGGACTTGGTCGAGCAGGTGGGAGAGGCGGCCTTTGGCCATGAAAGCGGCCATAAAGGCGCCACCGGTCAGTGCTGGCGCGATTTTCGGCGCGATGCCGCCACCCAGGCAGATGCCACCGGTGGTCAGCCCCATCAGCGCCAGATTGCCGGCCGCCGCGCCGTAAAGCGAGGCAAAGAGGGTGAGCGCCTCGGCGCAGCATCGGTCTGTTCCGTTGAGGCCGGCCTCGGCAATGATGGCGCTGTGGTCGCCATTATGGCTGGCAAGCAGCCAATCCGGTTCGGGTTTGCCTGCTTCCTCGCAGAGAAAACGGTGGATGGCGGCGAGACCAGGGCCGGAAATCAGGCGTTCCAGACTGACGTGTCCATATTGCCGGGCAAGATGCTGGCGGAGGCGGAATTGTTGCTCGGTCTGTGGGGCAAAATCTTGATGGCCGCCCTCGGAGGCGCAGGGAAGATAGCCGCCCCGATGTTTGACCAACAGCGCCTCGCCTAGCCCGGTACCGGCGGCGATGAGGCCGATGGCGCCGGGGCCGGGGAAGGGGGCATCGTTCAAGGGCAGTAGTTTGTCCGCTGTCAGCCGTGGCACGGCGCAGGCCGTGGCTTGCAGGTCATTAACCAGGATAACCCTGGGGAGCGCGCAATGTTTGGCGATTTCCCCTTCGTTGATTGTCCACGGCAGATTGGTGGCGGTGGCAGTGCCATCGACTACTGGACCGGCGATACCAAAAGAGGCGCCAGCCAAGGCCGGGCGGCCGGCCTCGTCAAGGAAATTATCGATCAGCGCGAGCGGCGAGGGGGCTGCGTGGGAATCATAGGTTTTGAGGCCAGCCAGGGTTAGTTGTTCCAGCGGGCCGTGGAAGATGGCCAGGTTGGTCTTGGTGCCGCCGATGTCGCCCGCCAGTACAAAGTTCATGGTTGGTCGCCTGGCAAAGAGTGGTGTTTCCCGGGGGGCATTTCGCCCACTTTCGTAATCATTCAATACCAAGTTGGGGAAAGAATCAAGGGGGGAGCCATCAGCCGTGGTTGGCCGAAAATTCGTTGACTTTTTTGGGGGGGGCAATTAAACATTAAGCCTCTCGTCAGAGACCATTTGATCGAACCGGAGCGCACATCTCCGTAGCATTTTTGCAATTCACCCCAGCATCAATGGCGACTATGAGCAAAGGCGAAAAAAGTAGGTACATCGAGGCTGGTGTTGATATCGACAAGGGCAATGCCTTTGTCGAACGGATCAAACCGGTGGTGTCCGCCACTTTCCGGCCCGGCGTGTTGACCGGCATCGGTGGTTTCGGGGGACTCTTTGCCTTGGGCGGCGGCAAGTTCAAGGATCCGGTGCTTGTTTCCTCCACCGACGGCGTCGGCACCAAGCTGATGATCGCCAACCTCTGCAAGAAGCACGATACCATCGGCATCGACCTGGTCGCCATGTGTGTCAACGATGTGGTGGTCTGCGGCGCGCACCCGCTCTTCTTTCTCGATTATTTCGCCACCGGCGGCCTCGACCTCGATGTGGCCACCGACGTGGTCAAGGGGATCGCCGCCGGCTGCGAGATCGCCAAATGCGCCTTGATCGGCGGCGAGACCGCCGAGATGCCGGGGATGTACAAGAAGGGCGACTATGATCTGGCCGGCTTCGTGGTGGGCATCTGCGAGCGCGACAAGCTCATCGACGGCTCCGAGGTCAAGGTGGGCGACAAGCTCATCGGCCTCGCTTCCAGCGGTTTGCACAGCAATGGTTATTCCCTGGCGCGCAAGATCTGTTTTGATGAGATGAAACTTTCGGTCAAGACGAAGATTGACGAATTCGGCTGCACCTTGGGCGAGGAACTCCTGCGGCCGACCCGCATCTATAGCGAGCCCCTGCTCAACCTGATCAAGAACTACAAGGTCAAGGGGCTGGTTCATATCACCGGCGGCGGCTTGATCGACAATATCCCGCGGGTGCTGCCCAACGGTTGTCGGGCGGTGATTCACAAGAAGAGCTGGGATGTGCCGCCGATTTTCGATTTCTTGCGCAAGCACGGCAAGGTGACGCCGACCGAGATGTGCCGGACCTTCAACAACGGCATCGGGATGGTGGTAATAGTGGATGCCAAGGGGGCGACCGATGCTGCCCAGCAACTTGAGGCGCTGGGTGAGAAGCCGTACATCATTGGTGAGATTGCGCCGGTTTCCGCCAAGAAGAACGAGCCGCTGGTCGAGGTTTCTTGTGGCTGAACAGATGATTGCCGCGGCAAAGGCCGGTTGCCGCCCGCGGTCAAATGGGCTATAGTCAGGCAACGCAGAAGGGCGATTAGCTCAGCGGGAGAGCACTGCCTTCACACGGCAGGGGTCACTGGTTCGAACCCAGTATCGCCCACCAATGAGATAACCTCAAG
>Ga0172375_10006335_pt1 | contig 16675 bp, 18 predicted proteins | sample LakKiv1m_FD_114537 | JGI IMG/M metagenome (GOLD analysis project Ga0172375, IMG submission 114537) | Freshwater microbial communities from Kabuno Bay, South-Kivu, Congo - kab_092012_11.1m | ecosystem: Environmental > Aquatic > Freshwater > Lake | place: Democratic Republic of the Congo...
CTATTTCTCGTTTTTCTTTTGTCATTTTATTTTAAATATTATTTGTGATTATTTTATTATTTAACTTCTTCGCTTAACGCGCTTCCGTGCGTTACGCCGTTTAGTTTATCGTAGAACTCCATCTGAAGTCCTACAGGAATATTAATTATCACTCTCAAATCTCCGTTATTCAACCAATCCTCTTTCTCCTTGTATTGATTAATTAGAGCATAAACTTTTCCAGTATGTATTGCTGGAATGGTGATACTTAATTTCTTTGTCTCAATTTTAATTGGTAATATGCTTTTTAAAGCTTCTGTTATAACTGAAATCTGTGTATCTAAGGGTTGATTAGTAATATTTACATGAGCTTGGCTCAAAGCACCCTCTATAGCAGTAGGTGTAAATGGCCTATTATTTCTAGCGTCGACAGCATTTCTAACTAAAAAGTCAACCACTTGCTTTCTTTTATTATCCTGTTGTTCATCTTTATAGTCTTTAGGAAGTTGTATATCTCCTTTTTGAACAATTCTTGTTGCAACAGCATTAACCTCAGAAGTAGCAAAAGCAGCCATCATATCTGTAGAACTTGCTTTGTCTCCTCTCTGTGAATTTGTAAAAATATCGTTGGTAAGAAGAACATTTTGTATGTTTACATTTTCTCCTTTTCTTAGTTTAAGAGCTAAATCTAAATCCACAAGTATTTCAAAGTTCTTATTATTAATTTTTATTCTCGCGAGTGTTTGTCTTACTGCCATTTTTACTTCAAATAATTCCTTAATTTATTTCCGTTTAATCTTTGAATTTTTTTATCCTTGTTTTCTCCTTCAATAGAAATAAAAGCAGCATCAAAATTCTCAACATTAAAATTCTTTCCTTTAACTTCTTTAAATATATTCAAGCCAACTTTGATAGCCTCTTCAATTTTCATTTCTTTTTTATATTCTTTTCTAAGTAATTCCTTAATTTTCTCGTCGTTCTCCCCAATAGCTGAAGCATAATACTCAAAATAATTTCCAGTTATATCTGAAACAAATAATTTTTCCTTAGAATCTATTCCAGCAATCATAACAGCAACTCCAAAGGGTCTCACTCCAGGATGTTGTGTAAACTGTTGTTTAACATCAGATATATCTTTAATTATAGATATAACATCAACAGGAGTATCGTATGTAACTCTATGTTGCTGTGAAATTAACTGTGCTCTTTCTATTAAGACTCTAGCATCACTTAGAATTCCAGCAGCTGTACCCATTATGTGATTATCAACTTCAAATATCTTATTGGCAGATTCAGGAACAAGAAGAGGATCATTTAATCTTTTATCAGCAATAATCAAAATTCCGTCACTACAAACAAAACCCATACTCGCGCTTCCAAGCCTTACAGTTTTCTCTGCATATTCAACTTGTAATATATGCCCATCAGGAGAAAACATAGTTGCAACTCTGTCATAACCCATTACTTGATGTTGTGTATCTGCGCCGTCCATTTTTATATTAACCTTATTTTAATTTTTCTTTGTTTTTTATTTTTGTTTACTTTTAATCAAAGTATATAAGAAAACTAGCAAACTATAATATGCCAGTCCGTCAATTATTTCCTTTCACATATATGTATAGTTCAAGTATTTATAAATGTTTGGAAAGTTAAATTTTAATTAGAATATATTATTCCGGATTACCAAAAAGCAAACCAAGAAGACCACAGGCACCAAGAAGACTTCCTATAAGTATTTTTGGAATAACCGTACCTGTACCCTCTAAACCACCACCAGGATTAATTCCACTTAAACCCCATATAATTAACCCTATTCCAAAAAGCATAATGACCGCACTAAAACCTCTTCCCATAATAAATAATAACTACTCTCCTTTTTAAAGTTTATTAATCATCCCAGAAATCTTCTTAACTTTAATATCCTTGCCACTCATAAGAAAAGCAGACTTAATCTTATCCACCTCTTGCCTATTTATGCTTAAAACCAAGCCAGACTTGGGTTTCTCGGGGTTTATTATTTGAGGAGAAGCCTTAGCCCAACCAAGAACTCCTATGAATTTCAATATAACTTCCTCTACTTCTAATTTATTAGCATCTTTACCTACCAGAAGCAAATATCTTTTATGTTCTCTATGTGAAGGTTTTAGTGCTTTCATTTTTTCTTTTTCCTACTAATTAAATATTTTTTAGCATTATTGGTTTTTAACTTCCTAAACAAAAGGAAACTAACCATTATTATGATTAATATAAAAATAATACTCAAAACATATCTATAAACCTTTGCATAATCACTATTTTCTTGTTCTATTTGAGTTTCTTCTTTATCCTCTTTATCTTCATTGCTAATCTGAGAGGTAATATTAATTTTCTCATTAATAACTTTAATAGTCAAATTAGCTTGAAAATAAGTTATATTATTAAGTTTAACATATAGATCATAATACTCCGAAGAACTTAAATTTAATTTTCTTTCCTCTCCAACATATAAAATTAAATTTATAGGATTGCTTCTTATAGTAATATTTACTCTATTATTTTCAACTTTATTTATCTTTAAACTGTGGCTGCTAGAAGAACTTGCGCTAGATATAACTTCTGAACTTGAAGATTCAACAGGAAGATTAAATTTAACTTCTCCCCCACTTGACAATTGTTGATTACTTCCACTAGAAAGTTCACTTAAACTTAAAGTTTTAACACTACTTCCACCACCCCCGCCCCCTCCTGACGAAGAAGAAGGAGGGGAGACAGGCGCACTAACACTAAAACTTCTTGAACTTGAATTAGCAATATTTCCTGCTTTATCTGTACAATTAATACTCCAACTATAACTAGCAGGAGAAAATGTTTGAGTAAATGAATGTAGGGCCGAAAAATTAATTATACTAAAATTAGTTAAACTAACTGCTCCCAAAATAATTAAACTACAATTATTAATTAGATAATTTTCAGAAACATTATACTCAAAAATAATTTCCTGACTATTAGAAGTATAGCTAGAAGAATCACTAGGAGAGATTAAAATTATATTGGGAAAAGTAATATCATAAGTTAGACTATAATTATAATCAAAAATAGCAGAATCAGAATTATTATTAAACGAAAGACAATTCCAAGAATAAATATCCTCGGAAGAAAGAGTATAATTAAAATTAGTTGAATTACTAATTCCAGTTATATTCTTTGTTTCATTATAAACTAAATTAGAAGAAGAGTTCCATAGATAAAAAGTTACATTAGTTAAATTAAAAGCATTATTAGCTTCAGATAAGCAAGTAAAATTAGTTTCATTTAATTTTGTATAAGTATTGTTTAATGGAAAAACTAAGTTATTTAATATTCTTCTTAGAGAAAAACTAAAATTATTGGCCATAAAACTATTACTAACATTATCAAATGCCCTACAACTCCAGTTATAATCATTAAAATTTATATTTGTTAAATTAAAAATAGTTGAATTACTAATTCCAGTTATATTCTTTGTTTCATTATAGTAAAGGCTAGAAGAATTCCATAAGTAGAAAGTTATATTCTTCAACAAAAAGTCCGAAGATAAACAAGTGAAATTAATACTTCTGTTAATTGTTTTAACATTATTTACAGGCGAGTTTAAAGAAACATTAGGGGCACTTATATCTAAACTAAGAAGAGCTGTATAGACATTTATTCTTGAAAAGTTAAGATTAGAATTTCCTTCATCAAATATTAATTTTCCAGTATTATTTAATAAATCCCTAATCTGCCTAGGAGTTTTTGTTCTTCCAGTCATAGTTAGATACTGATTTATTATTGCTATGGTTCCAGCAACATGCGGAGTAGCCATACTTGTTCCTGATTTTACTTCTGAACTCCCAGAAATGCTAGTAGAAACTATAGAACTTCCAGGAGCAACCAAAATAGTCTTAGAATAATTATTCCAAGTATTAGCAAAAGAAGATATTGCATTGTCTGCCTTTACAGAAGAACTTATTGGAGTAGCATTAGTTATACAAGCGGGAGAACTGATAACATCGTAATAGCCGTCATTTCCTGTTGCTACAACAACAGAAATATTTTTTGCAACAGCATTATTTATAGGGCTAGCAAAAACATTTTCAAGAGGCTCTGTATCACAATAATCATCGTAAAGTCCTCCGCCAAGGCTCATACTTATAACAGATATATTAAAAATACTTGAATTAGCCACACACCAATTTATTCCTGCAATAATATCATCATCAGAAAAAGTTCCTGTAGAATCAGAAGCTTTAATCATAATTATTTTAGCTTCAGGAGCAATACCCCTTATAGTCCCATTTGCAGCAACTATCCCCGAAACATGAGTTCCATGACCCTCCACATCCATAGGATCTCCGTCAGAAGTGGTACAAGTATTATCATCAGCACAATAATCTATACCACCCATTACCTTACAACTGGAAGAAACATTATTATTTCCATAACATCCTCCAAGAGAAATATGGGAATAATTAACTCCGGTGTCAATTATGCACACTGTCTGACCTTTTCCAGTAAGATTTATGCCATTAATTTGAATACTCTGAGCAACATTAGCATTAATAATAGGAACAGAATCAGAAAGTAAAATATGCTTTGTGCCCACAAGACTTACTCTTTCCACACCCGCTCTTTTTTCAAGTATTTTTAAATCATCTTTATTTATCTCCACAGAAAAGCTATTGCCAAAATCATGTTTAACATTTTCTTCACCTATCTGCCCAATAATCTCCCCCTTAACAATTTCCTTATCTTTTGTTTTCTTGAATATAAATCCTGTTGTTTCATTCTGAACCTGAACAAAAACCCTAATTTCACTACTATTTTCTAAACTATTAATAACGTCCTCGCTAACTTTATTATTTTCAGAATTATCAATAGCCATAACAAATCCAAATAAAAACAAAAAAATAATTACAAAAAATAATAAAATATTTGTCTTCATTTTCTCAAATTAACAACGCACTTACCTTTAGTACAACCGCATGAAGCTTGACCGCAGTCAAGAGTTCCTTCCATACATTCTTGAGTACATCTAACTCCCGAACAGTTAAGAGCATTATTCTTTAAAACACAAGAAGAAGCATGACAACACGAAGCTTGAACACAATCACTATCCACAACGCATGAAGAATTACTTGCATTAATATTATTCCCATAATTCTCTAAATATTTTGTATATACAACAATAACTAAAAGGACTATAATTAGAACAATAATTATCCAGAATAATTTCCTATTATGAATAATTTTAATTTTATCAATACCCTCTTTTTTTTCTATCTTCATACTAGATTAATCAGTAAAATTGAGTTTAAAAATTCTATGAATCACCATCTTAGGGTATAATTCAGAAACTATTTCAACCTGCCTTAGACAAGACTAAATTTAAATTTTTATTAAAAAGTTACATATGATGGGAATAAGAAGCTTATCCGAGCAATACCTGCTAAGTTCAACAAAAGTTTAAGGAATTAGTAATTTTTTAAGAAATAATCTTGGCAAGCCCGGTTATTTAAAGTCCTAAATTTAAACAGATGAGTAGAATTTCTATTCTCTAAAATAAAGATCATATTTAGCCCTAGTTCTTCTCCTTTGTTCAGGCAATAAGATATAAGCCAAATCCTGCGGTTGTCTTAAAATACCCACATCTTGTCTAGATTCCCTAACATCATGCAATAATTCCCTATCATCTTCCGCATGAGTAAAACCAACTTTACAAATATAGACATAGTGTTGCTCTTCAACTAAACTTCTTCTATTATCAGGAGTATCTTCAAGAATTCTCGGGGGTTCTATTCGAACATGATTATTTTTAACATCGCGGCCACGCGAAGGAGGTTCTAGTGTTAAAGTTTCAGGCATTTTTTATCAAATATATATAATATTTTTATTTAAAAAACTATGCCCCTATAGTTTTTAACTTAAATAAACCAAGAATTCCCAAACACATAACATATTTAAACCGATTTGACTGAATATAAATAAGAAAAGAAGAGGAATATAATAAGATTTACAGTGGAAATTTATACAATAGGCGGATATGACGAAGTAGGAAAAAATATGACTGTAATAGACTTGGGTGAAGATGCTTTCATATTTGATTGTGGTTTATTCTTACCTCCCATAGTAGAACTTGAAGAAAGAGAAAAATCTCCTGATGAAAAAAAATTAAGAGGTATAGGTGCTCTCCCTTCTGATTTAATTCTAGACGGTAAAGGAATAAGAAACAAGGTAAGAGCAATAATTCCAAGCCACGCACATCTAGACCATATAGGCGCAATTCCTTATTTAGGCTATAGATATAATGCAGAAGTAATAGGCACACCATTCACAATAGAAGTCTTAAAACAAATATATCTAGATAATAATATCCCTATAAAAAATAAATTAATTACAGTTCAACCAAATTCTTCATATTATGTTCAGGGAAAGAGTAAAAAATACCAGATAGATTTTGTAAACATAACTCATTCAACTATTCAAACAAGCATGGTTGCACTTCATACTCCAGAAGGAATAGTTTTATATGCCAACGATTTCAAATTTGACAATAATCCTATTGTTGGAAAAGAACCAAACTATGATATGCTTAAAAAGTTAGCAAAAGAAGGAGTTAAAGCATTAATAGTAGACTCACTTTATAGCAAAGATGAAAGAAAAACTCCTAGTGAAAAAATAGCAAGAGGATTACTTGAAGATGTTATGCTAACAACAAGTAATGAAAAATCAGGCATAATAGTTACAACTTTCTCAAGTCACATTGCTAGATTAAAAAGCATAGTTGATTTTTCAAAAAGATTAGGAAGACAACCAGTTTTCGTTGGAAGAAGTTTAAATAAATATGTAAGAGCGGCTATGAATGTAAAACTTTGCCCTTTTTCAAAAGACATTCAACTTTCAAGTTTCAAAAAGCAAATTGAAAAAAACATTAAGAAAGTTAATGCTAATAAAACAAACTATGTTCTTGTTTGCACAGGCCATCAAGCAGAACCAGGTAGTATTTTAGATAGAATTTCCAAAGCCCAACTACCCTATCAATTAAATACAGATGATCACGTAATATTCTCAAGTTCAGTAATACCTGCTCCAGCAAACATAGAAAATAGAAGAGCTTTAGAAGATAAAATGAAAAGAAGAGGAGTAAGAATATTTAATAATGTTCATGTTTCAGGCCATGCCGGAAGAGAAGACTTAAGGGATTTTGTAAATATGATTAATGCAGAACATATATTACCGGCCCACGGAGACAGAGAAAAACTTTCTCCAATGGTAGAGTTATGCAATGAATTGGGTTATAAAACAGATAAAAATGTTCATTTAATGAGCGACAATAGTATATTAAAAATATAAATATGGCAAAAGAAGAGATTTTAGTAGGATTAAAAAATGCTTTGGATAGAGGACAAAGTTTAGAATCAGCCATGCAAAGCCTTATTTCTGCAGGTTATGATATAAATGAAGTAAAAGATTCTGCACAAAATTTAAATATTAATATTTCCAGCCCTCAAAAATATGAACTTCAAAAATTAGAACAAAGTAATCCCCAACCATCAAATACTAAACCTATTCAACAACAAATAATTTCAGAACAAAATAATATTCGACCCACAAACACTTATCAACAACTACCAACCCTAAATACTACTAATCAACAGATAATGCAAAATTTTGAAAATAAACCAAAGAGAAAAATGCGGACTTTACTCATCGTACTCATAATAATAGTTCTTATTCTCATAGGAGGAATAATTACGCTCTCTCTTTTAGGCCCAGCAATATTAGACGCCTTATTTAAATAGTAGGAAATTTTATTTTATTATGGTATATCTCCCGGCAGAAGATTCTTATTTACTCGAAAAAGAATTAAAAAGTTATTTAGAAAAATTAGATAAAGAAGAAAAAAATAAATTAAAAGTCCTAGACATGGGCAGCGGTTCAGGCATACAAGCTCTAACATGTATAAAAGAAGGCATAAAAAAATCAAACATTATAGCAGCAGATTTAGATAAAGAATCTATAAAACTTTTAAAAAGTAAAAAATTAAAGACAATACATACAAACCTATTCTCCAAGGTGGTTGGCAAGTTTGATTTGATTATATTCAATGCGCCCTATCTTCCAAGCGATAAATACGATAATAATCTAGACACAACAGCAGGAAAAAGAGGCTATGAAACCATAATAAAATTTCTAAGACAAGCCAAACTCCATTTAAACAAGCAAGGAAATATTCTTCTTTTATTTTCCTCTTTAAGCAAATCCAAAATAATATTAAAAGAAGCAAGAAAACTAAAATATAACTCAGAAAAACTCTCAGAACAAGGCATGGGCTTTTTTGAGAGACTTTATGTTTATAAATTTGAACTAGAATAATTCTTTAAGTACAGCACTATAATATTTATAAATACGCAATTAAGCCATAAATTATAAAAAGAGAAAATGCCAGACAGAAGAATATATAATTTTATGAAGAGACACTTAGAATTAACTAAGAGAAAGAGCCAATATACTTTAGCGGCATTATATGATCATAAAAGTTCAGAAGATTTAAGAATAGCCGATGAAAGATGGAGAAACTATCTTAACTCTGGAAAGTTAGAAATAAAAGCCACTTAGAATAAGATAACTTCATCACAATTATATTTATTAAACCTCAAACTTTTCTGATAATATCAAAAAACAGGAAATAAAATGAAATTTGCACACCTTGGAGACTGTCATTTAGGAAGTTGGAGACAGCCAGAGCTTCAAGAACTTAATTTTCTTAGTTTTGAAAAAGCCATAGATACAATAATCAGAGATAGAGTAGACTTTGTTTTAGTAGCAGGAGATTTATTTGATTCAGCCTACCCACCAATAGAGATCCTTAAGAGAGCGTTCGGAGAATTCCGAAAATTAAAGGATGCAGGAATAAAAGTATTTATGATAGCAGGATCCCATGACTATTCTGTATCTGGCAAGACTTTTCTTGATGTCCTTGAAAAAGGTGGTTTCTGTGAAATATGTAAATACGATGAAAAAGAAGAGTACATAGAATTAAAGCCTAGTAAATTTCAAAATTTTGAAATATTCGGCTATCCGGGTAAAAAATCAGGCCTAGAAATAGAAGATATAAAAAAAATAATCCTTCCGCCTGAAACAAACAACTTTAGAATATTAATGCTACATACCTCCATTAAAGAAGCTGTTGGAGATCTTCCAATAGAGTCTATTTCTCTAGATAGACTTCCAAAAGCAGATTACTATGCTCTAGCCCATTTACATATAAACTTTGAAGAAAAAGTAAGGGAAAAACCGGCTGTTTATTCTGGCCCTATTTTTCCAAATAGTTTCCAAGAATTAGAAGACCTTTGCTATGGAAGATTTTACATTATAGAAGTAACAGGTTACTGGCAAGTTAAAAAAATTAATCTTCCTATTAAAGAAGTAAAAGTTTTTGATATGGAAATAGAAAATGCCTTAACAACAACTCAAAAAATAATCTCTGAATTTGAAAAACATAATTTAACAGATAAAATAATACTTTTAAGATTAAAAGGAACAATAATACAGGGAACAAATGCAGATATAGACTATAAACGAGTTACAGATTATTTAACGAGCCAAGGAGTATATAGTTTTATCAAAAATACAAATAAACTTCAATCCAAAGATGAAACAATAGAAATGAAACTTCCTCCTGCAGCAGAGATGAATAAGGTTGAAGAAGTTTTGATAGAAGATTATACAAAAACTAATCCAGATAAATTTAACAATTTAATTCTTCCTTTAATGCATGCCCTAGACATGCAAAAGCAAGAGGACGAAAAAACAGTCATATATGAAACAAGACTTCTAGCAGATCTCAATAAAATTTTAGGCTTGGAGTTAAAATGAGAATAATAAACTTGAAGGTTGCAGGAGATAAGAAGAACACCGCAGGCGAGAAAGTTCACGGAATATATTCCATATATGAGGGAGTGAGCTTTCGAGGTGGTTCTTGGGTAGCAGAATTCGCAAACCGCGAAAATCAAAAGATTTTCGGGGGCCTAAAAATCCACAAGGATTTTTTTGCAACCCGCTGGAGGTTTTGGCTATGTTACTAAGAAAACTAAAAATAAGAAACATAAGAAGTTACAAAGAAGGAGAAGTAGATTTCCCAGAAGGATCAACACTTCTTATGGGAGACATAGGCTCTGGAAAAACATCCATACTACTTGCGATAGAATTTGCACTCTTTGGCCTTCAACCAGGACAAAAAGGAAACTCTTTAATGAGAAACGATGAGCAAGAAGCCTTTGTGAGTCTTGAATTTGAAGTAGATGGGAAAACAGTTTTAATAGAAAGAAAACTTGAAAAAGGCGGCAAGTCTATGGCTCAAACAGAAACAAGCATAACTGTAAATGGAGATAGATTTGAAGGAAGTGTAACAGAAATAAAAAATAAAATTCTCTCATTATTAAACTATCCACCAGAATTCGCAAAAAAAACCAATGACCTATACAGATTCACAGTATATACTCCACAAGAACAAATGAAGCAAATAATTATGGAATCTAACGATATAAGACTAAATACCCTAAGACATGTTTTCGGTATAGACAAATACAAAAGAGTAGAAGAAAACATAGAGATAATTACGGCAAAAATAAGACAGGAAATAAGAGTAAGAGAAGCAGAAATGGGAAATATAGAAAATAAAAAACAGTCCATAATAGAAAAAACCCAAAATCTTCTTCAACAACAAAACAAAATTCTAGAAGCGGAAAAAGAAATAGCAGATATTCAAAAAATAAAAGCAGATAAACAGAAAGATCTTGATGAATTAACAAAAAAAATAAATGAAAAAAATAAACTAGAATATGAAAGTGGAAAATCAGAATTAACATTAGCAAACAAAAAAGATATACTAAGTAATCATGAAAGAGAAATAAGAATATTAAGAGAACAAATAGAAAAAGCAGGTTCATTTACAGTAAATGAACCTGAAATAGAACTACTAAGAAACAGAATTAAAAGTCAAGAGCAGATATTAAGGGAAATAAATGAACAATATATTTCAGCAATAACAAATATTCAAACAAATGAATCCAAATTAAGAGAATTAAATTTTCTTAAAGATAAAATATCCGCATTAGATAAATGCACAACGTGTCTTCAAGAAGTAAATGAAGAACATAAAAAAAATATAGTTTCAAAAGCAACAAATGAGATAATTTCCATAGAGGCACAATTAGTAGAAAGCAGAAAAAATAAAGAAAATAGTAATATAAAAATAGAGCAAACAAAAAAACAAATAGATAGTTTAAAACAATCCCTATCTCAAATAGAAATACTAAAAATAAAACTTGAAGGCTTAAAAGAAAAACAAATAAGAATGGAAAATCTAGAAAAACAAAAAACAATAATACTCGCAGACATAGAACTAATAAAAAAACATATAGAAGGGTTGGCTTTAATGATAAAGGATTTTCAAGTTTATGAAGAAATATACAAGCAGAAGAGTACAGAATTCAGGGAAATAATATCCAGAGAAAATTTAGCAATAGTAAAGAGAGCAGAAATAAATAAGGAAATACAATTTTTACAAAGACAAATTATAGACCTAGAGAACGAAATAAAAAAAATAGAAGAGCTTGGAAGAAAATTAAATTACATGAAAGAAATTGAATTCTGGTTAAATAATAAATTTATTGAGCTAGTTTTGTACACAGAAAAAAATGTTATGCTAAAACTTAGAGAAGATTTTTCCAAATTATTCTCCGAATGGTTTTCCATACTTGTTTCAGATACTATAACAGTTAGACTTGATGAATCTTTTTCTCCCATAATACAACAAGCAGATTATGAGTTAGAGTATGATTATCTTTCAGGAGGAGAAAGAACAGCAGTAGCATTGGCCTATAGACTTGCATTAAATCAAACAATAAATTCTATTCTAAGTAGAATAAAAACACGAGACATAGTTATACTTGACGAGCCTACTGATGGTTTCTCAGAATCTCAGCTTGACAAAATAAGAGATGTTTTAAATCAACTAAAAGTAAAACAATTAATCCTAGTCTCACACGAACAAAAAATAGAAGGTTTTGTTGATAATCTCATCAAATTCAAGAAAATTGATGGCATTACTCAAATTGAGAAGTAAGGAGAAAGATTTAATAAATCTTTCAACATTAATAAAATATGAAACTAAAAATTCCTTTATTCAAACAAAAAGGCAGACCAACATGCGGACCTGTTTCTCTAAGAATGGCTTTAGCTTATCTTGGAAAAAATATTTCAGAGCAAGAATTAGAAAAACTTATAGTATATAAAGAAGGCAAAGCCACATTTTCAATTCAGATGGCATTAGCTACAAAAAAACTTGGCTTTGATGTAACGTTAATATGTAAAAACATCATACCTCCAAAAGAAGATTTTGAAACTAAATTTTTTAAAGAATTTGTTGTTGAAACGCAAGAATCCTTAAAAGATATGATTCGGGAAGCTAATACCCTTAAAGTAAATATATCTTTGAAATCATTAGCTTTAGAAGAACTATTAAAAATTATAAACAAAAAAACTTTGGCAATAGTATTAGTTGATTGGAATATTATAAAGCATAGAGAAGATTTAGGTTTTGCAGGGCATTATGTTATACTTACTGGATTTGATGATAAATTTGTTTATGTAAATAATTCTTCCGGAAGAAAAGGCACAAGAAATCAAGCAATTCCCAGAGGTATTTTTGACAAAGCAAGAAAGTCAAAACTTGCTGATGAAGATATATTGATAATATCTAAACAGAATAAATAAAAAAAGTCATATCAAAAGATTTATAAATCCCAGCATATTTCAAATATTGAAAGTTCTGATGATATACTTCTGGTATACTCAAATGTATAAAAGTAGCTAAATTAAAGATATAAAAAATAAAATCAAAAAAATGGACGAAGATTTAAAGAAAAATATTCTAAAAACAGGAACAAGTATTCTTGGCATAGTTTGCAAAGATGGAATAGTCATGGCCGGAGATAGAAGAGCTACCGCAGGCAATTTAGTTGTTGTTAAAAATACTCTTAAGGTAGTAAAACTTAATGACTACTTAGTTATTTCTGGAACAGGAATGTCTTCAGATATAGATATGCTTCAAAAAGTAATAACTGCTGAATTAAGATTAAAAGAATTAAGAACAAAATCAAGACCTTCTGTAAAAGAAGCAGCAAACCTAGTAGGAAATATGGCCTATAGGAATATAAGACAACCTTCAATGGTTCCATTTATAGCAGGGCTTTTAGTAGCAGGGTATAATGAAAATGGTTCAACAGAACTATATAGTATAGAGCCCGCAGGAACAGCCATGAAAGTTGAAGATTATGATGCTAACTTCTCAAGCGGTATGCCATTTATACTAGGATTATTAGAAAGACAATATAGGAAAGATATAACTATTAAAGAAGGGGTAGAACTAGCAATGGAAGCCATAAAAGCCTCAACACAAAGAGATACTGGAAGCGGAAATGGAATAGATGTGGTAACAATTACTAAAGAAGGAATATCCCAAGTAATAGAAAAAGAAATAACCCCTGAATTTAAAGATCGAAATTAAAATAGAGAATAAATTCTTCTAGAAAGGATGAATTTGATTCCAAAAAGAGCAAAATAATAAAATGTCAGATATACTTAAAGATATAGAAAAAGAATTGCCAAGAAATGTTATAAGTAGTGCGAACTTTGAAGGCGCAAATATAGTGCTATATACAGATTCTCCAAACTTTTTTCAAGAAGGAGAATCTCAAATAAAAGAAATAGTAAATAAAATAAAAAAGAGAATAGAATTAAGAGCAGAAGAAAAATTATTAGAGTCCCAAGAGAAAACAGAAAAGATAATTAGGGAAATAATTCCAGCAGAAGCAGAAATAACCGCCATATTATTTGACTCCCAAAGAAGCATAGTTGTAATAGAATCAAAGAAACCAGGCTTAGTAATAGGAAGAGATGGAAGCATATTAAGAGAAATAAAACTCAAGACATTTTGGATACCTCAAGTTCAAAGATCTCCTGCAATAGACAGCAAAATAACAGAAAATATAAGGGCAGTATTATATGAAAATAATAATTTTAGAAAAAAACTTCTTAATGACATAGGCAAAAAGATATATCAAGAATGGAATCCTGAAAAAATAGAAGAATGGGTCAGAATAAGTTTTCTAGGCGGAGGAAGACAAGTAGGAAGATCATGTGTTTTACTTTCAACACCTCAATCAAAAATACTTTTAGATTGCGGAATAGATCCTGCTTCTTCGAGAAACGAAGATAAATTTCCTTATTTAGATATTCCTGAATTTAAGATAGAAGAAATAGATGCTATAATATTAAGTCATGCTCACCTAGACCATTCAGGATTACTCCCTTATTTATTCAAAATGGGTTATAATGGTCCTATTTACATGACTGCCCCAACAAGAGACACAGCAGCCTTACTTGCTCTAGACTTTATAGGAGTAGCCTATAAACAAGCATCTAAACCCCTATTCTCCTCAACAGACATAAAAGAAATGGTTAAACATACTATTTGCTTAAACTTCAATGAAGTTTCAGACATTGCTCCAGATATAAGAATAACTTTATACAACGCAGGCCATATCCTTGGAAGCGCAATGGTTCATATTAATATTGGAAATGGTTTACATAATTTCCTTTACACAGGAGACTTTAAGTTTGGAAAAACAAGACTTCTAAATCCTGCAAACTCTTTATTTCCTAGACTCGAAACAGCAATGATAGAGTCTACCTATGGAAGTAAGGATGATGTTATACCTCCAAGAGAAGATTTAGAGAAACAATTAATAGATAAAATAAAAGAAGTAATAGAAAGAAAAGGAAAAGTATTAATTCCAGAGCTCGGAAGTGGAAGAGCTCAAGAAACAATGCTTGTTCTAGATGAAGCCATGAAACAAGGTTTGCTTCCAAAAGTTCCAATATATATTGAAGGAATGATATGGGACATTAATGCTATTCATACAGCCTATCCGGATTTTCTTAATTCAACACTAAGACAACAAATATTTCAAGGAGAAAACCCATTTTCTTCAGATACTTTTAAGAGAATAGGAAGTACTCAAGAAAGAAAACTAGTTTTAGAAGGCGGTCCTTGTGTAGTTCTTGCAACATCAGGTATGCTTATGGGTGGTGCTTCCGTAGAGTATTTCCGAGAGTTTGCTCCAAATAGAAATAACTGTATATTATTCGTGTGTTATCAAGGCGCAGGAAGCCTAGGAAGACAAGTTCAGGAAGGAGTAAAAGAATTAGAGATGGTTAATGATGGTCTAAAGGAACAAGTAAAAGTAAATCTTGAAGTCGTTACATTATATGGATTCACTTCCCACTCAGGAAGAAATGAATTACTAGGATTTATGAATAGATGTACTCCCAGACCAAAAAGAGTAATAATCAATCACGGAGAGCAAAGCAAGTGTTTAGATTTAGCTTCAAGCATATACAAATTGAATCATTGTGAAACAAATACACCTAGAAATCTTGAGACGCTTAGGTTAAGATAGAGATTATTTTCTATTACTTTTTCTTGTAGAATAGCAACATTTATATAGTTACGTAATATTACGTAACTATGGAACAAGAACTAATAGCCAAGATAAGCAAAGGCACCAAAATGGATCAAATATATCTATCAAAAGATAGAATTAGTGAGTTTTCAATTGGAAATTATGTATTAATAAAACCTCTCTCAGCTAAAAGCCCAGAAATAGAAGAAAAACAAAAAGAACAATTAAAACTGAACTTCTATAATATCAAAAATATTCCAGAGATAAAATTCAGAATAGCTGAAGAAATTTTTAAAAATATTCAAAAATATTCAAATCAAGAAAACATAATACTAACAGGCTCTTTTTTAAATGATGGCTTTAATTTTAATGATCTAGATGTTATAATAATAAAAGAAAAAAAACAACAAAAAAATGAAGAAGAAATATTAAAAAGTAAGCTTGAAGAAAAATTTGGAGTAAATTTCCATATATTATTTTTAACAAACAAAGAATTAATAGAGGGTCTTTCATCAGACCCCCTATATGAAAATATGCTAAGCAAGTGTATATCTTTAAAGAAAATAGTTTTCAACATAAAAAGAAAGATAAATCCCAAAATTCTTGATTTACATTTATTAAAAAGCAAGACTCTTATTGAAAATTATGATATTTTAAATGGAAAAGAAAAATATTACTTAACAAAAAATATGCTCTCAATACTCTTATTTATTGAAGGAAAAAGAATTTCTGACGAAACAATAAGCAAGGAATTAAAAAATAGCCTAAATACTAATCCTAAAGAAATACAAGAAAATTTCCTAAATAAAAAAGAATTTATTAAAGTATATAAAGAGATTTATGAAAAAACCTTTAATAAAATTATGAATATATTAAATAAAGAAAATCAAAAAAATAAAGATGTCTCAAAATAGAAATAAACTAATTGATTTACTAATAGGCAATTTATCTAATGCTATTCTTCATAGAATACTAGAAAAAGCAATATTTGAGAATCCTGAAATTGCTGAAAAATACAAAAAAGAAATAATAAATAGCTGGCAAATAGCAAAAATATATAGAGAAAAAATAAATCCTATATTCTCTAGCTTTCCAGAAAAAGATATAGAATATATTAAAGACAAACTTATAAAAAGAGTGAAATCAGAATTATCAATAAGAATAAGCAA
>Ga0172375_10006336_pt1 | contig 16674 bp, 13 predicted proteins | sample LakKiv1m_FD_114537 | JGI IMG/M metagenome (GOLD analysis project Ga0172375, IMG submission 114537) | Freshwater microbial communities from Kabuno Bay, South-Kivu, Congo - kab_092012_11.1m | ecosystem: Environmental > Aquatic > Freshwater > Lake | place: Democratic Republic of the Congo...
GCGGCAATCGGCGTATTGAGCTCATGACTTGCCATGCTCAAGAAGTCATCCTTTAGTTTATCAAGCTCTTTCAAATGCTCATTGGCTTTCTCCAGATCGGTTGCTAGTTTCTGAATCTTTTCTTTTTGTGATATCTCATGCTGGACACTTTTGATTAAAAGAAAACCGCCAAATATGATTATCAAGAAAATGATCGCGCGGAGAAAAAACTCGGTGGTGTTGGTGGAGAGAAGAATCTGAGAGAAAGCGGCAAAACCCACGATTACAACACTGGCTTCTGAAACGATAACCTTCATATCGAATAAATGGTGTTTTGTGATTGCATACCCGATGGCAGCCAGAATAATAAAAATTACCAATGGTCCGGTCCAAGCGGCGACAAAATTGCCAAAAGCAGGTAAGACCATGTTTATGACAAAACTTATTGTACTGGCAACGGTGATACTCCAACTAATATATTTGATCTGTTGTTTCTCTATTCCGGAAGAGACGATATATTTTCTTATCAGTATGATTAACGCAGACAACATGTACGTCACGAATAGGCCGAAATAAAGATAGTATAGTGTTGAATATTCCAATTGACGGTTTCCGGGCAAAAAATTCACAGTTTTTATCACAAGATCAGTAAAAAGAGTGATATAGCATAAAATCAATGTCGGTATGGAGATAAAGAGGTATTTTACCGGCACTCTCTGATTTTTTGGAAACACAATTGCAAAAAACAGCAGGGTATTTGCGACGAGCAATCCTGCTGCATGAAGTATTCGAGACCAAAGTAATATTCGGTTGTAGTCGATAGGATCTTTCGCATACATCCACATGCCAAATGACCATAGGGCTAAAAATATTGAGAAGAGAAAGTAATAGAAATTTGCCGGGGCTTTAGTGTTTTTAAAAAATATCAGCCCTCCTAAAAACAATGATGAAAATAAGACAGACAGCAGCAAGACATTGATTATCATAACCCTCCTTATACAAAGCTCCCCCCGGACTGGTGTTGCATATAGCTTACACCTGTCTGAGGGGAGCGGTCAACCGGATATTAGCGTTGGCATTTGATGACCCATGCTTGTTGGGCGTAGGTCAGCTTGTAGCCGATGACTGTGAATCCGGTGGCGGTGAGGATGCTGATGATTTCGCTGATCGGAGGGTAATGAAACCGTCCTATTTTCGCGGAATCTTTAAGCCACTTCGAGAACCTCACCATGGCAAGTCCGTTCCTCATCAAGCGGAAGAATCTCCCGCCGAAGAGGACTTCTCTCCACGAATCCGTCATAATTCTTGCGAAGTTCGGATTGGGAACGTTGGATGAGAAGATAAATTGGCCGCCGGGGCGCAGGATGCGATGGATTTCGTGAAACGCATCCTTATACGCCCGGTCTGTCCACTTGCCGGTTGCTGGGTCAACGGACTCCGCATACGAGAGGCAGAGCCCTGACACAACTCCGTCAAATGAGCATGATTTGAGCGGCAATGCTTGCGAGATGTCGCCTCGCATAAACCTTGCCTGCCTGGCTCCAACGTTGGCAGTATAGATAGCGCGATTGCCTTCATTGTAGTCCAGACCGATGATCTGTTGCACGCCTTTTTTCCGAAGCATCTTGGACAGCTCACCGGAACCGCAGCCGAGATCCAACCATTGCTGGTCGGGAGATGGGTAGCCGACATAACTGTCGAACACATCCATCATCTCGATGTACGGCCGAGCGAAGTGCTGATCCTTAAATGCCGCGGCGACCTCTGGGTCTCTCCAATCATTTCTCATGGCTTGGGTACTTTCCGACGAACTGATCCCATCCGACGACCGCGTATTTCATGTCTGGGACGCAGACGACCTGCTGATTGCCCAGCCATGCCTCGGTGTCGATCTCGTAGATCGAGAGCCGATGTCGCTTGATCCGGGCAATGGTGATCATTGTATCTCCAGGAATCAAGAAATCGCGATTCTTGCTCAGGACCGGTCCGGTCTCGATCACCAGTGGGACATTCCGCTGGGTGCTATGCTGCCCGTAGTAATTCTGGGCATAGGCGGCGAGAATCTCGCCGGCCTGCGAGAGCATCCAGCCTCCCACGCCGAGCGGGAGAATTGGATAGCCGGGCATGTGGCCGGCACAGTAGAAGTCGGTAATTGGCATGGAAACGATCGCCCACAGGACGATCGAGCCTCCGCCGTTCACCGTCTGGATAATCACTGCCTTTTCAGCAAACAAGGCTGAGTCACGCTCGGGAATGAACTCCATGATATCCTCCCGGGAGAGGACCTTATGGACCGTGTCATTTTCTCCGAACAGCGACGCAGGGATGTTACCCAGATAATCCTGAACCAACGATGTTGTGGTCATACGAGGCCTCCCCCTCTGCCTTGCTTGAAGGCGGATGTACTACGGCGATATACGCCGCAAATGAATAGTCTTTGAGACATCGGCGCTATCGCCTCTCCTTCCACCAGTTGTGCTGTTCTGCGGCAGTGAGCCGTTTGAACTGATCATATTATACCATTGCTATGCTTGAAAGTCAAGTGATTGACTCTCAAACATTATTTCTATGTTAACATATGCGGATATTGTTTGATAAGATCAATTCTTTCTAACGATATGAATCATCAACGCCATTAACGCCAGATTTAACGCCATGGTCAAATTTCCCGCTAAAGATTTCATTAAGCTATAATTTTGTGGTATTGTCGAGGTATGATTAGCTTTAATATCCTTCGTATTCAATTAGATAAAAAGATGGATGATCAGCCAAATGATTCTCGACTATTTTCTTCAAAACTTCTGGCCGTGTGCAGTCTTAACTGCAGTTTTATTAATCTCTGATTATTATCTATCGCTTTGGCAAAGCAAGTTATACCACTCCGGAGCCAAGGAAGTTGTTACGATCGACGGAGGGATTGAACTAAATCCTCAATGGCAGAAGGATATTAACAAAATAACAAAACTCAATATTAGACATATCCTTCAAGTAATTCTTTTCATAATAATACTCTGGCTGGTTTGGACTCTTGCAAAGATGGGTCCGGATATGAAACCGTTTGAATTTGTATTTGGTAGTATAGTGCTAGTCCAACTTTTTATCCATCTCCGGCATATCAAGGGCCTTTATTTATACAGCTCGATTGTTAAAAAAAGCGGTGTAAGCGGACACATCAACTACTCTCGACCTTTTGCTCATAAGTCAGCCGCTGTTGATGCCACTGCATTTGGCATTATGTGCCTTATTCTGGCGGCACTGACGAGCCGGTTCTTGTTTCTGGGCGGAGCGCTGACTTGTGCCGTGATTGCACTCTCCCAAAGAAAATGGCTCAAAAAGACAACAGAGCGGTTAAACAGTGAATCTTCGGGTCAATAACCATAAGAACAAGTCCTTGACAAGATAAATAGCGAAGAATACGATTGAAGCAATTAATTGCTAGGATAAATGTGGCGAAAATTGGTGTCTTAACCTGGGAGGGAACCAAAAGCCAATGGTTTCTCTCATTTATCGCAAGTAGTTTGATTTTATTAAGACCGCACTGTGTGCGGTTATTTTTTAAATAAGAAAGGAAAAATATGAGCACAATGAAAAAAACGGTGATCTATCTCCTAATGTTTTTGATGGTTGTGCCAGTAAATCTTCTTTCTTTTAGCATACCGGTGAAAGCTGCAGAGCAAACTGCTCCCACAAAAGTCGAAATCCAGGAAGCGCGCACGGTCAACTCAAAGACATATCAATTGGCAAATGGTACGAAAGAAAAAGTTATTTACAGGGAGCCGATACATTATCTATCAACCGAGACTGGCAGGAAAACTTGGCAAGATATCGATACAAATTTTATTGCTGAGGATAGAGAGGTTGGAACCTATAAAAATAAGGCAAACGGATTTGGCTTGGTGACAAATAATAGTCTAGTCGGAAAGGGAGTGGAGATAGCAGGGGGCGATAGTATCATTAAGCTGAGACTTGCAGAAATTTCTTCAAGTAAAACCATTGTAAGGAAAGTTGGATTTAACAAAAGTTTAGCGGAAGCAACGAAGCCATCAGTCTCAAGAAATAAAGCTGTTTATCAGGAGATTGCTGCTGATACAGATATCGTCTACTACTCCATGCCTGGGGGGATGAAAGAAGACATCGTTCTAAAGAAATACAATGGCCAGAATCGATTTACCTTCGACTTGGATCTCGCCAATACATATTTTGAGAAAAAGTCCGACGGGTCTTATCATTTTTTCGATTCTGCAACGAAAAATTTAATCTTTGCAATGCCTAAGTTCCTGATGTGGGATTCTAGGGGAGGCCTGAATAACATTGAGAATGAATATTCATTTGATATAGATTCGAGCATTGTCAAGAATGGCAACTCATGGCGGGTGATTCTGACTGCTAGCGACAAATGGCTCTCTGATATTACAAGAGTTTTTCCTATCACAGTTGACCCTAGTATCGATTCTTATATTGGCTATGGGGTTGATACTTATGTGCAGGAGGGCTATCCAGATTATAATATGTGGGTAAATAGAGACATGTATGTCGGAAGAGGCAGTACCAAGCTTCGCACACGTTCTCTTTTGCCATTTAGTTTTGACGATCTCTCTAATGCGAGAATATACAGCGCGACATTTAATGCTTATCAGTTTTACTGCACCGGAGTCTGCGCCTCTACCTCGATCGATGCCGAATTGACTAGGGATTACGATCCATACGCTGTGACTTGGAATACGCAACCCGCGATGCTTGGTATAGTAGGCCAAACTACCAATGGAACAAGCGACGGTTGGGTAATCATAGATGTTACAAATGCGGCTCGGCACTGGTTTAACGACGGTAATCCAAGCGGATCAAAAGTTGGCTCCTTTATGTTTACTCATGGTGATGAAGGCTCTTTTGGCTATCGGCAATGGGTGGCAGAGAATCACCCTGATGCGTGGGCACAGGATAAAAAACCGCATCTGGTGATCAGCTACAATGATTATAATGCCCGTTATGGGGTCTCGACATTGCCGGCGAATTTAAGAGTACTTGGTAAACTCCAGACAACCGCTCAGGTAACGAACACTGGCAGAAATGATTGGATAACGTCACAGACTAAACTTGGCTACCACCTGAAGAATAACAGCACCGGTCAACAGTGGGATGGCATTGCAGATTTGCCGAATAATGTTTGTGCCGGAGGTTGCAGCGCCAGAGTAGACGTGACGATAGAACTTCCTGATTCTGTCGGGAATTATACACTCCGCTGGGATATGATTCAGCCCGGGGTAGCATGGTATTCGGATCAGGGCGTGCCGACCGCCAATCAAGATTTCTACGTAGCTGATTTTCCCGAGTATGCAGTTGACTACGGAGCTGGAAACATCAGCTCAATGGTTGCAGGCACAACAAACAAAGTGCCGGTTGAGATTACCAATCGCAGCCGTTACGACTGGACAACAAGTACATATTCACTCGGGTATCACTGGTATAAAAAATCAACCGGAGAATTGGTGATTAAGGACGGTATCAAAACACCGGTTCCCAATACCATTGTAAAAAGGGAAGGGTTCGGGTCTGTTTTGGCTGAAATTAAGGCACCCGTAAATGCCGGTGAATATATACTAAAATTTGATATGTACAGCAGCCCTGCATCTGCCTGGTTTTCAGACAAAGGGATACCGACACTGGACAAGCAGGTCGTAATTTCCCCTCCTTCATATTCATCAATGACTCACTTGGGAACTGAAGAGTATTATGCCAAGGCCGGCTCCCTTGACCTGGCAACAGGAAATGTTTCATTCTCTGTTTCGGATATGTCCATATCTTCCAACACCAAGGGGCTAAACATCTTAAGGTCATACAACTCCACAAGTCTTGATAATACGTTTTCGAGCGACGCCGCAGGGTATATCAAATCTTGGATCTTTAACGGCCCGTACCGGGAAAACGACCAGGCACAAAGACTCGCCAAGCCCTATATTGCGGAGTCCGGGGCAAGACCGAGCGTCGGTTCAACATCGGGAAATAACTTATGGTTTAAAGGTGATGAAACTGCAACTCCTCAGATGTGGCTAGACAAGGCGTTCTGGTCCGGCTATGCCTATCAGCAGGGTCTGGTGGCAAATTCTGCCGGATATGCTTTTGTTTATGTTTATTCTCCGGCCACTAAAGCCGTGAAGCTCAAGCTAGGCTCAGATGATGGACTCAAGGTCTGGTTGAACGGCCAGAATATATATACCAATGATATCTACAGGGGTTTTTCTTTGGATTCAGATTCGGTGAATACAAATTTGGCTCAGGGCTGGAATAGCCTGTTGGTGAAAGTAAGTCAAGCGAACTCGAGTTGGCAGATGTCGGCTAAATTAACGAATCCTGACGATTCCATAGCGAGCGATCTTAAATATTCGCTAAGCAATCCCGATGTTTTTAATACGAGTAGAGTTTTCGGCGTAGGCTGGACAGCTAACTTTGAAGAATCTTTGTCCTTTATCGATACTGAAAGTGTGTATTACAGAGACAGCACCGGCACGGTAAATATCTTTACGAAAAAGTCAGACGGGACATACCAGCGTCCGAACGGGACGTCCTTCGATCTAATCAGAAATGCCGATGGCACCTATGCGCTTGTCGAGAAGACCGGCGTAAAAACGAGTTTTAGGCCGGACGGGAAGATGACAAGTAAATCCGACTTGTCGGCCAATAAAATCAATTATGAGTACGATGCATCTGGCAGGTGCATTAAGATCAGCGACGGTTCCAGATACATTACGATAAATTATAATGCCGACAACACCGTGTCATCGGTCATAAATCCGCTTGGTGAAAAAAACACATATATTTACACCGTCAGCGAGGGTAAGAATTTTCTTGACGGCTCAACCAACAACACCAATTTTACCAACGATTATGAGTACTACGGTATCCCGCGGAGTCCGGTTGCTGTCCACTTCTTTCCGCGAGAACCGGATGCGAGAGGATACCGTCCGCAGTTGCAAGGCAAACTTCAGGGCTCTGTCAATAAACGAGGCAACAGAACTAGAATATTTTATAATGATGACGGAAAAGCAGATATGGTGCAGGATGCGCTTGGCCAGAATTTCCGCTTCGTTTATTCCGGAAGAACAGCATCGATCACCGATCCGCTCGGCAGAATAAATGTTGCAGAGTTTAGCGAGAATAATGTTTTGGTAAGCTTTACCAACGCAAAAAACTACAAAGAAATCTATCAGATGGACGGTAACTACAACATCACTTCCATCACCCCAAAAATTGATCCGAACAGCAACTATTTCTTCCAGTGGGCGTATCAGTATGATACGAATAGCAATCCATTGCAGGAGACAGACCCGATTAGTCGGAAGCAAAGCTTTGAATATCAGACGAATGACTTAGTCAAACATACCGATGGCAATCTGAATATTACACAGTACGATTATTCTGCGGATGGCAAGAGGCTTCTGACATCAGTGAAGGATCCCAAGAATAACATTCAAACATACAGCTATGACAGTAGCGGCCGGGTGATCCAAGCTACTGATCCGACGGGAGCAAAAAACAGCGCCACTTATTCCACGGACGGCGACAGACTGACATTTACGTCTCCGAAGAATGAGAAGACATCTTTTAGCTACGACAGGAATGGCAAGTTGACCTCCACTGCTACTCCGCTTGGCAAGATTAATTATTTTTCCTATGACTCGACAGGAAAGGTTGCGTCCATAAAAGATCCTGCCGGTCTCGAAGCCAAAAGTGAGTATGACGAAAACGGCAATGTAGCAAAGACCACAAATCCCAAAGGCGGTATTAAAAGTTACGAATATGATAAAATAGACCGCCTAATAAAAATTACTGATGAAATCGGGGCAGCTGTTACTTATGAGTATAATGCCGTTGGCAATAAGACTAAAGTTACCGATAGTAATGGCAAATCAACGATCTATAAGTACAACGAGCTTGACCAACTGACCGAAGTCATTGATCCCTCTGGCGGTGTTACAAAATATGAATATAACGCCGTTAATAATCTCTCTAAAATAATTAAGCCGAACGGCAATATTGTCTCACTGGAGATGAACAAGTCTGGGGACATCACGAAAATTTCGAAGCCCGAAGGGACCACATCTGTCAACTATGATAGTGGCGGCAGGGTTGCCAGTATTACCTCCGGATCGGAGAGTAATAATCTGACATATGACAAAAATGGTAATTTGACAACCTTGAATTCCACCAATGGCAATGCAACGTTCGGATATGACCAGAATAATAATCAAACAACGACCGGCCTTACGACAAATATGGTGAACTATTCTTATGATCCTAATGAGCAGGTATCAAAAATATCCTCAAGTCTGACCCAGACGGGTCAAGTGATCGCAAATACTTTCACCCGGGATGCGGAAGGAAAGCTTACCAAGATATTAAAGGCCAATGGCGATACAGTCTTACTGACTTACGACAATTCATCCAGGATTACCTCGGTTACAAACAGAAACAATGTCCTTGCTCTTCAATCGAAATATAGCTATCAGTATGACAAGAACTCAAATGTCACGGCAATCTCAGAGCAACGGTTTGCTGCCTTGGACAGGTATACGTATGACGGCCGTGATCAGCTGTTACAGGAAAACAGCATAGTTTATTCATATGATCAGATGGGTAACCGTACCAAAATGGTGAACGCCGCCAATACGGTTAACTACACCTATGATACGGCAGGAGATGCCAACAGATTGCTATCATTTACCGGCACTCTGGGGGGAACAACCTCATATGAGTATGATCAAAACGGCAATGTAATTAAGCAGGTGAATACTGTCGGCACAACACAGTATTTCTATGATAGTGACGATTATTTTGTAAAAGCAGTTTTGCCTGACGGCTCAAAGATCGAATATGTTTATGACAAATTGGCAAAGCACCGCGTGAAAAGAATTGAGACTTCGACCTCAGGCGTAAGTTCCACAACTAATTATCTATGGGACCAGGACCGTCTTGTTTCCGAGACAGATCAAAGCGGCAAAATAGTCAGGGCCTATACTTGGGATGAAAATGAGAGCCTCTTCTCGATCTCATTGCCCGACCCTAGCGGCAATCTGCAAACTTATTATTATATAAAGAATGGCAAGGGCGACATCGTCGGGTTGTCGGACGCAAGCGGCAAAGAAGTTGTGAGATACGGTTATGATGCTTGGGGCAACATCACAAAATCGGCAGTCGTTGGGACTGCGGTGGTACCCGGCCTGGACAAGCAGAACCCCCGCCTTTTTTCAGGTTACTGGTATGAGCAAAAACTTGGGATGTATGTGATGAGGGCGAGGATGTACAATCCGGCAATCGGACGATTCATCTCTAAAGACCCGATGCAGGTGGGTTCAGACGCACTTGATTATAATCCATATATTTACTGCGGTAATAATCCTGTGAATCGTATCGATCCGAGCGGAAAACTGCTCTTCTTGGCACCATTAATAGCCTATGCGATTGCTGCAGCACCCTTGATAACAGCAATTCTCTATGAATTGGTTAACTCACCAGTGATGCAAACCCAATTAGCAGACAGTCTCTCGACCGCAACCGACAAGACCAAGACCACAACAGATCGTGTTATAGGTGGATTTTGTGCCGCAGCTTCGTTTACGCCTGCGGGAAGCGGAGGTAAATCGGTAGGGAACTCGGTTAAGGCAACGAGGGCTATTCAAAACGCAGCAAAAGGCCGGCTTGGGGAGAGAAATGTTGGCAAGGCTCTAGACATCGTAAAAAATACTACCATTATTAAAGTTCCGGGACAGAACAACGGAAGAATATTCGATTTCATCAACAATTCTGCCGAGGTATATTACGAAGTTAAAAATGTAAAATATCAGGCATGGACGAAACAGCTTGATGACATGTATAGAATTGCGCAAAAGGAAGGTTTTACCTTTAAGCTTTATGTGAGAGGTGGTATAAATAATGTATCAAAAACAGTGATTGATATGATTGGTCGTGAGAATATCCTGCCAATCCCAGGTTTATAAATAATATTTGGAATAGTAGTATATGCAGATGCTAAAATCACAGATTAAAGAAATTATCTGGCCAGAGCTTAAAAAGAATGGCTTTACTTCCTTTTCTCCTCAACGGGCATGGCGATATCTTGAGAACACGATTAATGTTGTTGAGGTTCAGACATTTGATCAGCATATTAGGGATGGTGTTGGTTGCTCCGCACTATCGTTTGCAGTCAGACTCGGTGTCTATTATCTGGCTAAAGAAAAATCCCCTTGGTTTGAAGGAAAATTCATAAAAAAACCAAAGGAATATGAATGCGGTGCTAGGGGGACGTTGATAAAGAACATCGATCAGGCGGGGTTATTCCACCCATGGGGTGAATATAGTGACACCAAAGACAGAAAGGATGTCTGGTACGTGTTTGATGATGCCTCTAACCTTAGCGGAATATTGACTGAGGTTGGGAATCTGATTTCGCAAAATGGTTTTCAATGGTTCGATAATTTTAATAACCTCCGCAATGTATTAGACCGTTCAAACGCCAAAATCATTCCTTGCGTCGAAAATTTTCTACCCGCGGAAAAGTCATTCGCTGCGGCAGAGTTATATAGCGCAATAGCATTGCAATTGAGAGAAAAAACGAGGGCAGCCCGTGAGTGGTCCGAAGTGATCCAAAACCCCTTTTACCGAAGAGGGAACAACGATAACTTGCTGAAAGAAGCGGAAAAAAGGCTGAAATCAATTGAAGATAACATAACAAGAATCAATTAGATAATTTATGATGAGCAGAGATAATCAAACAACGGACGAACTGAAGCATAAGCTTTCCGGTTTTGCGGTGGAAATGGGCAGAGATTGGGATTATGATCTGGACTTCTCTGAAGATTCGGTAAAGGATGTCGCCTCCATCCTAAACGAACACCATTTGGAATATAGCAAAACCAAGGAAGAGCCGGAAGGACTCCACGGCATTGCTCTTGAATTTGGTTTCTACATCGTAACAGTTCTGGAGAAACAATTCGGCGAAGGTGAATTAGGCCAGAACCATCCGGAAATTGGAGAGAATACTTTCCCATTCACTATTCTGGGTATTACAGTGTTTCCTTATGCCTGGGTGCTGAAGCAAATACACGATGGTGACCAAGACAATGTTTGGGCGAAGTATCAGGCGCTAAAACAAGAGCTAGAAAGGAAGAGAGGAGAATAGGAAGGTAGGCAAGGTCGACTGGAAGAGAAAATATTCGGCAAAAATCTAACATTCAGACTCAGATATGTTTTTCTGTCCAGTGTGTGGATGGCAGAGCAACATCTCCCGCTCGTTGAGCTATCACGCGCTCAAACAAAGAAAAGTTACGTAACCAACACACACTTGCATTGCCATAGCACTGATTTTGTGCTAAGACGAAGATGACTCAAGCGCACGCAAACCGAAAGGAGGGTTCACATGCGTACGTTGTATCTGTGGGTGCTTTTAGCATCCTTGTTTTCGCTTATGGGGTGTGGCGGTGGCGGTGCCAATACTGGCGGCGATGATCCACCTCCTCCACCACCACCTACTCCGAAAGTGCTGCACGGCACTGCGATGTTTTGCCCTACTGCACTGCACCCGATGGTCTGTATCGGCACGTTGGATGAAGAGAGCGGTCTGCTGATTCCAGACACATATGCTAACCCGATGTCGATGCCACCCGATGCAGCGGATGCGACGGCAATCCAGTTTGCATTGACATTGCCTGAAAGTACCATCGTGGAGTTCCACCTTGCATCGTTCGACGACAGAAATGCCGACAGGATTTTTCAACAGGAAGAACTGGTCGGCGAGTGGGAATATCTGATAGAGTCGAATGGCGAGTCGTGGTGGGCACAGGATGCCTTTGGGGTGATCCCCGAATGGGGTGCAGACGTAACACAATGCGCTGATTGGATCATCATTCCCCTGCAATACGGAGAATAGCGCGATGACCGGAGTGGATCGAGGGCGATTTCCGCCCTCGATCCACAGGATGATCAATTGACAAGAAATCCTACCATCATTAAAATGTAATTAATGAAAAAATCGAGGGACAAATCACATCGGCTTAAGAAAAAATATCCACACCCCCGACCTTTGACGGCAGCCATTAATTCCATTAAAATGAACAAGCTCGTTTCTTTGCGGGCCTGACCAAAAAGAGCGTGCAACAACTCTCTTGGCTCAGATCACATGGTGCGGCATCACCATACAATAACAATCAATCCAACTAGGACTGATTTTTATTTTGGCAGATACCGGCTGCTTGCCATTACTTTTTCCGGGCGGGTGCTGATGATGACTGTACGCACGGACAGAAATTTTCAGAACTAGTACTATGCCAGCCAGCGAGCTCAAATTCTCGCTGGCTTGTTAGTTTTCTACCTTTTATTGAACTCTCGCAAAAGCAGTGGCCGACATAGACAACTGAGAAATCTTAATTTACTTTAGATTACACTCAGCGATAACTTCCTGAATATTCTTATTTGGAGAATCCGAATTTACGGCCCAACAGAGTGCATCTGTATAGTAAATTGCTCTGCACACTCGATATTTAGCTATAAAGTCGGGATTATTAAAATCTACAATTTTGGTTGCTCTGATCATATTGAGCAACTCGGTAAGATAACCGTGCTCAAAATTTCGGTCATCTCCTCTGTCAAGATAGAGTTTGGCCGACCGCTGGAAGTTCATCAACCGGAAAATATCATAGTCAGGGTCACCAATCAGGGCTAGCTCCCAATCCAAAACGCCGCTTAGTCGTCCATTTCTTGTTAACAGGTTGTGAAATATTAAATCGCCGTGGACTAACGCCTTTGGAGAGGATGAAAAACTGTCACGTCCCTCCATAATATCTGCATGTAGACTCTTGAGAAGTCCAATCGCTGTCTCAAAATTTCTGATTGTACGCAGTTTACTCTCAAGCCCGTCGGTCAGCAGCTCATAAAAATTCCCATATTTCTTGCCTGTTGTGACGGAATAGCAGAAAGCAAAGTTTTGTGAACGAAGATAATTGAGGAAACCGACGAAATCCTCAATCAATGCTCGTTGCTCCTCGTCCGGCAAGTTTCCCCATGTATCTTCAATAGTAACTCCGGGCAAACGGTTTTCAATCATATACGGTATGCCGTCGAGCTCACCAGATGATAAGACTTTAGGGATTAAAGGGTGGTTTATTTTTGTCAGAAAATCAGATTCTCTGGCAAGAATCTCTTTGTCATGTTCTCGGAGACGGATAACAAAATCGTCAGAAATAAAAACGGTATGTTTAGTACCGCTATCTGCTTTTCGAAACGTTTCTCCGGACGGGAGAAAACCTTTTTGCTGGACTTTTTTAATATATGTAATGTAGTTCATCGAGAGTAAAGTTGCAGTGGAAGAGCGGAGGAAACTCCGCCGCTCTTCCACCTGTCGTGAGCTGCGCGTCGATCATTTATTTGCAGCTCGTCCGCTTGCCGGACATGCTCGTCTGCGGTTTGTCCGCGACCTTCTTCAAGTGAATCACCCCCTTCAGGCGCTGATTGCGCACTCATTCTCCAGCCTGCGCTCAAGCAATTTTGCCGTTGCGAGCCGGTAGAAATCACAGAGCAGGTTGTTCCGGCCATTGCCGGTCGATTTCGAAACCTCCCTGGTAATATGGCACTGCCCGGCACAGCACCCTTCGATCGGGCAGCCTTTGCAGGCCGGGTCGTTGCCGGGAAGACGGCTCTCGATCAAGCGCGAATATCCGCTGCCGGGTAAGAACAACGAATCAAGTTCTTCGAGCTTACCGAAAGTGGTCGTGGTGTGCCCGCACAGGAAGAGGCGTCCCTCCGGGTTAACGGAGATATTCCTTCCTTTGATCGCCTTGCAGAAGGTGGTCATCCCATCCTCAGGCGGACAGACCATGTTGTGGTAGGCAGTGGTCCAGCTGCCGAAGTTCTCGATTCCGTGTGCCGCACAACAGTCCCAGAGCTCCATCAATTTGCCGACGCATTCCGGAACTGACCGGCTGGCGTTGTCATTGTTGATCAGATCAATGTCGGTTGCGATACCCTTGAACCCTCGATCGTGGGCCCACATGATGAACTGGGGAGTGACGAAGTCGAAGTTGAGGTCGTTGATCGTAATGCTAAAGCCATCAAGGGGATAACCGACGTTGGCTAGCATATCAAATCGACTCATGATCTCCTCAAACGTCCCCCGCCCATCGTGAAAGGTCCTGATCGCATCATTTCCTTGTTTCGGTCCGTCCAGCGAGGTGGAAATTCTTACTCCATGATCGCGGAAGAACTCAGCCATCTCTCGTGTGAGCAAGGAAAGATTGGTGTTCAGAGCGAACACGCAGTCATCCCCGACGCTGTGCCCATGTTCGACGACACTCCGAACAACGGGCCAGTTCAGCAAAGGTTCCGCCGAGCCGAAGTGCACATTGAGAGAATGGTGACCGTTCCGCGCCATGATGGCCGCATAGGCGTCGAAAGAAGCGATAGCGGTTTCCTCGTCCATGAGCTTCTTCTGTCCATGGGTCGTAGTAGTGGCAACCGAGCATTTGTGCAGGCAGTGCTGGCAGCCGAAGTTGCAAGCTTCGGACACCATCAGATTGAGAAAGCGCAGCTGACCGCCGTTAGCGATATCCATGACCCATGCCTGGTTACGCGCTTCAATCTTCTCTCGCTCGCCCGAGTCTTCAACGGCAATAAAGCTGGCCTCTGATAGCTCAGAAGCGATCGCCTGCTGTTTTGTAGTCAGGTTGGCGGGCATCTCTCTTGAGAAGATGTCCAGAACGGCGGTATACTCCGGTTCCAGCAAGTATAAATTGCCGAACAGGGAGTTGTAACACAATGCAAATCCTGTTGCAGTCTGCGAATCCATTCGTTGCAAGTACCTTGAAATTCTCATTGGAACAGCTCCTCCGTCGAGAACAGCATTGAATTCAAAGAGCGCAAGCTTTCGCTTGCAGCCATACTTTACTAGAATTGCTATAATTCGTCAAATTAACAGTTTGTTTTTTGACTTTAAGAAAGTTATCCACTTGCTAGCCTGTTCCTGCGTCAGTATAATAAACCTAATGAAAAAATCGAGGGACACAATACATCGGCGCAAGAAAAAATGGCTGATGACTGCGCTCATGCACGCCCTCGATTAAAAGGACCCTCTGCGGTCCTTTTTTCGTACCTGACAACGGAGGTGAGAGATGACATACAGCATGTTTATCTCGCAAGATCTGTCCCATCTGTTGCCTAAGGAGCGCTGGATGCTCAAGATTGCTCTTTGGGTGGCTGTAATTTTCCACTACGGCCAACGCCGTCGGTCCGGGGATAAATATGTTCATCACTCTATGCGGGTTGCATACAGCTTGCGAGATCAGTCGATGGAGTGCCAAATTGCGGCGCTGCTGCTCCACATTTCTCCGGATTGAATACCGCTGACACGGATTTGCACCGGGTCTGGTCAGTAGGTATTAGTACATAATCCATACTTTAGTATGGCATTCGGCCGGATTATATTATTCGGCTGTCAAGCCGGCGGACAAAGCTATCCGCCGGCTTTTGTATGACTTATCCACTTGACCGCTGAATATCGCGCAATAAAAGTTTGATCCGGGGTTTGACGAAAAGCGCTTTTTTTGTTATCATTATGAAAGATAATAGATCAACCAATATGTTAACAAGCCCTATTAGCTTGTCTGCAAATGTTTTTTTGCCCAATAAACATTCCAGATAGCCTAAGGAATTGGGTTATAGTTGAATACTATAAAGGGGGTGACCCGAGTGAGCAGCAGTGTATTGGAAGCTGGTCACTACTATGCCGCCCATGGTCCAACACAATGGTCCACAGACGGCTGGGCCATCCTGGAGCGTATTCAGGGTGGTCACGACAGTTCGATGCTTTTCGTCGACGATGTCCACCCTATAGGGGACGTTTGGGTTGAAGAGCGCAGTATGCCGGTAATCTACTTTGATCCGGCACCCGACCATATAATTCGGGAATCTGAGGTTGTGCCGGAAGCTGCAGAATATCTGGATCTCCTCCGTGGTCTGTCGAAGAAACATCGAGCGACACGCCAAGACGGAAAGCCATGGTTCTGCAGTGGATTCCCAATCACAGACAAAAATGAGCAGCCGCTCTGCGTGCTACTCGACGCCGGATTAACATTGAGAAAGTACAAGCTCGGTTTCAGGTCCGGCACGAACATTCTGCCCTGGTATTACAGGGACGAGCAATGCCGCTTGCGGCGGCTCGTAGAAAAGGTGCTGCCAGATTTCAGCCTTCATATCGTTCTGTTTGACCAGAGCGGAGAATGCTTCGAAATCTGACGCGCCAGCGTCCGGGCAGGGGCTCACGCTCCTGCCCGCAATACTATCTTATTTCATTACTTTAATAATATGTGAATAGATGAAAACAAGTAAACTTAAAAAAATTGGAATTCTAGGGGGCATCGGACCCGCAGCAAGCTCGAGTCTTTATGGCAAGCTCATTAATTTAGCTCAGGATATATTCGGAGCTGAGCAAGACAGCGATTTCCCTCCGATGGTAATTAACAGTATCGCCATGGTTGGTTTTGATGAAACCGGCTTTACTGACCCCAAGAAGGTGAAGAAGCAGTTAATAGATGGTGTTAGGATGTTGGAATCGGCCGGATGTGACTTTATTATTATTGCATGCAATACAGTACACTTTTTTATAAATGAGATGAGAGCGGTGGTTAAGATTCCCATCGTTAGTATTATAGATGA
>Ga0172375_10006337_pt1 | contig 16673 bp, 14 predicted proteins | sample LakKiv1m_FD_114537 | JGI IMG/M metagenome (GOLD analysis project Ga0172375, IMG submission 114537) | Freshwater microbial communities from Kabuno Bay, South-Kivu, Congo - kab_092012_11.1m | ecosystem: Environmental > Aquatic > Freshwater > Lake | place: Democratic Republic of the Congo...
GGCCCGTTGTTTTTGCTATTTGGTTTTCAAAGATCGACTGGCTTTCCTCACCAGCCACCCAAGCTCGTTCGCTCGGCATCCCCCGCTTTTACCCAATCCCCGGTCGGCTGTCAACATCTTTTTTAACATCTTTTTCTCTTTCCTACTGCCCGACCAGGGGCGTCTCGCTCAGGAGGCGGCAATCTAGCCGACAACCACTCCCTTGTCAATCCCTATTTATCTCTTTCTCTACTTCATCAGTTATCTATTTAGTTATAATAACCTTTTTTTGCACTGGCTACGACATGCAATGCCCTTCTCAATCACCTTCCCTTTCATTTCTATTGATCGCCACAGCCATACATCCCGCTCCAAAGCCGTTATCGATGTTCACCACCGCCACGCCAGGAGCACAGCCATTCAGCATCCCCATCAAGGCCGCAACGCCCCCTAACCCCGTCCCATAACCAACACTGGTTGGCACGGCAATAACAGGCTTATCTATCAAGCCCGCCACCACACTGGGCAAAGCACCTTCCATCCCAGCGACGACAATAAGAACAGCGGCATCATCCAACAACTTTTTACAGGCGAACAAACGATGAATTCCGGCAACACCAACGTCGTAAGCACGTTCAACACGATGCCCAAGGCAAGCCGCCGTCAAACAGGCCTCCTCCGCCACAGGGATATCTGATGCCCCCGCTGCCAAGACAGCGATTAACCCCCGCCCATTATCCTTCTCCATGCCATCATTGCCCACAAGCATCCTTGCCGAGGCGTAGTACGCCAATTCGGGCAATGCTTGGCAAACAGTAGCCCCTTTCTCCAAGGCCACCCTAGTTGCCATCACCACCCCACCCCGCAGCAACATACAACGGGCGATGTCAACAATCTGCTCCGCCGTTTTGTTTTCCCCATAGATAACTTCAGGCACCTTAGTACGCAAGCGCCTATTGTGATCGAGGTAGATGCCTCCTATCATTTCAGAAGACCACCCCTTCAGCTCATCGATAGCGCTATCAACCGACAGCCGGCCAGCTCTTACCTCAATCAAAAGTTTCTTCACCTGTTTGGGAGTCATGAAAATACGCGCCGCTCTTGCCTACCTGTGGTCTGACGTGCTAAAGAGAGAAACATCGCCACCATAGCAACAATCGTTGCCCCTCAATTATTTTTCCTTTATGGAGTCCTTATGTCACAACCCGAGAGCAGCTTCAGCCACCGAGTTCAACGCAGTTGGGAAAAAATTACCATCACCGTCCCAAGCAACAACGCGGAAACAATTGCCAACTTCATGGCTACCCTGTCAGACAATGGCATTGAACAAATTAGCCGCCCCTCAAACACTGACGGTCCAGATCTCGAGGAAATAATTGGCTATTTCTCTGACGAACAGAACCCTACACAACTCATCTCAAAAATTCACGCTTTTTTAGAGAACTATAATCAACAGAAATCGCCCTCACCCCCTGCAGTACTCGTACAAGAAAGCCTTCTCGAGGAGGATTGGAACCGACGATGGAAAGAGCACTTCAAACCCTTTAAATTAACAGACCGGCTAATCATTAAACCATCGTGGGAAGAATACATACAACAACCAAATGAAATTGTTATCGAAATGGATCCAGGCATGGCCTTTGGCACCGGATTACACGCCAGCACCAAACTCGCCCTACTCTTAATTGAAGAATCGTACACGGTTAAAGCCTCAAAAACAGTCATTGACGTTGGCACCGGCACCGGTATTCTAGGCATGGATTGCGCCCTGCTTGGAGCAGAACAGGTCATAGGTCTTGACAATGACATCGACGCACGCACTGCCGCTATCGAAAACATCCACAAAAACCATCTAGAATCCATCATGAGCATCGATTCCAGGGATCTTTGCGAATTTGACAGTCAATTCGACTTAGTCATTGCCAACATCACTCAAGATGTGCTTACCCTGCTCGCCAACGACCTCTACCGTCTCCTCTCGACCGGAGGTCGTCTCGTATTATCAGGCATCCTCACCGAAAATCAGGCTGACTACATCAAGACAGTTTTTGGAGGCCTTGGCCTCATCCTGATCACCACGAAATCCCTGGAAGAATGGACGGCTCTTCTTTTTGAAAAGAGGTAACAGATTTCGACTCTCAACTAGACTGAAAGTACCTTTCCTCTCATTATCGCACAACCAGCACCTAAAAAATCACTTCCCTCCAAAACCCATGCGACGATTTTTTATCAACCCGAACAAGATCAGCAACACCTGTGGGGTCATCACCGATCATGAAGCACGTCATATCGGCATGGTGCTCAGAATGCAACCAGGGAATAGGATTGAACTGTTTGACGGTCAAGGCACCGTCTACCAGGCTCAAATTACAGCGATCAACAGATCAACTGTTGAGACAACCATCCTGTCCAGCCATCGCCATCAGGCTTATCCCCCCTTTCTCTCCATCGCCCAAGCCTTGATCAAAGGCAATAAAATGGACTTGATTATCCAAAAGGCAACGGAGCTCGGGGTCTCCAACCTATGGCCAACGACCAACCAGCATAGCTCTATCGGCTCGGTATCGCCTCACCAAGTAGATCGTTGGCAAAGAATCGCCCATGAGGCCTGCAAACAATGTGACCGTCCAACCCCCCTGATCGTCCACAGGCCCCTCCCCCTGCCACAAGTCTTGGCCCGAAGCGCCAACATCCCTACCAAGATCCTCCTTTGGGAAAACGAAGAAACGAGAACACTAAGGGATATTGATCTTAAATCCCCCGATCATGTTTTGCTCCTGATTGGGCCAGAAGGGGGGTTCAGTAAGGAAGAGGTCGAATCCGCCATCAGCTCCGGCTTTCAACCGGTAAGCATCGGCCCCCGAATTCTTCGGGCAGAGACAGCAGCAATCGCTACCATCACCTTGGTGCAATTTTTACTGGGTAATCTTAACCCAAAATCAACCGACTAATTTCAGGGTAGTGGAAAAGTCACCGCGAAGGAATCCTCATGAAGGCCGTGATTCAAGCCGTAAGCCAAGCCTCAGTTACCGTTGAAGAAAAGGTTGTCGGGGCTATCGCTCAGGGACTACTCATCTTGCTTGGCATAGGACAGAACGATAGCGAGCAAGATGCCGATTATCTGGTTGCCAAGATTACTAACTTGCGAATTTTTCCTGACAACAATGGAATGATGAATCTATCAATCCGCGATGTTGCCGGAGAGATCCTGGTGATCTCGCAATTCACTCTCTACGCCGACTGCCGAAAAGGACGGCGCCCCTCCTACCAACAAGCCGCGCCACCAGAACTTGCCAAACAGCTCTATTTCCATTTCATCAAACAGGCAAAAGGCCTCGGCATCCCCACCGCCTGCGGTCAATTTCAGGCTATGATGGCGGTCAGCCTAATCAACCAGGGGCCAGTCACCATTCTCCTCGACTCCCAGAGACGATGATTTTTCAACTGAGATTTTTCATGAGCTCCCCGTTCACTTCAGAAAGAATGCCTTCTCTCTTCAGCATCATCATTGTCCTACTCTGCTGGGCCAGCACGATCGTTACGCCAAACCTAGTGAACAGTCAGCCTCTGCCCAAAGTTATCCGCCACAGCCGCTTCATAAGCTATACACCTCGAAGCTTTTCCCTCGTCGGGGGCCAAGTGACACCTGCCACCGAAATCGGTATCAGAAAAGACCTCACGCTCTTGCGACCATTTTTTGATGGTATCATTACCTACTCATCCGACAAAGGAATCGAAATAACACCAAAAATTGCCAATGAGCTCGGCTACCAGGCGATGATAATGGGGATTTGGGATCCCAATTCAGAGAGTGAAATTACGAATCTCCTGGCCGCCGTTAAACAATATCCAACCCTTATCGCGGCGGTTATCGTTGGCAACGAAGGGCTTTACAGCAGACGCTACCAAGAGGAGGATGTCAAAAAAGCTATCCGGCGAATACACCAAGAGTGCCCAGCTTTGCCCACCACCACCTCAGAACCCTTCTTCCTCTATTTCAAGCCCGAGTTGAGCCCTTTTTTCCATTCTCATGATCTGGTCATGCCCAACATCCATCCCGTGTTCGAAAAATGGTTCGCCCCAAATTCCCCAACTCAAGGCGTCGAAATGGTTCTTCAAGTGGCAAAGCAATTCAAACAAACATACCCACAACCTCTGCTCATCAAAGAAACCGGCATGCCCTCAGGACAGACGGATCATGGGTTTTCGGCCAGCCGCCAAGCCCTATTCTGGGCCGAGCTCTTCCGGCGATTCCCCACCTCTGACCAACAATCTTTCTCCTGTTTCGAGGCCTTTGACGGCCCATGGAAACCGGCAGAAATGTCAAACAACTCCCCTGGAGACCATGGAAACGAGGCCTTCTGGGGATTTTTCACGGTCACTGGCCAGAGCAAATCGGTGGTTGACGCGCTACCTCGCCTCGTTGTCGGAACACCATCCCCTCTTTCCCCTTGATCCTTTTCTCTTGGCCATGCTATGGTACAAAAAAGCGATGTACTCCTAATAAATCGCAGACCACTCGTCCAAGGACAGCCGTATGCCAATCGATATTACACCAAGCAAAGTACTCATCGTTGAAGATGAAAAAACCCAACGCAGGTTACTCCAGGCCAAACTGGAAGCTGAAGGCTACCAAGTCTTCATAACGCAAGACGGAAGGCAAGGACTCCAAGCCTTTCTCGATGACCCAGAAATTCGCCTTGTGCTCACCGACCTTTCGATGCCAGAGATGGATGGCTACCAACTGATCCAAGAGCTGCGAAAAAACGAGAGCCGTTACACCTACATCATCGTCCTAACCGCCAATGACGATAAAGATTCCCTGGTCAGAGCTCTGGCCTTAGGAGCAGACGACTATCTCACCAAACCAGTATGTCAGGATGAATTATCCATCCGAATGATTAGCGGCCGAAGACTCATCCGCCTGGAAGGACAAGATGAAATCATCATGTCTATGGTCAGAATGGCAGGGGCCAGAAGCGACGAAACCGGCACTCATCTGGATCGGGTCAAGGCTTACTCCCGAATTCTCGCCCTTGATCTTTGCGAAACCCGCCGCGATCTGAGACTCACCCACAGTTGGGCCGAAGATGTTGCCCGCGTCAGCCCCCTCCACGATATCGGCAAGGTGGCAATCGCCGATGATATCCTAAAAAAGCCGGGAAGACTGAGCGAGGAGGCTATGGAACTGATGAAAAAACACACCGTGGTCGGTGGGGCAATCCTGCTGGACATCTATGAACGAACAGGCTCATCTTACCTGCATCTGGCCTATGAGGTTGCAAATTTTCATCATGAAAAATGGGACGGCAGCGGCTACCCTGAGGGGCTAGAGGGTGAGGCAATCCCCTTGAGCGCAAGAATTATTGCCTTGGCCGACACCTTTGACGCACTGACAACCAAACGATGTTATAAGGATGCCTTCCCGTACGAACAGGCCAAGAACATCATCTTGCAAGGCCGTGGCACACATTTCGATCCCCAGGTGCTTGACGCCTACCTACGACACGAAGTTGAATGGCTGGCAGTCCTCGCTCGCTACCAATAAATCCCCCACTACTCCTCCGGCTGATCGTACGAGTCCATCCCCTGTCGATGGGCTCCGCTTCGTAACCTCTGGAAGCTCTCCTCTAACCATTCCACTCCAACCAAAACGGCAATGGTGGCAATGGTGACAGCCAGGGCCATGCCATAATAGCCCATCCCCACAGAAGAACCAATCGTGGCGAGCACCCAAATCACCGAGGCCGAGGTCACCCCGGTAACCAACCCCTCTTTCGACATAATCACTCCAGCCCCCAGAAAGCCAATCCCTGTCACCACCTGGCTCAGCACCCGCAGCTGATCCCCTTGGCTTGGGGCATAACTTGCCCCCAACACCACAAAAATGGTGGTGCCCAAACAGATCAAGCTACTTGTTCGAATGCCAGCCGGCTTTCCACGTAATTGTCGATCAAGCCCAACCAAGGCCCCACAACCGATCGAAACGATAATCTTTTGCCAAAGGTCTGAAGAATTAAATGAAGTGATATCCATATGGTGATAAGCCTCGTTCTACTCAATAAAAATTTTTACCATTATCATGTTCACGTCGGCACTATACCAAATACAGACTTATAGATAAGCCACAGATCGTCTCTAAATCACCATAATCACCGGAGGAAGACACTTAATTTGGCCAAAAAGACCATTCCGTTCCTCTTCATCACGCACCTCGAGATCCAGTTGCCAACTATGGTACTTCCCCCCAGAGCTGCCCTTGGCCGAATGAAGTAAAAACTCCCGCCCACCAAGGATTGACTCTACTGCATGGCGAACGTCATCCAGATCCTTGCCAATCACCCGGTATGACCACTGACAAGGATAGTCAACAATCCCTTTTTTTCTTTCGATCTGCATTGTTTTACTTTTACGAACATTTTTTGTAACAAAAAAAGGCCATCGTCATGTCTTCCTGTACCGCACTGGTGGAGACAGACGTAAACGGCTTTACAGAGATCGGCATAACACTTGCCCGAAAGCCAAAATTGGAGTAAAGATGCTCCACGATTTTCGAAGGACAGCAGTCAGAAACACCGTCAGTGTCCAGCACCTGAAACTTGCCTGACTCTAACGTTTGCTATGTACTCATTGTAGCTACATGACGTACAAAAAAAATATTGCTTGCCATGTGGTTATCGAAAAGCCACAGCAGGCATGACTCCTTATTAAAATCATATAATTTGCCCCCGTAGCTCAGGGGATAGAGCACAGGATTCCTAATCCTGGAGTCGTACGTTCGAATCGTATCGGGGGCACCAACAAAAACAAGGGGTTACAGGCGAAAGCCTGTGGCCCCTTTTTTGTTACTGGCACCACGGTGGTGCCTTCACTGCCCCTTGAGCTGCGCCGCCAATTCGGTCACCGCCATGGCATAGCGGTTTGAGTTGTTCCACTTGGTAATCGCCTGAAAATTAGGCAAGCCCGCCACATAGCGCGTCCCGCCATCTTCCAATTCAAGCCCAACAACAGTGACCTTCTTGTCGTCGGCTAACGTCGCGCCCGTCACCCCCTGAATCTGTCTCACCTCCCCCCAGGGGAGGAGGGCGGTGCGCCCCTTGAGGTAGGCCGCTGTCAATCGTTGGTCTTTGAGTTCTCGTCCCAAATCGACCGTCAGGGGTGCCCCATACACCCAAGCAAAGCTGTGCAGATAGTTGGCAATACTGGCCAGGATATCAGGCACCGACTCCCAGACATCTCGCCTACCGTCGTGATCGAAATCAACGGCGTACTGACGGAAGCTTGAGGGAATAAACTGAGTCTGACCAAAGGCCGCCCCATAAGAACCGTTGATGGCCAGGGGGTCAACGCTGTTTTCCTTGCAGAGTAAAAGGTACTCGATAAGCTGCTGGCGATAAAAATCGCGCCGCCTTGGGTAAGCGTCAAACATGGTGTTCAAGGTGCGGAACAGGCTGTAGGCCCCCTTGTGATTGCCGAACTTGGACTCAATCCCCCAGATAGCGACCACGATTTGCCGATCGACGCCCAGCTCTTTTTCGATGCGATCGAGCAGTTCCTGATGCTCACGCAACTGCTTACGGCCCTCGCTAATCACCGATGCGTTGATAAACAGGGGGGCGTATTTATAGTAAGGCATGGCCTCGCTTTGACGGTCCATCAGTTCGAGCACCTTCTTCTGGATCGTGACCCCAGCAAACAGCCGCAACAACTCTTCCTGGTTGAAACCATGTTTGAGGCGCAGGTCTTTGAAGAGTTCCTGATAACGATCACTGGCCAGGTCGATCACCTGCCCATCTTCGACCAAATCGGCGGCCAAGGGGGCGGCAGCGGCCACGGCGAGCGTTGGCATCAACAGGCCAAGCATGAGGCCAAAGGCCAGCAGGAGTCTGTGCATGACGGCTGGGAGAGTGGGTTTAGGCATGGTGGTCATAGTCCGTCACCGGGTGAAGGTTGCAAAAAACTGTTCCATGAAGTCAGGCAAACGTCCCTGAGGGAGGGCGTTGATGCCAGCAGCCCCGGCGCGGCCGCCGCCGCTGGGGAAGGCACGACACAGGGTATCTGCCCCCTGTTTATGCGTCAAAGGCGCGCGGACACTGACCACCGAGGTGCCGTTGCCCGCATCGACTACCAAGGCGTGAGCCAGCTCCGGCCGTTCGCGGGCCTTCTCATTGCTAAAGACCCCCGCCACCCGCCGGCTCCAGGCCTGGGCAGGGAAACAATACAGTCGACCACTCGCCTCCTGGCGGAAGGGTTTCTGGGCACGAGCCATCGCCATGTCCGCCGCAAAACCGGCCCGCAGCGTGCTCAAGGCCTCAGCCTGCTCCAAAAAATCAAAGGGATCGACATAGGGGTGCAAAGCCAGATAGAGCTCATCAGGCGGGAAGTGGAGGTCGGCAACCGCCTCCCCGTAGCCGTTATAGTTCAAGAGCTCGCCCAATTCCCGCAGGCGCTCAAGCTGATCAGGGGCCAGCTGGAGCGCTGCCGCCGCCTGCTGGGCCGAGGCATGGAGGTTGTCACCAAAGGCCGCCACCACAGCCCAGGCCCGAAAACGCCCCCCGAGGAGCCGATCGACAATCAACGAGGTGCAAACCTCGGGGCTGGGGTCAAGGTGCGCGGTAAGTTTCGCATGATTCGGCAGCTCACCAGCAAAGTGGTGATCGACATAGCACACCTGGCAACCACACCCCAGCAGATCAAGCAAGGCTACCCTGTTGGCCGCCAGGGAGATGTCCAACACCGTCAGGGAATCTCCGGCCTGCGCCCGCTCCGTCACGCGGTCAAGGAGGGTGATGTCCCGTTTTACCCCGGTGACCAATTCCGCCTCAGGCCGAGGCTCGGCCAGCCGCAACTGATGGAGGGCACAAAGCCCATCGGCATCACCGTTAAAGATATCGTAGTGCATGGGAATGGTTGAGTGACTCCGAATTATGGAGTGATCCCCTGGCCACCAGAGGCGGAGACATTTTGGCTGACTCCCAAGATATTACCCACCCCATCGAGGCTGAAGAGAAGAGTGACCCGATAGGCATCATCGGGGGTGGTAGTGGCCTGCAGGGCCATGCCCCAACACGATGGGGTATAGAGCAAGCGAATGGAGGTATCCGAGGTCTCATCGGTCGCAAGTGAGTGATTGACCTCCGCCTGGGCCTGGAGTGTCTCCGTCAAACGTAGCGAGAAATCGAGGTTCAGTTGGTTAATGGTTAGGGTGGGGTCATAGCGGTGCTCGACGGTGACACTGTTGCCCAGCGGGGGGCCATAGCTCACTCCGGCCCGATAGTTGTTGCCGTGCTCGCCGTAGATATCGACGTTGGTCTCGTACAACAACTTCAGATCGGGGATAGGTTGCAACCACGACTCAAGGGCAACATCAGTCCACACCCGTTTGCGGTCGTTGGGCGGGGGATCACGGCGCGACTCATGGATATCATAGGCCTGACTCAAGCGGGCATAGGCCATCTTCCAAGCCGTACCATCCGCCCCCACCACCTCGAGGTCATTGGCGACCCCGTAGGTCACCAGGTTCTCCGGCTTGATCCGATCGAGCGGATCGACGAAGGGCAGCGCCGCCTGATCGACGGCGGGGACGTAGGTGTAGGCCAGACCAGGGCGAATCATGTGGGTCAGACGCCTGAGGTTGGGGCCGTTGACCTCGAAATCACGCATCAATATCGTCGAAGTGGCGAGCGTCGTATCGGGAATGGTGCGATCACGCACGGTGTCATCATAGGTCGTCACCGGGCTACGATCATCGGCTTGGGACATGGTCTGGCGCAGACCCAAGGCCGCCGTCGTTTCAAGAGCGGGGCTCAAGGCAATGGGGGCCTTGAGCACCGGGTGGAGGTCAAGGCGTTGTTCGCCAAGCCCCTCCTGCCGCAGGTAATAGACATAGCCCGCATCCCAGGTCAGGTCGGTAGCCGCCGCCAAAGAGGCCAGACCGTGGCTAGCCGACGGTTGGCGAACGAGTGGCCGACTGCCAGCAAAGGTCAGACTGGGCAACGACCAGGGATGGAGAGATGAGGAAACCGGCGAGGGATCGCTGACCCCACGCAGCTCCCCCCCCAGGGTCATGGTCGGCCAGAGTTTGGTTATTTGGGCCGTGTTGGAGCGAACATGTGTGGTCTTGGCATCGAAGCCACGGCCAAACTCCCGGCTAAAGAGCTGATCACTAGCGTTGAAACCGATCAAGCCACCACTGTACTCCTCAAGGTAGTCTTGATCAGAGACCAGATCAAGATCGAGTTTGCCAGTCAATTGATGACCGAAGTCATGGTCTGCCTTGCCGCGCAGCCAATAGCGTTCCCGATTGCCGCGCAGGAGGCCATCCGATTTGAACTCATCGCCCACGCTCTCGGTCAGCCGATCATCCAAGAGGTTGAGTTCAACAATGCCCTTGGAATCGACATCCCGCACATAACGATACTCCGCCCCCGCCTGCGGGCCACGGGCCGAGAGCCCCCCGGCGTAAAGGGTCAGGTCTTGACTCGGCGAGAGGTTGACAAAGAGTGGGGCGAGGACGCCCACACCATCCCGCTTGCTACTCGACAATTCCGGCAGCAAGAGACCGCTCTTACGCTTGGTGTTCGTCGGGATGGCCACATAGGGAGAATAGAACAGGGGACGATCACGCACACGAAAGGTGGCCTGGCGAAAATGGGCAAAGCCCCCCTCGGTGACGTCCGCCTGCCCCCAGCCAAAACTCCAGGGCGGGGCCTGACCGTCGAGCGGATCGCACTTGGTGACCGTGCCATTCTCCAGATGGTAGGAGAGATCGCCGGTCTTCTCGACTTCCTCGCCAGTCAGGGTGAGGTTTGATTTGGGGAAGAAGAGGGTCGCCTGCTGGAGATGGCCGGTCTGCCTGGCCAGATCCAAATCAACGTGCTTGGCAGTGATGTGCTCCTCCATGGAATCGAGCACAACATGGCCTCGGGCCTTGACCAAGTTGGCTGAGGGGTCGAGTCGAATCCAATCGGCATTGATGGTCAGCGGTTTGCCGCCACCGCCCGAGGCCGAAACAGGAAGCTCACGCTGGTCAAGCTGCCCGACGGAGGTCACCCCCTGCCGCACCAGGACGACGTTCCCCTCGGCAATAACACTCGGCGGGTTGACAAAACGCGAGACCTTATCCGCCGTAATCTGCCACGGCGATGAAGGGGAAAGCTCCGCCGCCTGGCAGGGCGAAAGCCACGACAAGACGAGGGCAACGGGGGAGATGAGCGCCAGGCCAACCCTCCAGTCCACCAAGGCACCAAGGCTCCCGCCTCGCTGAGCAAGATGGCTTCCCCCCTGCAAGCAGAGGCGTTTTCGCCAGGAATCGCGTCTCCCCCGTCTCATCCTCGTCCACCTCTGTCGCTCACGCTCTCCCCACGATCCGCTTCACGACAGAATCGCTCCGGTACTCCCGGAGGTGACCATCTTGGCGTAACGAGCGGCGTAGCCGGTGGTAATCTTGGGGGCCGGGGCCTGCCAGAGGGCACGCCGCTCAGCCAAGACCTCTTCGGGGACATCGAGGCTCAGGCTATGCTCGCGGATGTTGACCACAATACGATCCCCCTCTACAACCAAACTGATCGGCCCGCCGACGGCGGCCTCTGGCGAGACATGACCGACACAGGCCCCCTGTGTGCCGCCAGAGAAGCGGCCATCGGTGATCAAGGCCACGGACTTGCCGAGCCCCATGCCGATAATCGCCGATGTCGGCGACAGCATCTCCGGCATCCCCGGCCCACCCTTGGGACCACAGTAGCGGATGACCACCACATCCCCCGGCCTGATAGCCCCCCCCAGAATGGCGGACTGGGCCTCCTCTTCCGAGTCGTAGACCCGGGCCGGGCCGGCATGACACATCATCTCCTCACAGACCGCCGACTGTTTGACCACTGAGCCCTCCGGGGCCAGGTTGCCGTAAAGCACCGCAATCCCCCCAATCTTGTGGTAAGGGGCGCTGGCGGGTTTGATCACCTCGCGATCACGCACCTTGGCTGTGCGCAAATTTTCGCCTAAGGTCTGGCCGGTCACCGTCATCACCTCGAGGTGAAGACCAGGCTTGGTGGTCGCGAGTTCCGCCATCACCGCCCGAATGCCACCGGCTTCGTCCAGTTGCTGGAGGCTATGCGGCCCGCCGGGAATCAGACTACAGACGTGGGGAACGCGGGCACTGACCTCGTTGAAGGCGGAGAGCGGCAGGTCAACCCCCGCCTCTCCGGCGATGGCCGGGACATGCAACACCGTATTCGTTGAGCAACCGAGGGCCATGTCGACGGCCATGGCGTTTTCAAAGGCCTGCCGGGTGGCAATATCACGCGGCCTGATGCCCTTGGCCAGCAGGTTCATCACCGCCATGCCCGCCTCCTTGGCCAACCGAATACGGGCGGCGGCAACCGCCGGAATAGTGCCGTTACCCGGCAGACCAAGCCCCAAGGCCTCGGTCAGACAGTTCATCGAGTTGGCGGTGAACATGCCGGCACAAGAGCCGCAGGTAGGGCAGGCCTGGTCTTCCAACTCGCTCAGTTCCTCCTCGCTCATGGTGGCCGCCCGCACCTTGCCCACCCCCTCGAAGACACTGACCAGATGGACATCACGTCCCTGAAAACGCCCGGTCAACATCGGCCCGCCGCTAACCATGATCGCCGGGATATTGACCCGCAGCATGGCCATCAGCATCCCGGGGGTGACCTTGTCGCAGTTGGGGATCATCACCAGGGCGTCAAAGGGATGGGCCATGGCCATGATCTCGACCGAATCGGCGATGATCTCTCGGCTGGCCAGGGAGTACTTCATTCCCCTGTGGTTCATGGCAATGCCGTCACAGACCCCAATCGTGCCGAAGGCAATCGGGGTGCCCCCCGCCATCCGCACCCCAGTTTTAACCGCCTCAAGGATGCGATTGAGATCGACATGGCCGGGGATGATCTCGTTGTGGGCATGGGCGATGCCGATCAGAGGACGACGGATCTCCTCATTGGTGTAGCCCATGGCCTTAAATAGGGAACGATGGGGGGCCCGCTCAAGCCCTTTGGTGATAGCATCACTACGCATAGGGTATCCTCATATTGATATGTCGTTCAGGGGAGAAGGCCGCCAGCCCGCAAGGCGGAGCCGGACAGGCACCAAGATCAAAGAATCGGCTGGCAAACTTACGCGCAGGAGGTTACGCTGTCAAGGCAAAAGTCCTTATTGCCAATCCCCCCAGGAGTTGTCTTGACGAGCTTCACGTTACAGGATAAACAGGCGGGAGCGATCCTCCGGAGGCCATCCCCCCTCACCCCAAAGTAACGCACCCCGATCTTGCGTACAACCGGCGACATATCCACGAAAGAGAGACCCCCATGGCCAGAAATCGAAGCGGACAGACCCTGATCAAAAAAAAGAAAAGAACCGTAACGCCAACCACTCCAGCCCTGGAGGAGCGACCGCTACAGACTCCGCTTCGCCCGCTGTCCAGCAGCAAGGGCGAAGCGGCACCACCTCCGTCAACGAGGCCCCTCCCCCCAGCATCCGACCAGGCAAGCCCCCTCCTCTCGCTAGTCTCCCCTTGGTCATGGTTATCCCTCCTCCTCCCCCTGCTCATGGCCCTGGTGGCCATAAGCTACAGCAACACCTTCCACTCCCCCTTTCTGTTTGACGATATCGACTTTGTGGTTGGCAACAAGCTCCTCGCCATCAAGAGCCTCTCCCCCGCCTCACTTTGGGACGCCGGTTTCGGCAACGGCATCAACAAATCCCGCTGGCTAGCCAACATCAGCTTTGCCCTAAACCATTACTTCACCGGCAACTCGAAGGTTGGTTTCCATGCCACCAATCTTGCCTTACATCTGCTCACCACCCTGGTCATGTACGAGCTCAGCGTCACCACCCTGCGGCTGCCCCGCCTAGGCTATGGCCGCAGTCAGGCGATGATGATTGGCTTTCTGGCAGCCGGTCTCTGGGGGGCCAACCCGCTCCAAACCAATGCGGTGACCTACATCTATCAACGGATGACCAGCATGGCCACCCTCTTCTTCCTGGCCAGCCTGTTGTGCTATGTGCGCGCCAGAATGGCCCAGCGGCAACAGCGACCCCTTTTCATTGCCGCTTGCTGCCTGTTTGGTTTTTTGGCCCTTGGCTGCAAAGAGATCTCCGCCATCTTGCCTTTGGCTATCCTGGCCTATGAGCTCTATTTTTTGCGCGACCCGAAGCAGGGCCTACTGGGCAAAAAGACGCTGATCATCGCCGCCCTGCTGGTGATCTTGCCCCTCCTGCTTGCCTTGGCAACGACCGGCGGTCAATTCTTCTCCTGGCTCACCAAGGAGTACTCGCGCTACCCCTTCACCATGGGCGAACGGCTGCTCACCGAACCACGAATTGTGTTGTTCTATCTCTCCCTCTTCTTGCTGCCACTCCCCAGCCGGCTCAACCTGCTCCACGACTTTTCACTCTCCCACGGCCTGGCCGATCCCCTTTCGACCCTCGTGGCCATCCTGGGGCTTGGTGGCCTGATCGCCGTTGGCGTCCTGTCGTTTCGGCGTCATCGTCTCCTCTCCTTCGCCATTTTCTGGTACCTTGCCAACCTGGTCATCGAGTCGAGTTTTATCGCCCTGGATCTGATCTTCGAGCACCGGGCCTACCTGCCGACGGTCTTCCTCAGCCTCCTCCTGGCTACCGCCCTCTGGCAACTGCTGCGGGCCAAGTCCCTGCCCTTCTTGATCACCGCCATCGTCTGTGTCGTCACCCTCTCCGGGCTCACCTGGCAACGCAATCAGGCCTTTGCCACAGCGGTATCGTTCTGGTCTGATGTGGCCAAGAAATCCCCTAACCTGGCCAACGGCCACCAAGGGCTCTACTCAGCGCTCAAAGCCGAGGGCAGGACGCAAGAGGGCCGCGCGAGCCTACTGAAGGCCTTCGCGGTCGATCCAACTCACCCGCAAACCGCCTACGATCTGGCCATCCTCTATCGCGACGAAGGCCAAGCGCGAAAGGCAATCGAGGTCTTGAATCAATCCCTCCCCCCCACGCCATCCTTGCAAGAGCAGCCCTTGATCAGCAGTTTCATCTTGAACAATATCGAACTGCGCGCCAACCTCGCCCTGGCCGCCGAGAACTACGCCGATGCCAAGCGCGATTACCAAATCTACCTCCGTTTCTCAGACACGAATCCCGACACCTTAATCAACCTGAGCATCGCCCAACGCGAAACGGGAGAGCCGCAACAGGCCATCGCCAGCTTGCAGAAGCTCCCGGAGGTCATGAAGAAATCGGCTATCTATTACGTCAACCTAGGCCAGGCCTACGCCAAGGATGAGCAACAAGACAAGGCCATAGAGGCGTACCAACAGGGGATCAAGCTTGACCCCGAGTACTCGGAGTTGCCGTTCAACCTCGGCCTGGCCTATCTCAAGAAAGGCATGAAGACGGAAGGAGAGCAGGCCATGCGCCGGGGCATCCTGCTCCGCACCCAGCCCCGTAAAGCGCCCGTTGACCCCCACGCCTTTTTGAAGTAGACACGCGGGGGAATAGGCCTCCAATCGCACCATGAAAACACCGAGCCATCCACGCCTATGACCCAAGATATCGAACTCTCCGTGGTAATGCCTTGCCTGAATGAAGCGGAAACGCTCAAGCGCTGCATCATCAAGGCGCAACAGGCGATTCAGCGGCATGGCATCCAGGCCGAGATCCTCATCGCCGACAATGGCAGCACGGATGGCTCGCCGGAGATTGCTCGTCGTCACGGGGCGCAAGTCGTCGAGATCGGCGAGCGGGGCTACGGTGCCGCACTCTGCGGCGGCATTATCCAAGCCAGGGGTCGCTATGTGATCATGGGAGACGCTGACGACAGTTACGATTTTGGCGACATCTTTCGTTTTATCGAGAAGTTGCGGCAAGGATACGACCTGGTCATGGGCTGTCGGCTGCCCAAGGGCGGTGGCACCATCCTGCCCGGGGCCATGCCTCTCAAACACCGGCTCATCGGCAATCCAATCTTATCGTGGGTTGGCCAGCTCTTCTTTGCCTCGCCGATGACCGATTTCCACTGCGGTCTTCGCGGCTTCAGCAAGGCGGCCTTTCTCGCCATGGATCTGCACACCACCGGCATGGAATTCGCCTCAGAAATGGTCATCAAGGCGACCTTGCTCAACTTGCGGATGACTGAAATCCCGATCACCCTCTCCCCGGATGGACGCTCTCGCCCGCCCCATCTGCGGAGCTGGCGGGATGGCTGGCGGCACCTGCGCTTTATGCTGATGTATTCACCACGCTGGTTGTTTTTCTTCCCTGGCGTCCTCCTGCTGACCGTTGGCGCCCTGCTCTTTGGCCGGCTGATGTTTGGGCCAATTTTTATCGGCCCGATTGGCCTTGAGTCAAATACCCTCCTGGTGGCGGGAATGACGGCCCTGATTGGCTTCCAAATGATCTCCTTTTACCTCTTTGCCAAGGTCTTTGCGATCACCGAGGGCTTTCTGCCAGAGGATCGCAAGATAGTCACTTTCTTACGATTTTTTCCGCTAGAAGTCGGCCTCTTGGTGAGTATCATCTTTTTCAGCCTTGGCCTCACCCTCATGATTCAGGCGGTTGCCCTCTGGCAGCACACCGGCTATGGGGAATTGGCGGCTCGGGTTAAATTGACCAAGATCATTCCGGCCATCACCTTTTTGCTCTTTTCCTTTCAACTGATCTTCTCAAGCTTTTTCCTCAGCCTGCTGAAACTCCGCCGGAAA
>Ga0172375_10006338_pt1 | contig 16671 bp, 13 predicted proteins | sample LakKiv1m_FD_114537 | JGI IMG/M metagenome (GOLD analysis project Ga0172375, IMG submission 114537) | Freshwater microbial communities from Kabuno Bay, South-Kivu, Congo - kab_092012_11.1m | ecosystem: Environmental > Aquatic > Freshwater > Lake | place: Democratic Republic of the Congo...
ACACAGGGCATTAACTGGCTATCGGTCTACGACCTCTCCAGTAAAGGTATCAACTGGAGCGACATCAACACCTTATCTAAAACCGGTGTCAACTGGACGGGCATTTACGACCTTGCTTCTCAAGGTGTCAACTGGTCGGACATTAATGCTCTTTCACGTACCGGCATTAACTGGACGGGCATCTATGACCTTGCTTCTAAAGGCGTCAACTGGAGCGATATCAACGTCCTGACCACACAGGGTATCAACTGGCTGTCGGTCTACGATCTCTCCGCCAAGGGAATCAACTGGACAGATATTCAGACCCTATCGAGCCAGGGCATTAACTGGCTGTCGGTCTACGACCTCTCGAGCAAGGGCGTCAATTGGGGCGATATTGAGACCTTATCCAAGACCGGCATCAATTGGACTGGCATCTACGACCTTGCTTCTAGGGGTGTGAATTGGTCCGATATTGAAAGCTTGTCAAAGGCCGGTGTTAATTGGGTCAGTGTTTACGATCTATCGTCGCAGGGTATCAACTGGAATGACATCAATGTCCTGTCAGATCAAGGAATGAATTGGAGCAACATCTACGATTTGTCTGCCCGAGGGATCAATTGGGGAGATATCAACGTTTTGTCTAGTCAAGGTATTAATTGGTTTAGTCTTTACGATCTATCAACGCAAGGAATAAATTGGCTTGATATTGCTACTCTGAGCACCAAAGGCATTAACTGGAATGACATCCAAACATTATCGAAATCTGGCATTAATTGGAATGACCTACAAGCATTGAGTTTGACGGGCATTAACTGGGTTGATGTAAACGCTTTAACGAAACAAGGCATTAATTGGTATGATGTTTATAGCCTGACAACAAAAGGTATTAACTGGCAAGATATTGGCGTCTTGTCGGATGCTGGTATTAATTGGAATGATTTCTCAATGCTTTCAGGTGCAGGCGTGAACTGGATGGATGTGAGCGCCTTAACCGAAGCTGGCATTAATTGGGTTGATGTTGGTGTTTTAAGTAAGAATGGCATCAATTGGGCTGATGTCGGTGCTTTATCGGATGCCGGTATTAATTGGGTTGATATTGGTGTGCTCAGTGACGCAGGTGTCAATTGGAGCGACTTACAAGTCCTAACAGAAACTGGTGTCAACTGGTTTGATTTCGCTCAAATGACGGATGTTGGCGTCAATTGGAGCAATTTTCAGGTGATGACAAAATCAGGCATTAACTGGGATGACCTATCGGTGATGTCTACGGCGGATGTTAATTGGGATGATGTGTCGTATATGTCAGGCACAGGTATCAACTGGGTTGATATGGGTATTACGAGTCACGCAGGCATCAATTGGAGCGATCTCGCCGCTATGACAAGCGCTAGCATTAACTGGGGAGACATTGCTTATTTAGCAAACAACGCGCAAGCTCTTGTGACAAATGTCAACACCATCCTTGGCATGTGCACGACGATCAATGGCCTGATTGGTCCGGCTAACGGATCAAATCCAGACTCACTTTTTGGAAAGATTAAGGAAGTTTATGATGCGGTGCAAGGTCTGGATGTGACCGCGCTGGAAGGGGTTGTCAATCAGCTTGAGAATATTGATTTTGCGGCTCTTGAAAGCTTAGGTGTTGACATGGATAACTTAACAGTTGCCTTAGGGACCGTAGAAACAAATATTGGAACGGCAGATGATGATGCGACAGCAGATACGGTCTTCGGAAGCCTTAAAAAAGTTGAAGATTATGTTGATACCCTTGAAACAGTTGTCGGTATTTCTGGAGATTCTTCCTCCGAGTCCGTTTTCGGGGAGTTGTCAAAGCTAGCGGATATGCAAGACAACATTAATAAAGCGAAAAGCAGTGCTGAAGCAGCCTTAGGAGAAGCGCAAGACATACGCGCGGAAATGGGCGCTAAAGGTGTCACGCCAACTGTCTATGGCAAGCTGAAGCAGCTAGATGCTGTTATGGAAGAATTAAAGATCTCTTCTGAAGCTATTTCGGAAAGTCAATTAGATACCGGGAATATGGCCTCAGAAATGCTCGGCAAATTAACAAAGTTCTTGGGCGAATCAGCAAAGTCTTTAGGTGTTGACGGCGACGGTATGTCCGTGCAGCCGTTGTCTGGCGCTGATGCCAGTGACCCGAACAAGGTTAACGAGAAGCTCAATGAAATTAATACGAAGCTCGATGCGCTTCGCGAATCCATTGGCAAGCAAGATGTTGTCGTTAAGAGTTGGTTTGAGAGCGGCGAATGATGCCTGAGATGAACGCTATGAAACGATTTCTTCATATAATGGGTTTTGTCGCGGCAACCCTTCTTTTTTCCTCCCAGCTGTCTTATGCGCAAAATCTTTACATTAACCTTGTGGCAGTAAACGGCGCTGAAGAACAGAAGGATACCCCCGTTAAATATTATTTACCAAGCGAGCTTAAGCCTGAAGATATTGTAAATGCGGGGGAGCTGAAGGTTGATTTTGATCTCGAGAAATCCCAATATTACGTTTCTGGGTCTTTTCTGCTTCAACCGAAAGAATCAAAAACATTTAAGATCGAAGTCAAGGATGTCTGGAAGATCGATCCAACGGACATCGATATTATTAAAGAGCAGCTAACTAAGAATTTAGAGCTTCTAAAAAGTTCGCCCGCGTATGATTCCGCGCTTACTTTGCAAGGCGTTATGGTTGATAAATTGGATTATATTTTGAAGCGTCAAAGTGAATTTGCCACCAATGTTGAGCGACGTATCGAAGAATACCGAGCCAATCTTGCCACGTTGCAGGAGCTCAAACAAAATGCTTTCAATCTTGAATACCTTCAGTCTGCCGTCGCCGAGCCTGATAAAGAGGGAACCGTAAAAATGGTCATCGAGGTTGAGAATCCAAAAAAAGAAGAAGCGAATAAAATACTTCATAAGCATTATTTGCCTGAAGAAGTGCGGTTGTCAGATATTGTTGACGCCCAGGGTTTTGATGTTCGCTATGACCCCGAGCGCAAGCAATGTTATCTGACCAAGGAAGAAGAATTCCTGCCTTCAGAAAAGAAGCGTTATATCATCATGATCAAGAACACATGGTATATCCCAAAACCCATGATCGATTCAATTGAGGATCGCACCAAAAAGGCGATTGAAGGGATCACGAAGAATGAAGAAGGAAAAAGTTATGAGAGAAGTGCAACGTTTTTATCTGAAAAGATTTTAAGCAGCCTCAATCAAATTCGTGATGCGCAGAATGTCAAGCGCGACGTTAAGGATGACATTGGCATCTATCGCATTAATCGAGGGCGTTATCGCGAAGCGGATCAAACATTAAAAGAGCTTGAGCGTTTGCTTGCTATCGTTACAGCACAGCGCATGAAGAAATTGGAAGAGCTTGATAAAAGCAAGGTAACTAACGTTCTTCAAAAAATTCGTGCTTTGCGTGGTATTTCAGCTATTTCGAAAGCTTTGTTCGGAACTCGGCCTACCATTACGGCGACTTGGCGCATTATCTGGGGTACATTGGCTTTTGTCGCACTCTTCACTGCTATCCACTTCTTTACTTGGCGCGCACGGTCTCAGTATATGGGAGAAGAGAACGCTGCGGAAACAAAAGGCCAGCTCAAGGAAGTCGGCGCCCCTGAAGACGAAACTCCAAAGAAATCTTAGCACACTTTTTTGACTTTCTTATAGTGTTGCTAAACGACCATGATATAATAAGTTAACGATTTTTTAGGAGAATTTTGTGAACACCCTGAAATACACTGAAGAAGGTATTGTTCGTTGCATTCGCGGATGTATTGTTATTGTCCGCGGATTCCAACGTTGTATCAATGGACAAATGATCCGTTTCGGCTACGGCACCGAAGGCATTATTCTTGGTTTTGACGAAGAAGAAGCTCAGGTGTTGATCGTTCGCGAAGAAGAGAAGATCAAAACAGGTGACAAGGCGATCGCTTCTCTTGAGCCATTTAATACCCCTGTCGGCGAAAAATTTATCGGCCGCATTATGAATCCTCTTTGCGAACCCTTGGATGGATTGGGGCCTTTGCAGCATGACGCGATGTATCCTATCTTTATCGACGCCCCTTCCATCTTGACGCGCGATCCTCTCTGTAAAACCCTGGAGACCGGTATTAAGGTTATCGATGCAATGATCCCCGTCGGGCTTGGGCAGCGAGAGCTGATCTTAGGCGATAAGATGACCGGCAAGACAACCATCGTGACCGATACGATACTCAATCAAAAACATACGGGTGTTATTTGTATTTATTGCGCGATCGGCAAAGCGCGATCTGCTTTGGCCAAAGTTGTTCAGCTTTTTCAAGACCACGACGCGTTTAGTTATTCTTTGATCGTTTCAGGCAATGCCAATGCGCCACCGGGGCAACAATATTTAGCGCCCTATGTCGCGTGTTCGATCGCAGAATATTTTATGCACCAGGGAAAAAATGTGTTTATTGGCTTCGATGATTTTACGAAGCATGCGTGGTCTTATCGCGAGATTTCTCTTTTGCTTGGACGTCCGCCAGGACGTGATTCTTATCCGGGGGACATTTTTTATCTGCACTCTAAAATGATCGAGCGAGCTGCTTTTATGGATAAAGCGCATGGCAACGGCTCTATCACATTTTTCCCTATCGTCGAAATCCTTGAGGGGGATCTTACGGGTTATATTTCATCAAACCTTGTTTCCATGACCGACGGGCAGATCTATTTAAGCACGCCGCTTTTCGGTGAGGGGCAAAAACCAGCTGTTGATCTAGGGCTTTCTGTTTCTCGTGTCGGAAGTAAGGTTCAGTGGAAGGCGATCAAGAAGCTCAGCGGATCCTTGCGATTGGAGTATGTTCAGTATAAGGAATTGATGCGTATTTCAAAGCTTAAAACATCCGGCCAGTCAGAAGAAGCACAGCAGCAGCTTAAAGGCGGTGAGATCTTAAGTGAGATCTTAAAGCAAGATAAAGATTCGCCAGTGCCGTTAGCTGCTCAAGTTATGGTTCTGTATGCTTTGAAAAAGAAATTGTTGTACGAAATGACGATCCCTGAGGTTAAGGAGATGCAGCTTGCTATCTTAAGCTATTCTGAAAAGGTGGACCCTGATTTTGTCGCCATGCTAAAAGACAAAAGGGACTTAACGGAAGAAATCGAAAAGAGGATGACAGTGGTCTTAACGCAATATCTCAAGGAAGTTCAAGAAAAGCGTCCAAAAGAAGAAGATGATGAGGAAGGTGGATTTGTTGGGGTTGATGCGTTGGACCAGGCTACATCTAACAAAGAAGGCGGCAAAAAGTAATAGGTCTTTATGACAAGTTACCGTATTACTTTTAAGCTAACCGTTATGACCCCTGATGCGCTTGTTTATGAAAATGAAGTTGAAAGTGTTTTTGTCACGGGGGATCAAGGGGAGTATGAGCTTTTGCCCTATCATTTTCCTGTTTTGGGGATCCTGCAGGCGGGGAATATCATTATTGATTGGAAGGAAAGTATCGCGATCAAGTCTGGGATCGTCCGTTTTTTCGCCAATGACTGTATTATCTTGATCGAGCCACAGCCCCGCGAGAGAAAGATTGTCAAAAAAGAAGACGATATCGCATATAGCGTCGATAAGGAGGATTAAGGCTTGCAAGCCTTGAACACACATGCAATGGCGTGAAACGTTTCTTATCATTTCTATTATGTTCGTTTGCGTTATGGGGCCATCGATCGTTATTGCCGTTTTAGGCTACGCGGTCGTCAAGGCTTTGGGCCGCAATCCATCTGCCGCATCAAAGATTTTTATGGGCATTATTATTATGCTCATTTTTGTTGAAGCGTTATCGATCATTGCTATTTTAGTTATTTTCCAGCTATTCGGAAGGTAGGGCTGCTATGTTTGGTCCGATGCTTATATTGCTTCTCGTATTCATCTTTGTGATGGGTGTCCCGTGCGTTGGAACAGCCATTCTGGGGTCGCGATTAATGAACAGGCTCGGCCGATATCCTAGCAAAACCCCAGCTATTCAAATTAATATTATCGCAAAGCTTGTTGCTCTTGAGATCATTTCGTTTGGCATGTTGACGATGTTGTATCATGTTTTATCTGACTACGGTCAGGGTTAAGGAGACAGGTATGAATTTAATGTTGATTGTTCAGTTTATTATTTTGAATTTTATTATTACGGGCGTCATCATCTTTTTTTTACATAAAGTTTTGATCGGAACGACGCAAGGGGCCGTTAGGCGCTTGAACACGGAAACAGAAGCTGCGCGCGTCAAGCAGGCAGAGTTAAACCAGAAGATCAAGGAAGCCAACGAAGAACTGGAAAAGCGTAAGATCGAAGCGGAAAAACTCGTCAAACAGATGTTGGAGGAGGGTGAGGAGAAGGCTAAGGAGGAGCGTCAGAAAGTTTTGAACAAGGCTCGCGCTGAAGCGGAAGATGTTGTTAATAAAGCTCAGCGCACCAAGGATGCCGTGCGCATGGAGATCGAGAAGGAAATGCAGCTAAAGCTGACAGATGAATGCGCGAAGATCTTCAATATGATCTTAAGCGAGAAATCATCCAAGGTTTTTAGCGATCACTTGGTGGAAGAATTTGTTGAAAATCTTAAGACGATCGACGCAGGACAAGTGAGCTCGGAAGTGTCAACGATCGACATCTTCACGGCTGCTGTGCTTTTGCCTGACGCGCAAGGACGTATCGAGCAGGTCTTAAATGATAAATTAAAACGGCCCGTGAAGTTTGTCTATCACGTGGATCCCAAGATCGTAGGGGGAGTGTCGTTAAAGTTCGGAAGCCTTGTTCTTGACGGAAGCCTAAAGAATATCATTCAAGAAACGAATATTAAGCTCAAGAAGCAATTGCAGCGCGAGTAAGTTGACGCCTTATGGGAAAAGCGAGCAAAATTAAAGGGGATCTGGATGATATTGTGGAGCTTGTTGAAATTATCCAGATCCTTAAAGATGTAGCAGATAACAAATTTCATACCCTGGCGACCCGAAAAGATCGCTTTGCCCGTTTCGGTGAATCGTTCGTTGAATTCTTTCGCATGATCAGTCTTTCGCGTGTTCGACATCCTTTAGTTTCAAACGACAACCCCAAGACCGGGCTCGTGGTAATTACTTCGGAAGCAGGGTTTATGGGGGATTTGAACACGAAAATTATTCGCGCGGCTGCTGCTGAGATCGAGAAAACGCCAAATTGCATTGTTATTCCTGTGGGACGCAAGGGTGCTATGAAGCTTGCACCTATCACAAAAGGTCTCGAAACAAAAGTTTTTGAAGATATTCAGGAAACTGGCCTTTATCGTGTTGCGATCAACCTCAAGGATTATCTTTTTAATGAAGTTATGGAAGGCCGCATGGGTCGGGCCACTGTTATTTATCCGTGGTCGAAGAACTTCATGGTTCAAAAGCCGCGCTTGATCAACCTATTACCGTGTGATGAGCTGTTGACCAAGCAAGAAGAGTTCGTTGATAATATTGAGCACGTGATCGAAGAGTCTGATCCCGCGGATATTATCGAGCAGCTTTCTTCTATGTGGCTTGTCTGTCGTCTGTATGAGATGTTGCATGATACAACTATTTCTGAGGCGGCCGCTCAGTCGCAACAGTTGGAGAGCAGCCTTCAGAAGATGCAAAAGCAGAAAAAAGGCATTCAGATGACATTTCAGAAAGCAAAAAAATCTGATATTAATAAAAGTATGCGTGAAGCCTTCACCTCGCGTATGATGACCGGCGGAAAACGTTCATTTTGAAAAGGAGCAGGATCACATGACAGAACAGTCTGGACAAGAAAATCCTCAGCCTCAGGAAGGCCAACCTGTCCCAGAAGTAGAGTCGGGCAAGGACAACTCACCTCTTTCAGAGCTTAAGAGGCTGGGGCGCGGGGTTGGGCGGATCGTCTGTGTGCAAGGGCCAGTTGTGGATATCAGCTTTGAGAATCCCGACGATATTCCGGCCTTGTATGATGTTATCCACGCGGAAACATTTGACAAGAAGCTTGTAAAGCTACAGTGCGCGGAGCATTTAACCCAGAAACTTGTTCGTTGCGTTTCGATTAATGATACGTTGAATCTTCAAAAGGGAAGTCTCTGCTACAACACGTTTCGTCCGATCGCGATCCCTATCGGCGATGCTTGCTTCGGCCGCGTTATGGATGCGACGGGCCGTCCGCTTGATAATGGCGGGCCGATCGTGACAGATCGCGTTGTCCCTATTCGCCGCTATCCACGCCAAGTTCCTTTTGATCTGAAGCGCAAGAAAGGCGAAAAGCCGGAGGTGCTGGAAACTGGCATGAAATACATTGACATTCTTTATCCTTTGGTCAAAGGAAGTAAAACAGGGATCCTGGGAGGCGCCGGTTGCGGAAAGACCGTTGTTATTTTGGAATTGATCAACAACATTGTTAAGGCTCATGATGGAGCTTGCGTTTTTACAGGCATTGGCGAGCGTATCCGTGAAGGGAACGAGCTTTTTCATGAGCTCGGGGATAGTAAATTGCTCAATCGAGTTATGATGACCTTTGGTCAGATGGACCAGCCTCCCGGCGCGCGCGCCGAGGTTGTTAACACGGGGATTACGCTGGCGGAATATTTGCAAGATCAGAACAAGGATGTTTTGTTGTTTATGGATAATATTTTCCGTTTTATTCAAGGGGGTCAGGAAGTATCGACGCTCTTGGGGCGTGTTCCCGCAGAAACAGGCTACCAGCCAACCCTTGCCTCCGAGGTTAGCTATATCCAAGAGCGTATACGATCCGTTGAGGGCGGCGGTTCCGTTACGGCGCTGCAAGCCGTTTATATTCCTGCGGATGACATGACCGATCCAGCGGTCGTTGCGATCTTTAGTTATCTGGATGGGACCATTGTTCTTTCGCGCGATCTGGTTCAGAAAGGTATGTATCCGGCAATTGACCCTCTCATGAGCAGTTGCGGTAATCTCGATCCCAATGTTGTTGGTCGTCGACATTTTGATATCGCGCAAAACATGATCCAGCATTTTAACAAGTACAACGGCTTAAAGCGTATCGTCGCGGTTATTGGCATTGAAGAGTTGAATAAAGAAGACCGTTTGATCTATAGCCGCGCGCAGAAAATATTAAATTTTATGACGCAACCGTTCACGGTTAGCGAGGTTTTTACAGGTAAAAAAGGGGAGTATGTCACACTTGAGGACAATATCAATGGCTGTTCACGTATCTTGAGCGGTGACTACGATAAAGTAAAGCCGGAAGATTTTTACATGATCGGTAAGGCTCCAAAAATCTAATTTATCCTATGATCAAACCATCCGACAAAGTCTTATCTGACGCCCTTGTTTACGCCAATATGGTCACCAAAGAAAGCCTTGATCAATATCTTAAGGCGATCCAAGCCTCGGACGAGGGGTTGGATGCCTATCTCATGCGTCAAGGGCTTTTGACCAAGCAACAAATTTTAAGCGCGCTGCAAAAAACGTATCGGTTGGAAACGATCGATCTTTCGCTGACCCCGATCGAAGCCTCAGCTATTGAAAAGATCCCTGTCAAGTTCGCGTGGTATTATCGTTTTATGCCGGTTCGATTTGAGGGCAGGGTCGTAACGGTGGCTGTGGCGGCGCCGCTCGACATCAAGCTTCAAGATGAGATCCGCTTGCATCTAGGTTTCCAGCCTAAGGTTGTGCTGGCCTGCGAGAAAGACATCCTCGATGCTTTAAAGAAGTACTATGGTTTTGCGTCGGATATGATCGATCGCATTTTAACAAAGGAGCCTCAGCGAAAATCTTCTGAGGATGAGCACGATCATCGCGTTGAAGAGCTTGATCAAAAGGGGACAGATGCGTCGGTCGCAAAGCTTGTCAATCAGATCATTCTCGAGGCTTGCCGTAAGCGCGCAACAGATATCCATATTGAGCCCTATCGTGACAAGGTGAGATTCCGCTACCGTATTGATGGCGCCCTCGTGGACGCGCAGTTGCCAGCCGATGTTAAACATTTTATGGCGGCGATCATTTCACGTATTAAGATCATGGCTAATTTAAGCATTGTTGAAAAACGTACGCCGCAAGATGGCAGCGCTGTTGTTAAGACCCAAGAACAAACGTTAGATCTGCGCGTATCGACCATTCCTACGCCCCAGGGCGAAAGCATCGTCGTTCGGATCTTGCCCACGAAGGTCATGAAATTTAAGTTAGAAGACCTAGGCTTAGATAACGACAATCTCGATAGCTTCCGGACGCTTATCCATAAGCCGCATGGTGTCATTTTTGTTACAGGCCCAACAGGGAGCGGAAAGACAACGACCTTGTATGCCTGTCTGCATGAAATTAATTCTATCGAGCGGAAGATCATTACGATCGAAGACCCTGTCGAGTATGAAATGGAAAATATTACGCAGATCCAAGTCAACCCTAAGATCGGGTTAACATTTGCGGCAGGATTGCGTAGTGTTTTACGTCATGATCCCGACATCATCATGGTTGGTGAGGTTCGCGACCTGGAAACAGCTGAAACAGCGATCCGTACAGCGCTTACCGGGCATTTGGTGTTCTCAACGCTTCACACCAATGACGCCCCCAGCGGCGTTACACGCCTTGTTGAAATGAAGATAGAGCCTTATTTGATTTCTTCGAGCATTGAGGGTTTTGTGGCACAACGCTTGGTCCGCGTGATTTGCCAGAATTGCAAAGAAGAACTTCCTTGTCCCGCAGAGCTCAAAGCGGAGATCGCTGCTGATCTAAAGATCGACAATTTGAGCCGTATTCGCATTTTTCAAGGGAAGGGATGTGATCGGTGTAATGGAACCGGATATTATGGGCGGACAGCGATTTATGAGATCTTGATCATGAATGATGAGATCCGACGCGCTATCTTTGAAGGTGCTCAAGCAGAAACGATCAAAAGGATCGCCATGGCCCATGGCATGCGGACGCTGCGTCAAGATGGCTGGCGTCGTGTTTTGCAAGGATTGACAACGCCGGCAGAAGTTATGAATGTCACGTCTCGCGAACAACCTCCCATCGATGTGCCGCAATCGAGGGAACCCCTCTTGCCGAAAGCCGCGGCCCTTGCGCCGTCGACAACATCATTTAAGAAGGATACGATACGATTTATCCCTAAGACGGAGCTTGATGATAAGAAACAAAATGACCGCGTTTATCCGCGGTTGGATCAACAGCTGGATGTCCTCTATCGTATTTTTCATAGCGATCCCGATGTTTTGGTCGTTCAAGCCAAGGACATCGAATACTCGACGACAACAAAAAATATCAGCGCTGGCGGCGTTGTTGTGGAGTCTGACAAGCCTTTGCCCGTAGGGTCTGTGATCGAGATCCGTATTTATTTTGATGAAGCAAAAAAAGATTCCCTCGAGTGCTTGGCAAAGATTTGCCGCGTTGAAAAAGAAAAGAGCGGGGACCTTTATCATGTGGTGGCGTATTTTCTAGACATCTCAAGCGCGGACCGCAATAAATTGGCACAATTTGTTAATCAAAAGCTACAGGCTTTAAAGAACAAAGAATAATCGAGAGGTTTTATGCCCATTTATCATTATCGGGGAAAAACAAAAGCTGGAGAGAACGTTGAAGGCAGCATTGAGGCTAGAAGCAGCGACGAAGCGGTAGAGTTTATTAGCCGCAAAAGTATTCTGCCTGTTTCTGTCTGCGAGCATCAAGCGAAAGGATCTGCGCGGCCGAAAAATGTCAATGTTGAGTTGCCTTTTAAAGAAATATATCTTTTTACTCGTCAATTATCCAATCTTATTAAGGCGGGAATTCCACTATTGCGCGCCCTTGAAATTATTAAGCAGCAATCTTCAAGATCTTTGCTCGTGTTTATCTTAGAGGATATTCATCAAGGTATCCGTGATGGTAAAAGCTTTTCAGATTGTTTAGCGCAGCATCCAAAAGTTTTTTCGCCGCTGTATGTGGCCATGGTGCGCGTTGGCGAGGAGGGCGGTAATTTACGGCAGATCCTTTTAACGATCGCCGATCATCAGAAAGCCCAGTATGAGCTCTTGGGCAAGGTCCGTACAGCTTTAGCTTATCCTGTTTTTATGGCGGGTGTTGGATGCTTGACCATAATCTTTATTTTGACATTTGTTATGCCAAAAGTTTCCCAGCTTTTTATCAGCGCGGGGCAAGGCCTGCCGTGGCCAACGCAAATTCTTATGGCAACGAGCAAAATCTTGCGTCAAGGCTGGTTCATTATTCTTCCGGCAGTGATATTTTTGGTCTTTTCATTCATTCATTGGGCGCAAGGGGAAAAAGGTCGAAAGATCCTGGATCGTCTGGCATTACGCCTTCCGCTTTTAGGACCGTTTTTGCTTAACGTTGAGCTTGAGCGTTTTTGCCGTACATTGGAGATCCTGATCCACAGTGGCGTGCCGCTGCTCAAAGCGCTTCATGTGGCTGTTCCCACGCTTACCAATGAGATTGTTCGTCAAGATTTTCTACGTATTCGGGCCGGGCTTGAGGCAGGGAATTCCTTAGCAAAAAGTTTTCAGGAGTGTCAATTTATTCCTCCAATGGTCGTGAACCTTATTACCGTTGGAGAAGAGTCAGGGCTTTTGGAGGATACCCTTGGGGACATCGCGGATAGCTATGGACAAGAGGTTTCTGAGTCGATCAAGACCTTTACGACAATCCTAGAGCCCTTGATGATCTTGGTGGTGGGGGCTATTGTTGGTTTTATCGTTATCGCGATGCTGTTGCCGATCTTCCAGATGGATGTTCTGGCGCGATAATGGATCTGTTCATCTTACGTTATTTCTTGAAAAAAGGAGAAGCAATGAAAGATAGTCAAAAGCAATGTCGCGGTTTTACGCTTGTTGAAATTTTGTTGGTTGTTGTCATTATTGGTGCCTTGTCGGCAATGATCATTCCTCGCCTTACGGGTCGTTCAGAACAGGCTAAGGTTTCAACAGCGAAGGCCGATATTAATTCAATGATCGCTACAGCCCTCAAACTTTATGAGTTGGATAATGGATTCTTTCCCTCAACCGCGCAAGGCTTAAAAGCCCTTCTGGAGAAGCCAGCAACAAGCCCCATGCCTCAAAATTGGAATGGCCCTTATATTGAGCGTGAGCCCATTGACCCCTGGGGCAATCTTTATCAATACGCATCGCCTGGCCGCTATCGTCCTGACTATGATCTTTTTTCGGAAGGAAAGAATAAGAATACCGAAGAAGACAATATCACGAACTGGAAATAAATGCTCCCTATGTTTCGCCAGCGGAAAAATCAAGATGGCTTTTCGTTCATCGAGATCATGACGACCGTAGCTGTTTTATCGCTGGGGATCCTTGCCGTTTACCAATCATTCTTTAAATCATTAGATTATTTGAATCATATGACGTATCGGCTGCATGCGCTAAACATTCTTTCGAATAAGATCGAACTTGTTCAGAAACGTCTTGAGGTTTCTGGGGAAATTGCCTTAAATGAGCCAACCCCAGCAATAGTATCAATTAATGGAAAGACGGTGGAATTCCAGCAAGATGTTCAAATATCTGATGTCCATCAGTTAAAAAATATTTATCGGTTAGATGTCACATTGTCCTGGCAAGAGTCAGGGCGTAACATCACCCTGTCTCGCAGTTGCTATATTTATTATGATAATCCTAAAAAATCATAGACGGCCTGGGATCCTTTTTTTAAGAGAACGATCTTCCCGGACTGGATTTACCATGGTGGAAATCCTGCTGGTCGTCGCGTTGTTCGCCACGGTGAGCATTGCCATCTACCAGACATTCTCTTCAGGGATCAAGATCTGGAATTATGCGCACCAGTCTTTTCCAGAGGAAGATGTTATGATCACGTTGGAGAAAATGACGCATGATTGGCATGACGCGTTTCATTATTCGCTGATTGAATTTAAAGGATCGTCTTCTGATTGTGAATTTCCCACGCTTGTCATGACCGCTGCTGACCCCCAAAGCGTATCGGTGAGCCCATATGTTCAGCAGATAGGCAAGGTACGTTATTTTTTTGACAGCGGAAAGAAGCAGATCTTACGCCAGCAGGCGGATTATGGTCAAGCCCTGAAGAATCGATGGCAAACGCCGGTTGTGAGCGCTGCCAACGTGCAACGTTTTACCGTGACTTATTTATATCGCAAAGAAAAGAAACTTGTTGAGCAGCCAAGCGGTAAAGGTGTTTTGCCGTGTATGGTTCGCGTTGAGATCGAATACGCGGCTGGACAAATGACCCGACGCATGATGCGGGTCATTGATGTTCCAGCGAGTTTGTCAAATTTATAAGGAGATAAATGGAGAATCGGAAGGGAAGCATTCTTATTATTGCCCTGTGGACACTTGTTTTGCTAACAACATTTTCCATTTATTTGGGGTTAGGCGTTCGACAGCGCATGTTGATGGTACAACGATTTGAGTCACGTCACAAGCTGTACTTAGCGGTTACCTCCGGCGTTCGCAAGGCGATCGCGATGATCAACAATACGTATCGTCAAGCCGAACAACCGTTGGCGATCCTGTCGACCAAGACTCTCTTAACGGACAACACGAAAGATTTCTTTGGCATCGATCTGGGTGATGCCACAGTCGACATTGTTCATGAAAGTTTTGATAAAACTTTGAATGAGAATAAAAAACATTATGGTATGATAGATGAAGCGTCAAAAATCAACATCAATTTTGCTGATAAAAGTTCTCTGGTCCGTCTTTTTCGAGCTGTTTTTGGCTGGGACGCCGAAGCCGCTGAGAAATTAGCAGCAGCGATCATTGATTGGCGTACGCCAGGGGAAAGCGTGCTCAAAGGTTTCTTTAGTCAAGAGTATTACAAGAATCTCCAGCACCCGTATGACCCCAAAGGACGTGATTTTGAGATCCTTGATGAGGTCGCGCTAGTTGAAGGGATGCAGGCGAATCTTTTTGATCGCTTAAGGGATTTTATTACCATTTATGGTGATGGGAAGATAAATATCAATACGGCGCCATTTGAAGTCTTGTACGCTTTGGGTTTTGCGGAAGATATCGCCAATAATATTATCGAAAGACGCATGGGCCGTGACGGCCTTGCGGGAACCTCGGACGATATTGTTTTTACATCAACGGAAGAATTTGCGGGAGCGATGAGCAGCTCAAGCGCTTTTGCGGAGGATGATGCGCTTTTCACCCAAGAACTTCATGGGAGCCAGAAAATAACAATAGCATCGGATCTTTATGCAATCAAAGCGATCGGGTATACGATGGGCCAGAAACAGCACATGTCTGTTTTTTGTGTTTATGATGCTGTAGCGCATAGTATTATTTATTGGCAAGAGACGTAAACAATGGTTGAATTATGGTAAAAAATCAAAGCGGACAACTAAGTATCGTACTGACGGATGACGCTGTTAAGATCGCGCATTTAAAAGGCATGCCGAACAACGCGGAGGTCGCCAATCTTTTTTTTCGTGAAATAAAAGGGATGCCCGACGATGAAATCGCGGGTATTGTTGCAGGTGCGACGGCTTCTTTTGGCTTGAGGCGGCCGGAGGCTATTTGTGTTTTGTCCTCAAGCCTGGTGACAACAAAAAATATTGAAATTCCGTCCCTTGATCCCAAAGAGATCGCATCGATCATTGAATTGCAGGCTGGACGTCATACGCCTTATTCACGCGAAGAGATCATTATCGGATACATTAACTTTGGCATTTATCAGAAAAATTATAGCAAGGTTCTTCTCGCTATCGTCAATCGCAAGGTTGTGATGCGCCAGGTCGATATTTTGGAGAATTCCGGCGTTCGGGTCGTAAAGGTCCTTTTTGGTCCTGAAGTTCGTGCCGGATTTTATGCGCAGACGCTTAGCCTTGATGCGGAACCAAAGCCCACAGGGATTTTAGATGTGGATGCTTTCTCGACGGATTTTACGATCACCTTGCGCGGGACCGCTATCGCATGCCGCAATATTCCCATCGGAGTTCGCCAACTCAGTGAAGAATCACCAGGAAGCTATGAGCGTTTTATCAGTGAGTTCAAGCAGTCCCTGGATTCTTATCAAAGTGAAGATATTGAGCAATTGCCGGGTGAATATATATTAAGCGATGCGGGGGATGACCAAGAAACGCTTAAGGAGGCGTTACTGAATACGCTTAGCATTGGTTCACGCATTGTCCGGTATACAGAAAAGATTTCCCTGGCGGATGCGGCCAAGCAAGTCTTGATCACGAAGAGAAAAGTCACTTTCTTAGATGTCGTTGCGCCTTTATTGACCGCTGATAAGGCACAAATTGATTTTCTCCCCGATGAAATTCGTGTCCAGCGATCCCTGGAGGAGCAAGGGCGTGAGGGCGTAAAGTTCGGTGCCTTAATACTTGTTTTTCTTGTTGTGATTGGTTTTATGGTCATGAGCAAGCTTTATTTCAAGGGAGCGTTGCTGGAAAAGATCAAGGCGGAGTACACGGGAGCCCAGGATGAAGCGAAAAAGCTTGAAGAAGTGTCCACCAAGACGCGCCTGGTGAAAGCTTATTTGATGAGCCGTTTAATGCCGCTAGAGGCCGTGACAGAACTCTACCGCATTATTCCCAACGATGTTTATCTGAATTCTTTGGTCATTGACGAGAAAGGAAAAATTTCGATCGATGGAACATCAGATTCTATGTCCCAGGTTTTTGCTTTAGTCGGGTCCCTTGAGAATTCTGAATTATTTAAGGGAGTCAAGACGAAGTCAACGACCGCTAAGAAGGAGCGCGGAAAAGATGTTGCGGCCTTTGAGATCGTTTTTAAGCTGCAGAACGCGGTAGAT
>Ga0172375_10006339_pt1 | contig 16670 bp, 14 predicted proteins | sample LakKiv1m_FD_114537 | JGI IMG/M metagenome (GOLD analysis project Ga0172375, IMG submission 114537) | Freshwater microbial communities from Kabuno Bay, South-Kivu, Congo - kab_092012_11.1m | ecosystem: Environmental > Aquatic > Freshwater > Lake | place: Democratic Republic of the Congo...
CAGTTCCTGACACCATTCTTTGTCGAAAAACGCAATACTCTGAAAGAAATAGCCCGTACCCGTGACTGGATGGAAGTCCAGCCCATGATTACGATAGACGACGCCATAAGCATGAACACTTTTTTCCGTGACGGACAGATTCTTGTTAAGGGCAAACCTCGCTATCCTTTGGAACACAAGCTGCTTTTCCCTTCGAAAAGACTGCCCGACAATATAGGTCTCTTTCCCAGCGGACCGGACTGGCTGGATCTGTTTCACGACCAGCTTCAACTGGAACGCACTCGCCAGAATCCAGTCGCCATGCTTGAAGACAAGCTCGATTTCGAGAATAATTATTACATCGATCTTTATTTCATGCCGCTCATAAGAAGTCACCGCATGGGTTCCAGAGTCGTCAATCCGGTGCGCTGTTTCAACTGTGTTACCAGTAGTGTATTGTCTGGCGGTATCAGGCTGTTTCGGGATGACGGGGAAGAATTGAAAGTGCAGGAAGTTGTCGTTTTATGGCATGATATTGACGACATCTGGCGTAAAGCGGTCTGGATGCGCGGAAAAAGCACGGCTCTGGGCATTCCTGCTGCAGTGCGTCTGATATTTGCACGTAAAAGCGAAGGCGCAGTCTGGCTTGAAAAGGCAAAGAAAATTAGACTGGAGCTTGCTGTTCCGCCTGAGCAGTGTAAAAGCTTTTCGAAAGAATCATCCGGCATGAGCTGGAAAAGCATACTCGAATTCGATCTTGAAAACATGGCGCAGGCCGAGAAGAACGCTGCGAAAAGCGGTACTTCCGCAGGCGTCGAACCCCGTAAATGAAGGAGGCTAATATGTCCTTTGTACTGGCGATAGACCAGGGCACCACCAGCTCACGCGCAATAATTCTGGACGAAAAGCTTAATGTTCGCGGCGTCGGCCAGAAGGAATTCACTCAGATATTCCCCAAACCGGGTTGGGTCGAGCACGATCCGGCAGAGATCTGGTACACCGTCGAATACTCCATCCGTACCGCTCTGGAAAACGCCGGTCTGGATGGTTCGAAGATAGACGCCATAGGCATCACCAACCAGCGTGAAACCACCATAGCCTGGGAATCCGGCACGCACAAATCACTGTATAACGCTATCGTATGGCAATGCGGACGCACGACTGATATCTGCGCCGGTTTAAAGAATCGCGAGCCGCTTTTCAGAAAAAAGACCGGTCTGGTGGTAGACCCTTATTTCTCCGGCACCAAAATGCAGTGGATGCTGGATAATGTTCCAAAAGTCAGAGCTGCCGCCGATAACGGCACGCTGCGCTTCGGTACCATTGATTGCTTCCTGCTTTACCGTCTTACCGGCGGTGCTGTTCACGCGACCGATGTTTCCAACGCATCACGTACACTGCTTATGAACATCAATACCGTCGCCTGGGATAGTGAACTGTGCGATATCCTGCGGGTACCGATGGCTTCGCTGCCGAAAATTGTTTCTTCATCCGAAGTATACGGTCATACGCTCGGCATGACATCCCTGCCTGATGGTATTCCTATTTCGGGCATCGCCGGCGACCAGCAGGCGGCGCTTTTCGGTCAGGCCGGTTTCGAAGACGGACAGGCCAAATGTACATACGGCACCGGTTCATTTCTGCTTATGAACACCGGCTCGCGCGTGGTGCCGTCCAATACCGGACTGCTTACAACCATCGCCTGGAAGCTGAACGGTGAAGTTACATATGCACTCGAAGGTTCATCCTTTATCGCCGGAGCGGCTGTGCAGTGGCTGCGCGACGGTATGGAGTTTTTCCACAGTGCACCGGAAGTTGAAGCTATGGCCGGCAGTGTGCCGGATTCCGGTGGTGTGGTTATGGTTCCGGCTCTGGTGGGTCTGGGTGCGCCGCACTGGCGTCCGGATGCCCGTGGTATTATCTGCGGTATCAGCCGTGGCACTACCCGTGCTCATATCGCCCGCGCAGTGCTCGAAGGCATAGCCATGCAGCAGTACGAGATCATCAAAGCCATGGAAACCGATTCCGGCATCGGCCTCAAGCAATTGCGCGTGGATGGCGGCGCTTCGACCAACAATCTGCTTATGCAGATGCAGGCCGATTTCCTGGATCGCACCATAGTGCGTCCGAAGATGATTGAAACTACCGCTTTGGGGGCGGCTTTCCTGGCCGGTCTTGCTGTCGGAGTGTGGAAGAGTCTGGACGAATTACGTCAGACCTGGCGCATGGATCGCGAGTTTGAGCCGAAGATTACGGCGGAAGAGCGGGCCGGATTCGTGCAGCGCTGGAAGGATGCGGTGGCCAAGGCCTGAAATCCGCAGCGGATTTTCAGATTATAAAAGAAATGCGCGCCTTTCAGGCGCGCATTTCTTTTGGGTACTTGATAATTTCAACGGGTGCCGATAGCAGGTGCCTCCAGTTTGAAACTGATCTTTTCATTCTGCATCATGCAGCTTTTGGTCTGCCCATTCATAACATTGCAGGTTCCAAAGCGGAATTCGATTGCCAGATCACCGGATACCTTGGCGGCTGAATCGTCGAAAGGTAATGAAATTTCGAAGTGTTTTTCGAGGTACTTCGAGAAGTCTTTTCCCGCGAAACTTTCGCCTGAAAACTGGAAACCAGCCGGAGCTTTTATGCTCAGCTTTGTTGGAAATTCCGGGTTGAGCTTGCTGTTTTCTTTGGGAGTGACTTTTATGCTGACGGCTTTTTTGCCCTGGGCATCAGTGATCTGACTGACTTCAATTTTATATGCAGGCTTGTCAACCATAACAGGTGTCTGGGCCGCATAGGATGCCACAGAATGAGACAGCAATATTAAGATCGCACATAAACCGAGGATTCTGACTTCAATACTTCTCACTTCAAATGCTCCTTGATAAAGCTTGTTCGTTGATTGTTATTTAATGGGAATCTGCCGTGGCTGCGATTTTTTTATGCTTATTTCCAGCAGACCGTTTTCAAGGTTGGTGCTGACGGCATTCTCTTTTACCGGTTCTGGCAGTCTGATGCGGCGGTGGAAGGGTCCATACAGACGCTCAGCCATGTGGTAGACGCTGACGGCAAGCACCGCGTCATGAGCTTTTTCACCGCGTATTACCAGTTCATTGCCGACCAGTTGAATGTCGATATCTTTTTTCTGCACACCCGGAAGTTCCAGCACCACCAGGTAGTGATCGTCCTTCTCAACCATATCAACCGGCAGTTCCACTGCACCTTTTGAGTCGGACACGTCTTTGCGTCCTGCACTGGCGCCACGCAGGCTTTCTTCAAAAAGCTCATTCATCCTGGCTCTTATTTCCTGAATGGCGTCGAACGGGTCTTTAGGATTGCGTTTCATGTCGATTATCCCTTTTGGTTTATCCAGGCATATGCCTGTATTTTCATAATAAATACAGAGCGCCTGCTGGTCAAGCTTTTAGGAAGTACGGCTCAGGCTTTGTGTGTTCTGCCGATTTCCATGAAGCCGGGTTTGTGGAAGAATAAATAATATAAAGAGGCGGATACTATGTAGATGAAAGAAGCCAGACACATGGATTCGGTATAGCCATCGGCCCATTCGATCAGCTTGCCGCCGTATTTTACCGAAAGCATCCAGGCAATATTCCATGAGAACATTATCAAAGAGTTGGCTGTGGCCTGCTCCTCCTGCCCGACGACTTCCATATTGAAATTCTGACCCAGCGGCCAGCTCATGTTCATAAGTCCGGCCCGCAGCAGAAAGGCCACTACGGCAACTGTCAGATTAGTGGTAAACGCCAGTGTCAGGAAGAAAGGAATAGACAGCAATTGACTGGCCACCATTATTTTTACAATGCCGAAGCGCGACGCCAGCGCCGGACCTGCGGCGATTCCGATGAACATCAGCGCAAAGTTGAGCGACATGTAGAAGCCGACTTTATCTGCTCCAACATGGAAGGTCGATTTGAAGTAGACGTTCATGAAAGGAATAATCAGACCGGCTCCCATTCCGACCAGCATCATGGGAAGCATGAGTTTCAACATCAGCGGCCAGTTTTTTGATTTTAAGGTTGAATTCAGACTGCGCGGCTTCTCCGGGCGTATCAGATTTTCGCGGATGAGTCCGTATGGGATCAGAGCCGCCAGGCTTACCGCCAGTCCGGCCACCATGGCCGAGCGATAACCGTTGACATTGTTGTGAAGCATTGCAGTGAAATATTCACCCAGGACTCCAGCCAGATAAGAACCTATAAGGTTGGCCAGCATCTGCACCGCCGCCACAGCAGAAAAGGCATACATGCGTTCTGTGTCGCTGGTGTTTCTCATCAGGAATGGTGCGTTAATCACCGACTGCAGGCTTAAAACTGCGCCTATTATAAAGATGGATGGGTAAAGGATGTATGAGTTGAAGCTGGCCAGGAAAAAAAGTCCGGCTGTCGAGAGAATCAGCGTAGCGCCTATCAGCAGCTTTTTGAATGAAATGCGGTCTACCAGTTGAGCCGAGGGCAGGGCGAAAAGCATCGTGCCCAGGCTCATTGTCGATAGAACGCCACCCATGAAGGCTTCGCCGAAACCTTCGGCCTGAAAATAGAGGTTCTGCAGAACGTTGAAGAAGGAAAGCGCCAGCGTCATTAAGAAAGAGCCGGCCATGATGCAGCGGATGTTATGATTGAAACCACGCAGATGCGAGAGATAATTAAACAGGCCGCGCGAAAAAGGATTACCCTTTACCGGCGTAATCAAAGCCTGTTCAACTGAGCTGCCTTCGGTCATTATATTTCTGCTCATGCCGTACCTCTCGATCCGCGCCATACTAGCAGATAAGTGCTAAAATGGACAAACCTTGACTTGCTTTTGTTTGAGGCTACATTGGAAATATGAAGTTCTTAAGCCTTGCAATATTTTTAATCTCTCTGGTTCTTGTGCCGCTTTCCTGCGGCGTGGAGAAGGACGAAATCGGCTATGGCTGCACTGCGGATGCCGATTGCGCTGGGGAGCGTGTCTGCGTCGACCACGTCTGCCGTTATTCCGAAGATGCCGAGTCGATTTCTCCTGCTGAGCGAACGGCCCTGATCGTTTTTCAGTCATTGAAGGAGCAGACCATAACTCACTTCGATCTGGCGCTGCCGTTGCTGGAAGATTACGGCTGGGGCTTCGATCTGTCAGGCGATGGTCTGTATAACGAGCAGCAGTTGGCTTTTATGAACGAACACCGTGACGGGCTTTATGCCGATTATGATAAATTGCTCGAAAATATGGATCTGTCCGCTGCAGAATACGTCGGTTTTTCACCCGGTGCATATCAAACCATACCAGAAGGCCAACAACGTGCCGCCCGTAATCTGGAAAGCCTGATAAACTCGCGCATTACATACCAGGTGGATGGTGAGAGTAAAAATATCACCATAACCCGCCTGGTGCGTCTTAGAGACCGCTGGTGTCTTTTCGATCTGACGCCGTAAATTCAGTCCCAGAAACCGAAGGTGAAGATCAGGTGTCCGCCGTACTCGAAGGCGTTGGGGTCGTAGTCACGGAATCGCGCCAAACCTCTGATTCCAAGGTTGAAATCGCGCGTCAGCGGGAATTCGAAGCCGGTCATGGCTAAGGGAAAATGTGCAAAAGTCGAACTCTGGCTGATTGGAATTTCGATGGCATAGGCCCCCTTCAGGAAGAGGCAGTAGCCCCGGTAGAATTTCCATCCGGCTGAGAATCCGCCCTCCAGTTTTGAAAATACGCTGACTTCGCTGGTGGCGTAACGGAAGGTCAGGTTCGGCATGAAGTCCAGCGCGAAATTAAGAGTTCTGGCGGGCGATTCCAGCAACTGAACCTTAAAAGGCATACCCAGAGCGAAGGTCGGATCATAAGCGACATCCATTTGTACGCCGATATCAAAATACTGTATAGGTGAAGCCAGATAACGCAGACCCGAATCCGGATAACCACCCCAGATTGAAAAAGCACCTTCACCATCATCCATGGCGTCGCCGCTTTCAACAGCATAGTGGCGGATTTCCGAAGCGTAAAGCGTGGTAATTCCAAGAAGCGACAAGGCTGACACAAAAATACAGATCAGGCGGCGCATCATTTTTCACCTCCCGGATTGGAGGCTTCGGCAAATTGCAGAACTTTGATCTCGTGCGCTCCAAGAGTGATTTCCAGACTGGTTTCATGCTGCAGATGCAGCACAGTGTCTTCGCTTTCATCTCCATAGCAGAAGGGCGCACGTTCCGGTGCGACGGTCAGGGATACGCTCTGCTCATCGTTGGTGGCGTTTATTGCGTATGTGATAACAACTTTTTCATAGGCATAAGAAAACACCCTGACATATGGATTGACCGGGTCGGCGCTCACCAGAGCTTTTTCGGCTGGAGCCAGCCACAGGAGCGAACGCGCTTGAATGCGGGCGACTGCTTTCGCGAGGTCTTTCCACTTATCGGGATCATCGGCCATGGCATATGGTTCGACTTCGTAACCCCAGAAAATCAATCCTCTGGCTCCGGCTCCTATGGCCAGCATAGCCAGAGTTTCAATGGTTTCAGCGTCCGGATTATCGTCAGTCGGGTTGCAGGCGTTGCCTTTAAGGCATTCGATGGTCGAAGCGCCGAAAACCGGAATTCTGGCCCAGACAGGCGGTGCCTGAATGGATGTCGTCAGATTTTCCAGTTTTGAAATTGTAGCGCTGAAATCGTCGTCATCCGGAATTTCGAGTGTGTGAATTATGGGTCTGATTTTTTCATAGTAAGGCGAATAATCGAAGTTGCCATACTCGGCCAGCGCCAGAGGATGACTTTCATCGATGTCAGAAACATAATCCGCCAGGCTGTCGATCCAGACTGTTTCGGAGCTGAAAGAAGGCAGATCCATTAACCAGAACAGCAGAGGAGGGTGATTGCTGCGCTGTGTGACGCTCTGACGCAGTTTGGCCTGCTCGCCGCTTTCAATCTGTTCAGCCGGATCGAATGGCAGAAGCCCGACATATAGATCAGCTTCCTGAGCGCTGTTGAGATAGGTCTCCTGTTCGGTAAGTTCAAGTTCAGTGGCGCAGCAGGGGTTGCCGTTTATGGCCAGATTGAATCCGGCATTTTTGGCTTCTTCAAATTTCCATTCGGGGATATGCGAAATGCCGATGGGAAATACCAGTTTGCCGTCAACTATGAGATGCTTTTCGGCATCGAATTCGGGCTGGATAGGGAAGAGCGGCAGCCCCGCGCCCTTGTCGACAGACGGAACTGCAAACATCGACTGGCAGACCAGATCTTCACAAACTCCATCGAAACAGGTGGGTGTTATGCCATTGACCGGGTCAGGCAGTCCGCAATCGATGTCCTGCACGCAATTCTGGCAAAGTCCTGTATCTGTATTGCAGAAAAGTCCGCCTTCGCATTTGTCGGGCTCACAGGGGCGGAAGCCGTCTCCGGATTCGCTGTCCGAGTCCCACCAGGGCTCAAAATCCTCATCACCCGAAATATCGTCCAGGTCACCGTCGCCCGACTGCCCGTCATCACCACCGCATGCGCTTAATGTGGTAATCATTATCAGCGACAGAAGCAGCGAATATAATTTTCTGGTCGTTTGCATTTCAATAGTCCGCATAAATAATCGCATATCAGAATATCATAGCAGCTTGACACAGAAAACGCCAGATACGTTTCTAAGCGTGGATAAGCAAATATAATGATTGATTACAAGCCTGAATGGAAAAGTTTTCAGCGCTGAACCAGACGCGGACCCGGGATTTCGGCTTCGGGCTCCAGCTTGATGCGATTGCTTTCGTCCACGAAAACCAGACGGGGTTTGTGGGCGCGGGCTTCCGCATCGTTCATGCTGCAATAACTGGCGATAATCACCAGGTCGCCGGGAGCCACCAGGCGCGCTGCCGCTCCGTTTATGCAGATGATGCCTGAATCCTGCGGGCCTTCCAGCGCGTAGGTTTCAAAGCGACTGCCGTTAGTGACATTCCAGATGGCCACCTGCTCGTTGGGAATGATGTCGGCGGCTTCCATCAGGTTCGAGTCGATGGTGACACTACCTTCGTAGAGAAGGTTGGCATCCGTGACGGTAGCCCGATGAATTTTGGATTTTAGAATGATGCGTTCCATCCGGTCCTCTTTTCAGTTCGACACCTTGGTTTCCGGTTGCCGACCGTGTGCTTCACAAAGAGGCACATGAGTTCGATTTACACCCGCTTAAACAGAAAACGCCTGCAATTTCACACTGCGATCTTCCGGTGACTGCACAAATGCCTGTCTGCACTTCCATTAAGTGACCCCCGGAGGTATCGTGTGTCGCAATATTCAACAACGTTTTAGGAGTGTAAGACCAAAATATTGCATTGTCAAGGGCTTTTTCGATCTGCTGCCGAGAGTCGACACCGCTGTAATATTAAATATAATCAGTTGGTTGCAGGCATATGTGAAACAGGTAACGGTATTTTTCATGCTTCTTTTCAGTCGGCTTTCTTGACATATCTTTGACCCCCTGCTAATAATCAGGTAGGATTTTTGTTTACAAAGGCATACAAAATGGCTGGTTCAGATAAATGCAAGCAATCACTGTATTTCCCCCAGGATATGCTGGATGAAATCGTTCAGGAATCGCGTCGTCAGGATCGTTCGATGTCATGGATAGTGCAGCGCGCCTGGATGATCGCCCGCGAGGAAATCCGTAAGTATCCGTCTATAAACGATTTTTCTTCGGAAGAACGAAACTCCGGCGAGAAATAATCAGTTTCCGGCCAGTAAAATGTTCTCCTTCCAGAAAAGATAAGGTTTCTGTCGTTTCATTCATATCTGGCGCACGGTGTTTTTTGAATGTATTATCTTCTGCATGAAAGCGTTGATTCTGCACAGTGATGATCTGGGATTTTCCATTGAGGCCAACCGACGGATTTTCAAGGCCTTCGAGGAAGGTCTGCTTTCAAGCGCATCCATAATGGTCAATATGCCAGGCAGTATGCATGCCCTTAAGCTCGCAACCGGCATTAAGGGTCGTTTCGGGCTGCATCTTAATCTTACCGAAGGCTTTCCTCTGGCTGAAGGGACTGAAGTTCCACAGCTTACAAACAGCAATGGGCAGTTCGATGGCCCTTTGAAACTGGCGGCGCTGGCCAGTCGCTCCGGATTGAACCTCTCTCTGCGTCGCCAGTGGCGGCGCGAGATGGAGTTGCAGTTTCAGAAAGCCTGTGATAACGGTCTGAATGTTTCGCATATCAACGGTCATCACTACATTGAAACTTTTCCCTCTCTGCGTGAAGATGTGCTTAATCTATGCACCCGTTATGGTGTCCGCAACATACGGGTGGCCTGTGATCCCACCCCGCTTAAAGTTTTTGTGCAGCATGCCTGCCGCTTAAAGCTGGCTTGGGCGTTGTGGGTGCGGCGCAACGCCGCCGCCCTGTGGCGCGAAGCCCTCACGCGCGGTTTTGCTTTCCCCGATGTTACGCTGGGTGTTGGCATGTCGGGTCGGCTGAATCCAGAACTTACTTATTTCTGGCTTAAGCAGTACATCGCAAAAGGACAGGGCAGGGCCGAGATGATTTTTCATATCGGAACGTCGGAGCAGCCCGGCCTGATCGGGCGGCTTATGTCAAAACCGACAGTCGATGAAAGTGAAACGCTGCGTGAACTGGCCAGTCGCAGGAATGAGTTCCAGAAGCTTACAGATTATGCGACGGGCGTGAACCTGTAATTACGCGCAATAAAAAAGGAGGCCGAAGCCTCCTTTTTGTTGAATTACTCAGTCTGTATCATTTTCCCGGTACGCAGACGCCTTCAATACCCCAGGCCAGCGCGTTGCAGGAGTAACCCCAGCAGCAGGGCGGCATTAGCAGACCGCAGACATAAGGATTGTCGCAGGCATGCTGGTAGCAGTTCGGCGCCGAGTCAGCATCGCATCTGTAATTCTGCGGGCATTGCGGACAATTGAGAATGCACTGATTGTAAGTCGGTTCGCAGATGTGCCCTTTGGGACATACACCGCCGCAATCGCCTGCACCTTCACCAAAGGCACAATGTCCTTCTTCATCGCAGCGCATGCCCGACTGGCAATCGTCATCGCTGTAACAGCTCGGCATGCAGCATCCGCTTGTCTGAGTAACCAGAATACCGCAGTAATAGCCGTCGCCGCACTCGGTATCGTTAGAACAAACCACGCAGGAAGGATCTTTCAGAGTACATTTGCCGTAATTTGCATCCACTGGGTCTTCGACGCACTTATACAGTTCGGCGCAGCTTTCGCCGTTCTCGAAGCAATAACGTGCGCACAGACCGCCTTCGGCTTCAACGACATTGCCTTCTTCGTCGGTGACTTTGGGCTTATTGCAATACTCATCTGCTTCGCAATCGTCGATGCTGCGGCAGAATCCGTCGATGGGTTCACATTCGCCGTGCGGACATTCCCAGCCCAGCGGACAGTAAACACCCTGAATGTCGCAGAACTTGGCGCAGTGGCCGTCAGCGGCTCCAGCGTAATCGGCCAGGCAGTATTCCTGGTCGTCTTCGCAACTGTTGTCTTCGTTGACATTGCACGGATCGCCCAGGATTTCGCCGATGCAGGCACCGTTTTCGCAGGTCTGACCGGTTTCAGCGCAATCGATGTGATCGCCCCATGACATTCCGTCGGCGGCGCAGATTTCGATGGCGGTAGTGCTGTCTTCTTTGCAGCGGGTTTCATCGGCAGTGCAGAGAGTTTCTTCCGCGTCGCCGTCAGTATCTTCACCGGTGCATTTTTTGTTTTCGCAGGCGGTTTCACATTCGCGGTAGAATTCGTAATCGGTGCCTTCGGAATTGCAGCGCTGGAGTTCCAGACCCAGGCATCTCTTCTCGTCGGCAGTGCAATAGCCAGGTGTTCCGGCGTCAATGTCTCCGCCTCCGCACAGGGCGGCGGTGTAACATACTCCGGCGCTGTTGATGACTTTGCAGCAGGCTCCGGGGGATTGAATCGAGCAGTCTTCGTCTACCGCACAGGCCTGGCTGCAGAAGCGCTGGGCACCTGTAAAGTAGCACAGACCGCTTTCACATTCGTCATGCGTATTGCAGGCGTCACCCATTTTGGCGGCCGTGTCGCCGTCTTCTCCACCCGCGTTGTCGTCTCCGCCGCAGGCTGCCAGTAACAACAGCGCAATAATCGACGCAACCATTACGGGCCAGTGTGCTTTCATAATCATATCACTCCTTCCTTTCCGCTTCTTACTGCCAAAGCAGACGATGAACCACCACGCTCATGGATCTTACTTGCTCCATTATCTTTCTTATTCTAGTAGTTAGCGGGATTTTTGCCAACCATTTTTTCTCTTTATAAGTGTTCATGAAAAAGTTTTGAATCGAATAACGGGTTCTCGCTTGTACGGGAGCTTTGCAGCAAAAAACCGTATAAAAGCCAGTTTTAAATTATTACAGCAGAAATGAGCAGTTAAAATATCCAACCAATGCTGCTTATCTGCATTTATTCGCCATTAAAAAAACTGCACCCTCTATCCTATTAAAAAAAGAAAAATAACTTCCACAAAATCCGGATATCAGCTTATTATCCCGATCAATTCTGCTTTATGGAGTATTGATGTGGCTGAATGTAAATCGGCGGTAAAAACTCAAATTTCTCCCAGTGGCAGCTTACCGGCATTAAGTTCCCTTCTAAGCTCCCGCGTCCTCTATCTTATGGTTATTGGATTATGCGGAGGTTTCGCGGAAATCGCTCTTACGCCGCATTCCGCCTGGGCCAGTCTTCCGGGGCTGGAGAGCTTATTATACTCTGTTGCAGTTATTCTGGTCGAATACCTGCTGGTTGCCTGTATTTTTGGCTTTCTCTGGGGTTTTATTGTCTTTATGCTGCAGAGAGCGACACGTTCCGAGCGACCATTAATAACTATTGTTGAGAATGCTCTGGCCGGAGACAGCGAGGATGACGCCACAATCCTGCGCCTGACTTTCCTGTTGACTGCCCTTGTCTTCAGCGGTTTCCTGATGAGCCTGCTGTATGTGATCAATCTGGCGTTTTTAACGGCTGATTTCCATAACATGCCGCTGGCTGCCGCCGCGCTGCTGTGCGCCGGCATTGCCGCCGCTTTTGTCGCTTTCATTGCGAGTCTGCCTGTTTTTATTGTCATTCGCGCGGCATTGTCGCACCCATTTGCCCGTATTGTTTTAAAAATCAGGCTCTGCAAGCCCTGGCTGGCATCGATGGTACTGGTAATTCTGGCAATATGTGCTGTCGGTCTGGTTCTCTTTATGTACTGGAGCACGGTTCAGCGCATCAGGTACTATGATGCCTATCTTTTGGCAGGATCGCTGGCAGCCCTGGCCGTTATCCTGCTGTCTTTTAAAAAGACGCTGATAGATAATCGACCGGCTCTGCTTCGTGTTTTTACATACGTATGGCCGATATTCATGGCGGTTGGATTCGTGCTGATACTGGTTCTGACCGAAAATTTTCACTGTCGATATATCACCTTCGAAAAAACGACACTGGCCGGACACCTGCTGAAAAATATACGTTCCGTTATCGATTTCGATATGGACGGCTATCCAACCTTCATGGGAGGCGGCGACTGTGCTCCGCTGGATCCGGGTGTATATCCGGATGCCGTTGAAATACCCGGCAATGGAAAAGATGACAACTGTATTGCCGGAGACAGACCCTGGGGCGTTTACAGGAACAGTGAAAAGCCCTTCGATGTTCCGGAAGAGTTTCTGGCCGGTAATTACCGGCTTATGGTAATCTCCATAGATGCCGCCCGAACCAGAAACATGTCGCTCTATGGTTATAAACGGGAGAACACTAAAAACATCACTGAATGGGCGGAAAAGAAAAACGCCTTTATCTTTGATCGTGCATACTGTCACATCCCGGCGACCCGCTGGGCTATTCCGCTTATCTTCTCCTCGCAGTATCCATCTGACATACAGTGGGATACTTCAACATTCCCGTACAATGTAGGCAAGTCCACGCTTATGCTGGCGGAAGCATTGAACAAACACGATTTTTACACCAGCGCCTACTGGACTGCCCACAAAAAGAAATGGGGGCTGGATCAGGGCTTTGATAAGTTCAGCGTGCAGGACCCCAAAAAAGACAAAGTATCCGGGCCTAAAGTCACCCAGTACGCTACGGATTTTCTGAAACACAACAAGGATGTCCGCTTCTTCCTGTGGCTGCACTACTACGAGCCGCATGACCCTTACATTTCTCATAAAGAGAACGATTACGGCAGGAAGGACACCGACAACTACGACGAGGAAATCTGGTCTGCCGACAGGGAAATAGGCAAAGTTTTTGCCGAAATGGAATCGCTGGGCGCCTGGGAGAATACGGTTGTGCTCCTTATTTCCGATCACGGCGAAGGATTCATGGAGCACGGACAGCGCCATCACAGCTACCAGACTTACAACGAAATGACCAACATTCCAATGGTCTGGTGGATTCCGGGGCGCAAAGGCCATAGAATTGAAACTGCGGTTGGACAACTGGACATAGTTCCAACAATACTCAATCTTTTCGGCTATTCCGATGGCTGGAAGTCATTCCGCGGCAGAAGTATGGCGGCATTGTTTTTCGGTGCTGAAGACGCCTACGAAGCGCGTCCGCAGTTTATAAGCACAAGCTGGTCTCCAAGCTATCCCAAAGGTTCCATAAAGGCAGTGGTCGATGGCGACTGGAAGCTTATTTACAATGTCCCATCGCAGGTTTATGAACTTTACGACCTTAAAGCCGACCCGCTCGAACAGAACAACATCTTCGATCCCGACCTGGAGCCGGTAAACAGGCTCATGCCCATACTGCATCGCGAGATGGAAGAGATCAAGCCCAACAAAACGGTTCACGTTAAGAAAAAATAGCTGCACAGACCTGAGCAGTCCCCTGCTTTTCACAGTGACTGTTTCCCGAAAGTGCTGAGGAGAAAATCGCAGATTTTCGTCTCGAAGCATGAGGGAAACGCGCCGCCATACACTTCGAGACGGCGCTTTAAAGCGCCTCCTCAGTGCTGGCGGAGCTAAATTTGATAACCTGCCAGAAATAAAATACATTTCACCAGACTGAGGATTGTTCAGGAGCAGACCTGTCTCAGGTGAATTCCAATCTGCTTTTCTCCCGATAAAAGGCTTAAGTTATCAGGGAGTAATCGAGCAGCCGTATTCATAGATGTCGCATATCTCCGGAAGGTCGCTGCAGTCAGCATTATAAGAAAATTTGGTCAGCTTGTTCTCTGTATCGTATTCCCACAATCTGCAATCGCCATCCATACTGCCGTCGCAACCTTCATCCAGAGCATGAGTCAGCATGATGTCGCTGTCATTGTAAGTCCATAAAGTGCAATCGAAGGATTCTCCTTTGCATTGATCATCGTATGAATATCTGACAGCGTTTCCGTGCTCATCATATTCCCAGGTTTTGCAGGCTTTATCAGGAGTTCCATCGCAATCCCGGTCAAGAGTCTCAGTGATTTTCAGATTGTTTTCATCATAGGTATAGGCCAGGCAAGTGTTGTCCGGCTGTCCGTCGCAAGTGTCATCTTTCTTTTCGGTAAGCACGTTCCCATTGGAATCGTATTCATAATATTCGCATGAATCCATACTTCCATCGCACAACTGGTCTTCTTTCTCTTCGGTCATATTGCCGTTGCCGTCGTAAATCAGATACCAGCAGCGATCTGGAATACCGTCGCATTGCGTTTCATCTTCAGAACGATAAACCATTTTTCCATCTTCGTTGTATTCATAAAAATAACAGGTTCCATCTTCCGCCGATTTCGGAGAATAAAGCGGCGCTTCATATTGAAAATCAATTTCTCCGTTGCAGTCATCATCCTTCTGCCTGGTTATTAACTGAGTAGCTTCATTAAACAGCGATACCCAGCAGATATCCGGTATTCCGTCGCAGTAATCATCAATCTGCTCCAGTTCTTTGTTTTCATCTTCAATAAATTCAATATTCCAGCAATAATTATCCATTATGCCGTCGCAATTTATGTCGCTGCTGCCGGATATCTTTTCCCCTTCATCGTTATAACCATAATAGTCACAGGCTGTGTATTCCGGGCCGTCGCATTCAGTATCGAACATACTCTTAATCAAGTGACCGCCATCATCGAAAATCTGGTAAAGGCAAGCGTACGGCTCATCCAGGCAAGTATGAGTGCTTTTTTCAATTCTGCACAGCCCTGAGAAATCCTCCTCATCTGCGTCTGTCTCGCTGGACATTTCCGATTCTTCTGCGTCAGAATTCTCAAGGTTCTCTAAATCGCCGTCCGTCGAATTTTCCTGATCAATGTCTCCTTCCGATTGGTCACCGTCCGGAGAATCGGAATCTTCACTTTCTGAACATGCCGACAGACAGGCAACAATAATCAGAACTGCCACCAGCACCAGTCCCCGGATTAAAGCCATAGATCTGTTCATCGACGCCTCGTTAGTATTATTTGTAATCTTACCTTTTTATAACATGTGTCAGGATTGGAAACCAGCAAATTAACTGCAGCGTTTTTTCCGGTAATGCAGCAGAGGCGGGATGGCGGATACTGCAAAAAACAGCGCCAGCGCCAGCGCGGCCTTTATGTCCAGCAGCAGTGAATAATCGTTCTGCATCCAGGCCATCCTGATAAGTCCGCTCAGATAGGGCAGGGCCAGTGAAGCCGGAAGGATACCCACCAGCGTTCCCCAGAAAAAAGGCGCAAAACGTACACTTGAAACTCCGGCTGAGAAATTGACGATTTGAAAAGGAATGAAAATCAGCCGTATGTAAACGATGGCCGAGAAAGTGTGCTGCTCGAATTTTCCGTCAAGCTCCTGCAGGGATTCAGGCAAGCGGGACTGCACGGCCTCGAAGCCCAGACGACGGGCCAGAGTGAATTCGACAACTGCCGCCAGCATGGCTCCAGTGATTGAAAGCAAAGGGCCGATTATTGGCCCGAAAAGAAAACCCGAAGCGGCAGTCATAACTGACGCCGGGCCGGGCAGAAACTGCCAGAGCATATACACCAGCAGAAAAACCAGCGGAGCCCAGAAGCCGGAATTGTCGATGAATTCCATTATACGGCGCGGGTCGCGCAACTCCTGGCTGCCGAAGATAAAAACAGTCAACGGCATTATGCTGAGCAGCAATACCAGCAGAAAAACTTTTATCAGAGCCGAACGGGTCGCCGGATGTTTCATAAGCTCACCAGCGCAATAGTTGTTATATCAGCAGAAGGTTATGCGATTTATTAGAAGCCATCTCAAAAGCCATTTTCTGTCATCCTGAGCGCAGCGAAGGATCTTTCTCTAACCTTGATTCAGCTTCAGATTCTTCGCTGCGCTCAGAATGACAGGCGCGCCAACCCTGAGTAGATGGACTCTAATCATTGCTGATAATACAGCAATTACATAAAAAAAGCCGCATTCCGTCTTTAAAAACCGAATGCGGCCTTTGAAATTATAATTCAGATCTGCTTATTTCCGGACAATGGCGAAAGCTGCGCGTCCTGTAAAGACCAGCGCTAGACCCAGCAGCATCAGCAGGGAGAATCCGGCTGGCGTGGAAGAACAGCCACCGGCAGAACCGCCTTCGTCGTCATCCCAGTAATTGTCGCCGTCATCTTCATCTTCGCCTTCACCCTCGCTCTCGCCTTCGCCTTCGCTCTCGCCTTCACCCTCACCTTAGCCTTCACCCTCACCTTCTCCTTCGCCTTCGCCTTCACCCTCGCCTTCACCCTCGCCTTCACCGCCGTTGCCTTCCGGACAACCGTCGCTGTCTTCATA
>Ga0172375_10006340_pt1 | contig 16669 bp, 15 predicted proteins | sample LakKiv1m_FD_114537 | JGI IMG/M metagenome (GOLD analysis project Ga0172375, IMG submission 114537) | Freshwater microbial communities from Kabuno Bay, South-Kivu, Congo - kab_092012_11.1m | ecosystem: Environmental > Aquatic > Freshwater > Lake | place: Democratic Republic of the Congo...
ATTAGTTTTTGTTTTAGACGCCCTCTTATTTTGTTTAAGAGGGCGTTTTATTATTGAATAAACTAAGTTTTCACGGTAAAATAAAAACAATGGATAAAGAAGAAGCGTTAAGCGAATTTGTAAAATGCCTGCGCACAGCCTTTAATAACGCTTTAGCGTATCCTAAGAACCACCCCTATTTTATTAAATCTACAGATGAACTTAAACTAAGCATAGATAGTTTGCTAAATTTTTTAAACCCCCTTGAAATACAAATAACCTCCAAGTCAATATTTATAGATGGTATTTTGCAGGATAAACTTTTAGCTTCTATAGAGTTGGCCCGGATGCTTCATAGCCGCAGGGTAGAGAAGATCAGGATAAGCCCTGGTTTGGCTGTTAATGAATTGGCAGAGTTGTTAAATACTTTGACTATTCCTGTAAAAGATATTGTCAAGAATGGCGGGCTAGAAGCCATATTAAGAGAGGCGTCCGTAAGCCATATTTATGTAGAAAGCCTTGATTATTCCGGGTTACTTAATTCTCAAGGGCAGGAAGATGTAGGGGGTAGGTGGCGCAGTTTCTTAAGCAGCATAGTTTCTGCTGGCGATTCTGATAAGATAAATGAATTCGCAGATAATTTCATCAGCAGCCTTAAAAACATTAATCCGGCAGAGGTGGTTACGGATGAAAACCTAAGAAGAGACTTGATAGTTTTTTTACGCTCTCTTAAGAAGATAAACAAAGAAAAGTTTTATGGTTGTTTAAACGGACTGTTTAATTACTTATCCGGATCCTCCAGCGGATTATCCGATAATGACCTAGGGGCTATTAAAGAATTATTCGGCACGCTGGATGAAGAGGATTTTGCCAATATTCTCTGGTCTAATCTTTCTAAAGATAACCCGCCTGATCCGCTATTCTTCAGTTTTTTTTCAACTATATCCGAAGGGGCAGCGGTAAATAAGATAGCAGATTCTTTATCCTCAAAGATTGCATCCGGGGTACAGGTTAAGAACGATCCGCACCTTATAAAGAAGATACAATCTCTACTCTTAGAGCCAGATTCGCAGAATCTTTCTCCGGTATACCGCAATACGCTTTCCTCTCTGTTAAAAGATATGTCTACATCAGAGGCGCTATATTTTTACTCCCAAGATCTTAAGGTAAATTATTATTTTGTTTTACTTAATATGCTGGATAAAGAGAATAATCTTTTAAGGGAAAGATTTATATTGGAAAGGTTAGAGAAGGAGGTAAAGACTATATTCGATAACAGGGATTATGAATATATAAAATATTTGAAGGAGGTTATAAAAAATAAGAAAAAAATCACTCCGGATACGCATGCGTTTTCAGTTCTCGAGCATAAGATCTCAGAATTTACAGAAGAAGCAATATGGGAAAACGGGCATAATGCCAATTTAGAATATTTAATGGAGGCGATAAGCGGAAGCTGTAAGGGTAGCGAATTCTATCTGGGAAAGATTTTTGATGAGGGAAAAGTACATGCTTGGGGCCTAAGTTTATTCTTTAGGCTGTTCCCTGCAGAGCTAGGTACATTTTATTCTAAGCTGGAGGCAAATCGGGATAACCTGGAGTTTTTAAGTAAAATAGTCAAGGCCGCCTGTAAGTTAAATTCAGAGTTATCACTTTTAACCCTCAAGCAGGTTTACTCTTTTTCCAGTGAAATAATCAAAGTCGAAATAATCAAAGTAATGCAGAAAATGGAACGATTTGATCCGGAGTTTTTACTGGGCTCTCTTAAAGAAGGAAGCAGGATAATTAAAAAAGAGGCGTTGAAAGCTTTATCTAGGGATAAAGAATCAATAAGGAAGGCCCTGAGGAGTCTTCTGGAGGTGCCAAACTTCTTTGGCAGGAAGAACAATATAATATTAGGTAATATGTCGATAATCGAAGAACTTAGCCTTCATGAAAGCGCGGATATGTTAATTCGTTTTACGAAAATGCGCCTATTTTGGTACGCGCCGCTAAGGAGAAAGGCTCAGGATATCCTAGAGAGTTTAAAATGAAAGAAAAAATAGAATTGTCTTTTAAAGATTTCCTGGCTGCTTTGCAGACTGCAAGGCTTTATGGTATGGGGCATCCGATTTTAAAGAAGGCCATGGAGAAAACGCTCAAGAGCATAACTGATGTCTTAATTGAAAGGCCGGATTTTACTATCGGCATAATCCAAGAAGAGATTGCTTTTGATAAGGAGATCCTTTCTGATTTAAGCAGTTTATCTAAGGCCACAGTGGATTATATAAAAGAGAGGGGGATCGAGAAGATCACCTTTAGTAGGGGCCTTGAACTTTTTGAATTGGAGAAATTTATCTCTTTGCTATCCGGTGCTAAAGAGGAGAATGAAAACAAAACAAAAGAGCAGCTTATTTCTATAGGGGTACGCAATATAAGCGTAGGTAGGATAAACGAAAGCCTTAAAGCTCAATCCTCCGAAAGAAAATCACTTGAAGATATTTCTTCTCCCCTTCTTAGCATACTAAACCGCGGGGCCGTTGACGGCCTGGCCTTGAGAGACTCAATTAATAATATCGCCAACAATTTAGGTGTGCAATACCAACAGCTGCTTAAGCTTAATACGCTTAAAAGGTATGACTTGGGGACCTTTACCCACCTTATTAATACTTCTATTTTAAGTATGTATTTTGCCTCAAAAATCGGTTTTACAAAAGAAGTTATATCTGAAATAGGCCTTTCTGCGCTTTTCCATGATATAGGCAAGCTTTATATATCAAGAAGCATAATTCGTAAGCCCGGGCAGTTAAACGATCTAGAGTTTTCTCAGATGGAAAGCCATACTTCATTGGGGGCGGCGCTAATCTTAGGCTATGTTGATACGATTGGGATTATGCCGGTGGTAGTTAGTTTCGAGCATCACTTAAAATATGATTTAAGCGGATACCCAAAACTTTCTTTTCCCAGAAGGCCGCATATTGTTTCCCAGATAGTATCTATTTGTGATATTTACGACGCCCTCTCAGAAAGAAGGAGCTATAAGTCAGATTACCCCCCGGAGGTAATCTATAAGATTATGATGCGCGGCAGAGGCACTACCTATAATCCTTATTTGCTCGATAAGTTTTTCAGTATAATAGGAGTTTGGCCTATAGGGTCAATTGTAGCTTTGAATGATAAAAGGATAGCAATAGTTTCAGAGGTTAGCCAGGAAGATATATTCTCGCCGCAGGTAAAAGTAATATATCCGGAAAATGAAGGAAGAATTATTAATCTTCAAGATAATAAAAAAGGGGTTAAGATAGCGCGCTACCTTAACCCCTGGACCGAAGGCAAGGATTTCCTGGGTTTGATTTGATATATTTACAAAGCCCTATAGTGGTAATATAATATAGCTGGTTTTAGCCAGAAGGAACTTATGATAAAGACAGGTTTTGATAACGAGAAGTACCTTAAAGAGCAGACTCAGGCAATAGTTGACCGCGTAAGAAAATTTGACAATAAACTCTACCTGGAGTTCGGGGGTAAGCTTTGTTTCGATTACCACGCAGCGCGCGTTCTGCCGGGGTATGATCCTAATGTCAAGATAAGGCTTTTGCAGTCGCTTAAGGATAAAATAGATATCGTCCTTGCTATTTACGCCGGGGATATAGAAAACGGGAGGGTTCGCGGAGACTTTGGCATTACCTATGATGCGGCTACTTTAAAGTTAATAGATGATTTAAGAAGATGGGGGTTGGATATACTGGCGGTTGTGATTACCCGTTTTAACAATCAATCTTCCGCAGTAATCTTTAAGAATAAGCTTGAGCGCAGGCAGGTTAAGGTATACCTGCATTATCCCATTGACGGTTATCCTGCGGATGTGGATTCAATAGTAAGCGATAAGGGTTTCGGGAAGAACGATTTTATAGAGACAAGAAATTCTATCTGCGTTGTTACTGCCCCGGGCCCGAATAGCGGAAAACTTTCTGTCTGTTTATCCCAGTTATATCATGAACATAAGCGCGGGGTAAATGCAGGGTATGCAAAGTTTGAGACATTCCCTATATGGAACCTTCCACTAAAGCATCCGGTTAACGTAGCCTATGAGGCGGCAACCGCAGATATCCAGGATTTTAACCTTGTCGACCCTTTTCATCTGAATAAATACAATAAAACCGCAATAAACTATAACCGGGATGTAGAAAGTTTCCCGATCCTTAAGCTAATCTTAACCCGTATCTTTGACAGGAATATAAGCTTGCCAACCTATAATTCTCCTACGGATATGGGGGTTAACCGCGCAGGGTTTGGTATTGTTGACGATAAGATAATCCAGGATGCGGCCAAGCAGGAGTTAATCCGCAGGTATTTTAGATATAATACCGGATATGTCATGGGGATAGAAAGAAAAGAGACAGTTGACAGGACGTCTTTGTTAATGGAAGAGCTGGGGGTTAAGGTAACGGACAGGGCGGTTGTGGAAGTTGCCCGAAAGAATGCCGAAGATGCTGAATCAAAAGGTAAAGGTAATGAGGGGATATTCTGCGGCGCCGCAGTTGAGTTGAATGACGGAAGGATTATTACAGGAAAGAATTCCAAGCTTATGCATGCGGCCTCGAGCCTAATATTGAATGCGGTAAAGGTATTGGCTAACATACCCGATGAGATACTCTTGCTTTCGCCTCATATAATCAGCCAGATTGCCAAATTAAAAGAAGGGATACTGGATTCTGATTCCGAGAGCCTCGATTTAGAAGAGGTGCTTATAGCATTGTCTATAAGCGCTACTACTAATCATACTGCGGAATTAGCAATGCAGAAACTTATGCTTTTAAGGGGTTGCGAGGTGCATATGACGCATATCCCTACTCCCGGAGACGAAGTTGGCTTAAAAAGGCTGGGCGTTAATCTTACCACAGACGGTAAATTTTCTTCACGCAACCTTTTCGTAACATAATGGTTATACCAAAATACAGGACTGAACTGAAGTTTCTGATCTTTATCTTGGTTTTATCTTTGTTCTGGTATCTAAGCCGCTACATGAAAGTAGATACTACTCTCCTCCAGGACTCTCTTGCCCAGTTACCTATCTTTGTAAGCGCGCTGCTTTACGTAGTTTTATATATAACCGTAACTTTTTTTATATTTTTTTCTAAAGATATATTCTGGTTTATCGGGGCGTTATTATTCGGGCCGTTCTTGAGCGCTTCGCTTATCTGCATTGCTGAATTGACAAACGCAGTTATTCTATTTCATTTGTCCCGTTTCTTAGGGAGAGGGTACGTAGAAAAGAGGCTATCGGATAAATACCGCACTCTTGATAGAAAGCTTAGTGGTTTAAATTTATTCTGGTTGCTTGTATTTCGCGCGGCCCCTCTTGTACCCTACAGGTTTATGGATTTAGCTGCAGGTCTTACAGGAATACGCTTTAGAAAATATTTTGTAGCTGTTTTTTTCGGTACTCCTTTAAAAATGTTCTGGATTCAATATATTATTTACGCAGTGGGAAAGAGCATAATAAATAATCCTTTCGCATTAATGGAGTATTTCCTGGGCAATAGAACGCTATTTTTGTTCAGTTTTCTCTATGTTATATTAGTAGTTATGGTAGTTATTAAAATGGTAAAAAGAGAGAAGAGGGGCTAGCTATTATGGCGGTGAAATTAAAGTTTCTCGGAGGGGTAATGACGGTGACAGGGTCAAGCCATCTGATAACTGCGGGTAAGACCGAGGTTCTGTTTGATGCTGGCTTGTTCCAGGGGCGCCGCGACGAATTTTATAAGGTGAATACTACCTTTGATTATAACCCACGCGCCATAAATGCCATGGTATTATCCCATGCGCATATAGACCACTGCGGTAATATACCTAATTTAATCAAAAAAGGGTTGCGCTGCAAGATTTATACTACTTCCGCGACAAAGGATTTAGCCGGGTTAATGCTGGAGGATTCAGGCAAAATCCAGGAAGAGGATATCAAATATTTAAATAAAATAAATAAAAGAATAGGTTTATCTAAGAGAGAGCCGCTTTATACGAAGAAGGAGGCTGCTAGGGCAACTAAGATTTTCCGGCCGATCTCTTACGGGCAGAAGTTTTGCGTCGCTAGAGATGTTTATGTAGCACTTTTAGATGCAGGGCATATTTTAGGTTCAGCGATAACTGTTTTGGATATAAGGGATAACGGAAAGAATATCCGTTTAGGTTATGCTGTAGATTTAGGCAGGAAGAATCTGCCGTTGCTTAATGACCCGGTCATTCCGAAGAATCTGGACTATCTTATTATGGAGAGTACTTATGGCGGCAGGCTTCATGCCCCTATTGAAGAGGCTCAGTCTAAATTAAGGGAAGCCATATCCCGTACTTTACGCAGGGGAGGGAAGGTGATTATCCCTTCATTTACCCTTGAGCGTGCGCAGGAAGTGGTTTATTTCTTAAACGAATTATTAAAAGAAAAACTTATTCCGTTTGTCCCTATATACGTGGATAGTCCTCTGGCTACGGATATTACAGAGATGTTCGAGTATCATGCCGATTATCTTGATAAGAAGACCGGTGATGATATTGCTAAGGGCGATAGTCCATTTGGATTATTGAATTTAAGATTTATAAGAGAGCAGAAGGAATCGAAGGCGCTTAATGCCGATAAGCGGCCGATGATTATTATTGCAGGCAGCGGTATGTGCGAATCCGGGAGGGTTCTCCACCATCTTCAGAATAATATTGAGGATAGCCGTAATATGATTGTTGTGGTAGGGTATATGGCTCGGGATACCTTGGGCAGGAAGATAGTAGATAAAGAGAAAATAGTACGCATATTCGGTATAGAATATGAGCTTAATGCCGAAGTGGTAACGATTAACGCCATGTCAGGGCATGCCGACCAGAGAGAGCTGCTGGATTTTGTTTCAGCATGCCTTCCACTAAGAAGGGTTTTCTTGGTGCATGGCGAAGAGGATCAGACTAGGATTTTAGCCGATATCCTTTCGGGTAGAGGAATTAATGTTTCTACTCCGATCAAGAACGAAGAAGTATTGCTCGATTGAGCATAATGTGCTAAAATTAATAAATAGGGACGGTTCTTAAGCTAGCTATAAAGTGTCCCTGGCAGAGGGACAGTTTATATCAGAGTTAAGAACCGTCCCTAATATTAAGGAGGAGAATAAAATGGCAGGAGGATTTTCAACACCGAAGAAAGATAAAGCGAATAAAGTATCCGGAGGGATGGTTGTTAAAACCGGGCAGATATTAGTGAGAAGCGTGGATACTTATAAAGCCGGAATTAATGTGCGCGGTCCGGGAACATTAATTGCTTTATGTGCAGGGAAAGTTTATTTCACCCGTAAAAAAACTAGCCGCGGAAGAGTAAGGACATTTGTTAATGTAAAACCGCCGGTAAAGAAATCGAAATAGCCGCAATAAACAATGGAAAATTTGCAGGAAGGCAACGGGGCAGGGGTTAAATCCGGCCCCGTTTTTGGTAGAGCCAGGGTTTATTCTAATATTAAGTACAGTCTTAGTATTGCCGGATGGATTTATACTTTTATTCTGCTGTTTTTGTTCTTAAAACTGGGATTGTCTAATAATCTTTATCTGCGGTTATCCGCATATTTATGGGAAGTTTTAGCGGCGCCTTTCTATCTGGCCGCAGTATTCTTAGGCTACTATTTTTTTACCTTTCCGTTTATTTTCTTTCAATCTTATTACCTGGAGTGCAAGTTTTCTCTTTCTAACCAGTCTGCAAAGGATTGGTTAAAGGATAGCATTAAGTCTGCCGCAGTTTCCTGTATTATCGGGTTTATAATAATCTCTGTTTTTTATTTTATTTTAAATCATTTCCCGGGTATCTGGTGGGTAGTGATTTCCGCTTTTTGGATATTTTTTAGCATCATACTTGCGAAGGTCATGCCTGTAATCATAATTCCCTTATTCTTTAAATATAAAAAGTTGACTGATGAGGCCTTAAGAGAGAGGATTATGAATTTAGCTTATAAAATGAACGTAAAATTAATAGATTGTTTTGAGATTGATTTTAGCAAGAAGACCTTAAAAGCCAATGCTGCTTTTGCCGGGATAGGAAATACTAGGCGCGTTATCCTTGCGGATACCTTAAAAGATAAATACAGTTATGACGAGATTGAGGTTATCCTGGCCCATGAGTTTGCGCATTACCGGCTTAAGCATTTATTGAAGTTAATTATATGCAATTCTTTTTTTACGCTTGCGGGGTTTTACGTTATATTCAGAACAAGCCATTTTGTCCTACGAATGTTTGGATTTTCGTCGTTAAGCGAAATTGCCGCGCTACCGATAGTTTTTCTTTATTTTCTGTTATTTGGAGTAATTACACAGCCTCTAGAAGCTTTTATCAGCAGAAGATTTGAGAGGAGCGCTGACAGGATGGCGATTAATGTAACGGGGCTTAAAGGTGCTTTTGTTTCAATGATGAATAAGCTTAGCCAGCAGAATCTTGCCGATAGAAAACCGCATCCAATAATAAAATTCTTCTTCTTTGACCATCCTCCTATTGATGAGCGTATAAGGGACGCCGCATAGGGGACGGTTCTTCGTGTTTTAACTCCAGGCGCTCCAAGGTATTGCAATAATATTAAAATATGATTTTATGGGGTAAAATGATATTTTGCAGTTTTTGTATCTGGTTGTTATTAAGAGGCTTATGTTAACGAGAACCGTCCCCTATTGAAGGATGTTGAGGATGGATCGCGCGGCACGTGAGGCTGCTTTTGGCTCACCAAGAGAGGATTTAACCCTAGCCAGATTATCCCGCATCGTTTTTAACTCTTCGGGATTCCTTAGGATGCCGGTAACGAACTTCGCAATTTTTTTCGGCCTTGCGTTAAACTGAATAAACTCAGGTGCAATTATTTTATTTGGGATGATATTTATTATTCCGATAAATGGTATTTTAATTAGCGGCCGGTAGAGGAGATAGTTAAGAAAACCAGTTTTATATACTATCGCAAGCGGTTTTTCCATAATTGCCGCTTCTAATGTCGCTGTCCCGGAGCAGACGAGGCAGAAGTGCGCAATATTCATGCAATCATACGGTTTTCCTTCAACTATTTTTACGTCCAGCTTTGAATTATTAATGATAGTATTGTAAATATGCCAGTCAACCTGTGATGATTTAGCGACTATAAATTGCGATTCCAGGTTTTTGCCGATAATTTTACTGCTTTTAAGCATAATCGGCAGGATTCTTTTTACTTCCTGTTTTCTTGATCCGGGGAAAAGAGCAATGGTAGTTTTTCCTTCAACTAGTTTAAGGTTATTTAATAGTTCTTTTTTCTGCAGGGTTGGCTTAACAGTATCTAGAAGGGGATGCCCTGCCCAGTCAACTTCTACTTTGCGTTCTTTATAAAACTCCCGTTCAAATTTAAACAATACTATGATCCTCCTGATGTATTTCTTCAAAGTTTTTATCCTGCCCGGTCGCGATGCCCAGATTTGCGGGGAGACGTAGTAAATAGTTGTGGTAGTATTATTGATTTCTTTGGCAAGCCTTAAGTTAAACCCGGAAAAATCAACAAAAATAACCGCGTTAGGGTTTTCAGCCTTGATTTTAGATAAGATTAATTTTTTTAAAGCGAAAAACTTAGGAAGTTTCTTAAAAACGTCGAAGAAGCCCATGACCGCAAGGTCTTTAATGTCGTAGAAGACTTCAGCTCCTTTGCTACGCAATAATTCTGAGCCTGTGCCGGAAACTTTTATATCAGGGCTTAATTTTCTTAATTCCTCTATTAGCCCGGCGGCATGTATTTCTCCCGAGGCCTCTCCGCATATTATCAGGATCTTTTTTTGTTCCATATCTGGTTTTGGATCTCTAAGGCGCATTTTAACGCTTCACGAGCAACCTTTCCGCTAACCAGCGGTTCTTTGTTCTCGTGCACGCACTCAATAAAAGATTCAAGTTCTTTTTTGAGAGGTTGTTCTTTTTCAATAGGCAGGTCTTCTTTTGAGATTTTTAGGAAACCCTTGCGGTAAACTTTAGCCTGCGCATTCTTATAATCCAGGGATATGTAAGTATTCTCCTGAAATATCCGGATCTTGCGCATTACTTCCTCGGATACGCGGCTGGCAGTCAGGTTTGCTACGCAACCGTTCTTAAAAGTTATCCTGGCATTGGCAATATCCTCAAAATGCGTGAGCACGTTAACTCCTACTGACTCTATTCTTTCTATAGGGGAATTAACCAGCCCCAGGATTATATCTATATCGTGGATCATTATGTCCAGTACCGCGCCTACGTCAAGCGAACGGTTAGGGAAGGGAGAGAGACGGTGGCATTCTATAAATTTAGGATCTTTGATTATTTTCTTTGTTGCATTAAAGGCAGAGTTAAACCTTTCAATGTGGCCAACCTGCAGGATTAAGCCGTGTTCCGCGGCTATTTTTATCAACTCATCCGCTTCTTCAATGGTAGGGGTGAATGGCTTTTCTACCAGGGCATGTATTTTATTATTTAAAAAATCAGCAGCAACCTTAAAATGCATCCTAGTGGGAGTGGCGATACTTACTGCGTCGACCTTACCGTAGAGTTTGCTATAGTCAGAGACCCCCGGAACTTTAAGTTCTTTGGATACCGTATCCAGGGCCTTTTTATTCGTGTCGCATATCGCCTCAAGCGAGCAGCCGGGGATTTCTTTGTATAACCTGGCGTGGATACTGCCTAGGTGCCCTGTCCCGATTACCGCTACTTTAACTTTATTCATAAAAGAATGATAGCAAATGGCTTGCCCCGTTGCAACATAAATCTTATTTTCTAAGAAAATAGTTGCAACGGGGCTCGACAAAAGTCAATCGCTATGATAAAATACAACCTTTACAGGAGAATAAAAATATGCGTGATTATTTTAAGCTGCTGAGATTTATCAGGCCTTATCTGGGGATTTTTATCTTTGCTGCAGTCTGCATGGGATTTTCTGCTATATTTGACGGCGTGTCACTTGCAATGATGGTTCCTCTGGCGGACAAGGTCCTTACTAATAAGAAAATCATTATACCTGCCAAACTGCCTGATTTTCTAAGCAATCTTGTGGATAAGATAAATAATGTTCCTGCAGAAGCGCTTCTAGGGTATATGGCGGCGGCGATTGTTCTGCTTTTTATAGTCAAGGGGGTTTTCGGTTTTTTGCAGAGTTATTTCATGTCGGATATCGGCCAGCGCATAGTAAGGGATATCAAGGCAAAACTTTACGCAAGATTTCAGGACCTCTCCCTGGATTATTTTACCCATAAGCGCGGGGGAGAAATGATTTCTCGAATCACTAATGATGCCAGGGTGGTTGAAAATGCCGTATCTTACGGCTCGACGGATTTAGTCTACCAGGGGCTGCAGGTTGTAATATTCTTTTCGCTCACGCTTTTTATATACCCTAAGTTTGTTATTTTTATTCTGCCTCCGCTGGCAATACTCGGGTTTACCATTTCAAAGGTAGGCAAGAAATTAAGAAAGTTGTCGCGCAGTTCTCAAGAGAATGCTGCGGATATAAACTCTGTCCTCTACGAAACCATTACCGGAGCGCGCATTGTCAAGGCTTTCAATATGGAGTCATATGAAATAAATAAATTTAATAAGATTAATAATGATGCCTACCGTATCTCGATGAAGTCTATTAAGCGCACGCTTCTGTTAAGCCCGGTTACCGAGATCTTAGGATGTCTTGCGGGGGTTACGGTATTTTATTTAGGGGGAAGAGAAGTAATCGCGGGAAAGATTTCTTTTGGCGTCTTCGGGCTCTTCATCGGCTCACTTTTATCGACTATCCGCCCTTTTAAGAAATTAAGCCAGGTGAATTCCTTAAACCAGCAGGCGGTAGCAGCAAGTGACAGGATATACGAGGTTTTAGAGGCTAAGCCTTCGGTCGCAGAGTCTATTACGGCATACGATCTTAAAGTTTTTAAGGACCGCATTGTGTTTGACGATGTCTGGTTCAGCTATGGCCATGACCAGGTGCTCAAAGGGATAAATTTGGATGTGCCTTATGGCTCTATGTTCGCTATTGTAGGTCCCAGCGGTACGGGGAAGACGACACTTTTGGACTTAATTCCGCGTTTTTATGACCCTAACCGAGGGAGGGTAACGATTGACGGCGTGGATATAAAAGATATTACTTTAAAGTCTCTGCGTAATATGATCGGTATAGTTTCGCAGGAGACTATTCTATTTAACGATAGTATTAAAAAGAATATAGTTTATGGTAATCCGGGGGCAACAGATAAAGAGGTAGAGGAGGCAGCCCGCCAGGCTAACGCCCATGATTTTATAATGAAATTGCCTTCAGGATATGATACCTTTATCGGAGACAGGGGCATGCGTATTTCAGGAGGGGAACGCCAAAGGATAGCAATAGCCCGCGCGCTTTTAAAAAATCCTCCAATATTGATTCTTGATGAGGCTACCTCTCAGTTAGATTCTCACTCTGAGGGGGTAGTCCAGGAGGCTTTAGATAGGCTTGTAGAGGGCAGGACTGTATTTGTTATCGCACACAGGCTTTCTACGGTGCGCAACGCACACAGGATAGTGGTTATGGATAAGGGTGCTATTGCCGAAGCAGGCACGCACCAGGAGCTTTTAGATAAGGGTGGTTTGTACAAGAGTCTTTATTCTATTCAAAAGATACAAAAATAGTTGCAAACTCTTCTTTTTTTAAGTATAATACTCCACTAAATGTTGATTGAACGGGTTTGAGCTATATTAACAATTTAACAGGGGGAATAAGACGTGCCATCAGATTTAATAAAGCAGTTATTAGAAGCAGGGGTTCATTTCGGGCATCAGACCAAGAGGTGGAACCCGAAAATGAAAAAATTTATTTTCGGCTCAAGGAGCGGGATCTATATAATTGACCTGGAAAAGTCAGAAGAGTGTATTAACCGCGCCCGCGATTTCCTCATGGATATAACTTCTAAGGGTGAATTCGTGCTGTTTGTAGGAACCAAGAAGCAGGCGCAGGAAGTAATGCAGCAGGAGGCATTGCGCTGCGGGATGTATTATGTTACCGACCGTTGGCCGGGAGGAATGCTTACTAATTTTTCTACCATAAAGAAGAGCATAAACCGCCTCAAGGATATAGAGAAGATGCGCGTGGACGGGACGTTTGCAAAGATTACCAAAAAAGAGATTGCTGCCTTAGAAAAAGAATTAGCTAAGCTTAACAAAAACTTTGCTGGTATTGTTCCTATGGAGAAAATGCCCAAGGCGATGTTTATTATAGATACCTGCAAGGAAGATACGGCAGTAAAGGAAGCAAGGAGGCTGCGTATTCCGATAGTTGCGCTAATCGATACCAACTCTAACCCTGATTTAATAGATTATCCTATACCCGGCAATGATGATGCTACTAAGTCTATTAAGGCGGTGGCTGGGATCATTACTGATACGATCATAGAGGGAAGAAAAAAATTCCTTTCTTATTTAAGTCAGGAGGGTGTCAAGGTTGATGGTGCAGGCGAAGGCGAAGCTGAGCCAGGTCTTTTGCCGGAAGAGGAGATAAAAATAAAAGAGATAGAAAAAATAGTGGAAACTATAGAGCCTATAGATGAAGAGGGTAAAACATTAAAAAAGGGGCACGTCAAACCGGCGGAGCCTAAGATTAAAGGCAAAAGAAAGGTATAATTCAAGATGAAGATTTCGGTAGATTTAATAAAGGAATTGAGGGAAATTACTTCTTCAAGCGTGGCGCATTGCAAAAAGGCGCTTGAAGAGTCCCAGGGAGACATTAAAAAGGCGGCGGTTTTATTACGCAAGCAAGGTTTAGAGATTGCCGCGAAAAAGCAATCCCGCGCGGCAAAAGAGGGAAGGATAGAGGCGTATATACATCATGGCAATAAGATCGGGGTTTTGCTTGAGGTAAACTGTGAGTCTGATTTTGTGGCGCGTAATGAAGATTTCGCTAGGTTTACCAAGGATGTGGCTATGCAGATAGCTGCAACAAGCCCGCTATATTTAAAGAAAGATGATGTCCCGGCAGAGGTGTTGGAGAATGAAAAGAGCAAAGATGATTTTTATAAAAATCACTGCCTTTTGGAGCAAGTTTTTGTAAAGGATCAGTCTATAACAGTTAATGATTATTTGGGCAGCATTGTAGCTAAGGTCGGCGAGAATGTAGTTATACGCCGATTTATGCGTTATAAGATCGGCGAATAATGGCAGTTTCTTCAGCTTATAAAAGAATAGTCCTTAAATTAAGCGGTGAGGCCCTGCAAGGGGAGAAATCCCACGGTATAGACCATGTTGTGTTAATATCTATCGCCCGCCAGATTAAAGAAATCCGTGATTTGAAAGTAGATGTTGCGGTTGTGCTGGGCGCAGGCAATATTTTCCGCGGCCAGGAAAATACCGGTTCCCGCGGCCTGGATATGGATAGGTCTGTGGCTGATTATATGGGCATGCTGGCTACGGTTATTAACGGCCTAGCCTTGCAGGATGTTTTAGAGAAGTCAAAAGTCCCCACCCGGGTTATGACGGCAATTGATATGGAGCGTATTGCCGAACCTTATATAAGAAGGCGCGCTATAAGGCATCTGGAGAAGGGCAGGGTGGTTATATTCGTTGCCGGGACAGGCAATCCGTATTTTACCACTGATACGGCTGCGGCTTTGCGTGCAATGGAGATAAATGCCGATGCTATACTTAAAGGGACTCAGGTGGATGGCGTCTATTCGGCAGACCCGTTAAAGGTAAAAAGCGCAAAAAAATTCTCAAAGTTAAAATATATTGAAGTATTGAAGAAGGGGCTTAAGGTTATGGATGCAACTGCAATCAGCCTTTGTATGGATAATAGCCTTCCCATAGTAGTATTCAACCTGAATAAGCCCGGTAATATTAAACGCGTTGTCCTGGGAGAAAAGATCGGTACGGTTGTCGCTTAAAAATACCCAACATATTCTTAAGAATCACGGGAGGCAATGAGATGAGTACTAAAGAGATTTTGCATGGGGCAGAAGAAAAGATGAAGAGGGTCTTAGAGTCGGTAACTAGGGAGTTTTCGGAGATCCGTACCGGAAGGGCAAGCCCTACTCTTGTCGAAGGAATGCATATAGATTATTACGGTACCCCTACTCTACTTAAGCAGCTCGCTTCTATATCTGCTCCTGATGCACATCTTCTGGTTATTCAGCCATGGGATATTTCAGCTATACCGGAGATAGAGAAGGCAATAATGAAGTCAAACCTGGGGATTACTCCTTCTAATGACGGCAAGGTAATAAGGCTCTCTGTTCCTCAGCTTTCTAAGGAGAGGCGTCAGGAGTTGGCCAAAGTAATACATAAGATGTCTGAGGACGGAAGGATATCGCTTCGCACTATAAGGCGCGATGCAAAAGAGCATTTGGAAAAGATGGAGAAGGATAAACTTATATCTGAAGATGATAAATTCCGCGGTATAGATGAGCTGCAGAAGCAGGTAGATAAATATATAGCAAAAGTAGATGAGACATTAAAGAATAAAGAAAAAGAAGTATTGGAATTCTAGATTTGGGCCTCCACGTAAAATGCCGCCTGTGGCGGCATCACGTGGTTGGCCCGTGATTTTGCAAAGCAAAATTTTACGGGCCTCTAGCTCATCCGGTAGAGCAGCGGCTTTTTAAGCCGCGTGTGCCGAGTTCGAGTCTCGGGAGGCTCATTAAATATTGTTAAAACGAGAACTCCAGGGGTGCAGGGGAAGATTCCCCTGCGATTGGGGGAGAACATTAAGAGGGGGCTTGCCCCCTCTTAAAGAGCGACTAGCATAAGCTAGGAGCGATGAGTTCGAGTCTCGGGAGGCTCATTGATTTGATAACCTGTGGTTTCGCTCCGTGCTGAAATTTTCGCCGGGAGCTTCGGTTTACGGCTCGCTCTCGTCCGACCATACAAACCGTCGGGCTTCGTTCGCCGTAATTCCTTGCTCCCATTTGCCGAAAAATTTCTAATGTACGTCCCTAAACCACAGGTTATCAATAATTGTTTGATTTTATGCGGTAAGAGGAAATAGGGCGGATGGCGGAATTGGCATACGCGATAGCCTTAGGAGCTATTGGGGCAACCCTTGGAGGTTCAAATCCTCTTCCGCCCATGAATTTTGCTAACGCAAAATTCACTCCGAGCGGTACCATAATTTCTGATATAGGTTTAAGCAAGGAGAAAGGCATACGCGAATTGCGCAGTGCTCGAGAAAAATAGGCATTGCGGGAGTGGCTCAGTTGGTAGAGCGTAACCTTGCCAAGGTTAATGTCGCGGGTTCGAATCCCGTCTCCCGCTTTTTAAGAAACTAACTTTGAAAGGAGAAACAAATGCAGATTATGGATTTTCTATCTAAGAAAGCCATTATTACCGATATCAAATTTACCAAGAAGGAAGATGTTATCAGAGAGCTGGTTGATGTTTTGATTGAAGCCGGCGATATCGAAAAGCGCGCGCGCAATAAACTGATTGAATCTCTGATGAACCGGGAGGCCTTGGGTTCAACTGCTATAGGCCAGGGGATAGCTATACCGCATGCTAAATCCGATTGTGTCGGAAAATTGGTCGCTGCTTTTGGGCTCTCTAGCAAAGGGGTGGATTTCGATTCTTTAGACGGCGAACCAGCATACATTTTTTTTCTTTTGGTGGCTCCTCAGGATTCTGCCGGGCCGCATTTAAAGGCCTTGGCGCGTATCTCAAGGCTCCTTAAAGATAAATACTTCCGCGATACTCTTCGTGCCTGTGAAGACGAAAAGGCCATTG
>Ga0172375_10006341_pt1 | contig 16668 bp, 16 predicted proteins | sample LakKiv1m_FD_114537 | JGI IMG/M metagenome (GOLD analysis project Ga0172375, IMG submission 114537) | Freshwater microbial communities from Kabuno Bay, South-Kivu, Congo - kab_092012_11.1m | ecosystem: Environmental > Aquatic > Freshwater > Lake | place: Democratic Republic of the Congo...
ATTTTTTAACAGGGGGTTGTTAAAAATATGTTTTGGTAGAAATAAAAAATGGTATATAAAAAAACTCCCGACAAGCAGGAGTTTAATGTTTATTCGAAAATGAAAGTACCAAATTTCGTGCTTCTACCGTCCTGAGCGTAGGTTAAAAACCTATTACCTGCTTTAATAATTAATTTTGGTACAATTACAAACCGTGCATCGTCGTTTTTAAATAAGTTATATTTTTCGTAGCTACCATCACTATAAAGTGTTGCCATTATTGCAAAACCTTTAGGTGTTAGAGCAGGATTATTTTTTATTTCTTTAGTTTTTTCGGCTATTTTATTATTTAAATTTGATTTATTATCGTTGTAAATTATACGAACTTTATTTGCATCAACAAATGCTTTGTAAGAATGATAATACCCGTTATCGTCAGTACTGTTTTGGTTTTTGGCTATTCGCTTTTGCCAGTCCATAACTCCGTCTTTTGTAACGCCACAAACTAATAAATCATTAAAATAATAATTGTCTATTGTTGTTTCTTGTTTTGTTCCTGGTTGTATAAACTTTGTTGTTTTTATGTATTGTTGCTCACCAATAAAAGCAAAGCCGCTATTGTCAAAAAAGAATAAATCTTTTAAATTATAATTAAAATATTGTTCTGGATTTTCTCCATTTCTAACTTGACTAAATTCGGCAGAAAGTTCCTTTGGAAATAATTTAATAGATTTTTTAGGATCCATTACTTCGGCTTTTAAGGTAGATGGGTTTATTTTTCTGAAGAATGAGCCGGAAAATTCGTTAGGAATTTTAACTGTTTTGTTTGAGAAAAAGCCGGCTACTATTAAATCGTTATCTTTATTAATACCACAAATAACTTGTGTTGGAATATATTTGTCAACAGTTATAGGAAAAGCATGAAATTCTTTTTTCTTAGTTGTATAAACAATTGCCGAATACTCGTAAGTTGCAGTAGCTGTTGCTTTCTTTTTGTCGGCTGGCTTTTCGGCTTTTATTAACAAACAAATATCGTTATTTTTTGCAAATACCGATTGTAAAACCTCAAATGCTCTGTCTTTAAGTGGGAGTTCAAGAGATGAGTTATATTCTTCGGTTAAATCGCTATTAAAAATTTTATAGGTAAATGGTTCGTTATTATATTGTGCAAAAGTGTTGTGATAGCTAATAATAATTTTATTGTCATTTGTTAGTTGAAATTTAAATCCGTCTAAATTTGAGTTGCTAACCGGAATGCTACCAACTTCTTTTGGTTTATTTTTTAATGCTCCTTCGGTTGTTAAATATGAAACATAAAGCATTTTGCGGCTTCCAAAATTTGCCGACGAAAACAAAATAATTTTACTGTTAATAAAATATAATTCTTCAAAATGTGTCGAATTTCCACCTATAGTTGGTAAAATAATTTGATTTGTTGTTTCCTTTTCGTTTGTTGTTGACGAAAAATATTCGAGGTATAAATTTTCTTCATTTACTCCTAAAATTCCTTCACTTCTAATTGCAAAGTACCCGTCTTTATCGGAGCCAATAACTTTTTGATACCAATTGTTTTTTTGCAAATCTGCTGTTTTTCCCCAGTCAACCTCAACTGTTTGAGAAAATAAAGACAAATTGATTAATATTAAAACCGATGTAACTAAAAATTTTAATGTATTCATAATTATTATTTTAATTAAACTCATCTGAAAAATTTCACGAAAATAAAAAAAATATCTAATGTTTTATAATTATTAATAAATTTAGTTTTGTTTTTGCTTGTTTGCAAGTTGTCCGCATGCTGCATCAATTTCAATTCCTCTGCTTTTACGAAGTTTAACATTTATTTTTTTATTGTAAATAGTATTCAAAAATAATGCCGTGTTACTTTCGGTCGATTTTTTAAACGGCAAATTCTGTACTTCATTATATTCAATTACGTTTACTTTACCGGCTATTTTACTGCAAAAATTTATTAACGCTTTTGCATCTTCAGCACTGTCGTTAACCCCATTTAACAATAAATATTCGAACGTTATTTTTAATTTTGATTTGTTATAATAATATGTTAATGCTTTGCTTATTTGTTCTAACGGGTATTTGTTCGAAACGGGCAATAAGTTGCTTCTTTTTTCCGGTATTGCCGAATGAAGCGACAGTGCAAGGTTTGTTTTAATATTATCGTCGGCTAATTGCTTTATTTTATCAGGAATACCAGATGTCGAAATTGTTATTTTTTTATTCGATATCCCTAAACCGTTCTGAATTGTAATATATGAAATCGATTTAATAACATTTTCGTAATTTAACAGCGGTTCGCCCATGCCCATAAAAACAATATTTGACAACTTTTTATTGTACTTTTCGAACGAAAGTTGCGACAATAAAAAAACCTGGTCGAATATTTCGCCGGCAGTTAAATTTCGTGTAAAGCCCATTGTTCCGGTTGCACAAAACTTGCATTTAAGCGAGCATCCAGCTTGCGACGATATACATGCGGTAACTCTATCGTCTGACGGAATTAAAACTCCTTCAACAAAATTATTATCGATAAGCTTAAAAGCAACTTTTATTGTATGGTCGCCCGATTCTTGCATTGAGCTAATATTTATAGCATCAAAAAAGAAATTGCTCGACAACAAATTTTTTAATTGCTCAGGAATGTTTTTCATTTGATCAAACGTAACAGCTCTAAACCTCCATAGCCAATCAAATATTTGCTTTGCCCTATATTGTTTTTCAGAACTTTGAGTTAAAAAGCTAATAAGTTCTTCTTCCGAAATTGCTCTAATGTTTCGCATCTGTCAAAATTAATTTAATAATTATTAATGAAAAAATTTTATTCTTTGTTTTGAAAACCTTTTTATAATGATTTAATTTGTAGAAAAATTAATATAAATAGTATTTTATGTATAAAAAATTTTTAGTTTTGTCAATATCAGTAATTATTGCCTTTACAAGCTCTGTTAAAGCCGACGAGGGAATGTGGATTTTATCATTAATTCACAAAAACTATGAAGATATGAAACGTCAAGGGTTTAAATTAACACCCGACGACATTTACAACATAAATAAAGCAAGTTTAAAAGATGCCATTTGCGGATTAAGTAGCAATAGAGCACCATTGGGCTTCTTTTGTTCTGCCGAAATTGTTTCGGGCGAAGGTTTAATGCTTACAAACCACCATTGTGGCTACGAATCAATTCAGAATCACAGCTCTGTTGAACACGACTACTTATCAGATGGGTTTTGGGCTTATTCTAAAGACCAAGAGCTTTCAAATGACGATATGTGTGCTTCGTTTTTAGTGAAAATTGACGACGTTACAAGTCAGGTTTTAAAAGATGTTACCGAAGATTTAACCTACGAACAGCGAATGACCGCTATTAATAAAGCATTAAAAGAAATTGAAAAAGAAGCAAAAAAAGGCAACACGTATAATGTTGAGGTTGTAGATATGTTTGCCGGAAACCAGTATTTCTTATTTGTTTTCGAAACATTTAAAGACGTCCGTCTTGTTGGTGCACCTCCTTCGTCAATAGGTAAATTTGGTGGCGATACCGATAACTGGATGTGGCCACGTCATACAGGTGATTTCTCGATGTTTAGAGTATATTGCTCACCTGACGGTAAACCTGCAAAATATTCAAAAGATAATATACCATACACTCCAAAAGAATTTTTGCCTGTATCGTTAAAAGGTGTCGAAAAAGGCGACTTTTCGATGGTAATGGGCTTTCCCGGACAAACCGAAAGATACATGACTTCGTTTGGTGTTAAAGAAAAACTCGACATATTAAATCCTGTGGCAGTAAAAATAAGAACCAAAAAATTAGAGCTAATGAAAGAAGATATGGATACTTCGAGTAAAATAAAAATTCAATATGCTTCAAAATATGCTCAATCGGCAAATTACTGGAAATACTTTATTGGCGAAAGTAAAGGTTTAAGAAAATTAGACATTTTAGGACAAAAACAAGAACTCGAAAAACAATTCACAACTTGGATAAACGAAGACCCTGCTCGACAAAAATTATACGGAAATGTACTATCAGATTTGGATAAATATTATTCAGGTAACAAAGAAAGAAATTACGCTTTTCAATATGTGTTAGAAGGATTATTGCAAGGTCCCGAAATATTAACATTTCCTTTCCAATCGATGCAACTTTATAGGGCTTTATCGGCCGAAAACCCCGACCCAAATGTTATAAAAACCTTTACCGACAAGCTTCGTGAAGATGAAAAAGCATTTTTTAAAGATTATAATGCAACTACAGACAAAAAAATATTTGCAGCATTGTTAAAGTATTATTACGAAGATGTTCCTCAAGCATATAGTTTAGACGTTTTTTCAACAGTACAAAAAAAATACAAAGGCGACTTTAATAAATTTGCTGACGATGTTTATAAAAAATCTATTTTTTGTAACGAACAAAGGTTTTTAGCATTTTTAGATAAACCATCAAAAAAAACAATTGATAACGACTTGGCTTATGGTATTTCTCAACAAGCAGTGCAATATTATTTTAGCTTAAATAACAATTCGTCCGATTTATACGATAATGCAATCCGCTTATTCGAAAAAGGTGTTATGGAAATGAAATCGGGTAAATTGTTTTATCCAGATGCAAATTCTACAATACGCCTTACTTATGGTAATGTAGGCGATTATAAACCTGCCGATGCTGTTTACTATAATTATTACACAACCATAAATGGAATTATCGAAAAAGAAGACTCAACCAACGATGAGTTTATTGTTCCTAAAAAATTAAAAGAGTTGTATATTAAAAAAGATTATGGACAGTATGCCTCATCTACAGGCGATTTACGAATTTGCTTTACTAGTAATAACGATATCACAGGCGGTAATTCGGGCAGTGCAGTTATTAATGGCAATGGCGAACTTATAGGAATTGCTTTTGATGGTAATTGGGAAGCTATGAGTGGAAATATTGCATTCGAGAACAATATGCAGAAATGTATTAATGTGGATATTAGGTATGTGTTATTTGTTATAGATAAATATGCCGGTGCAAAAAATTTAATAAACGAAATGAAATTGGTAAATTAATAATTTACAAAACCATATTTTTAAAAAGCCCTTTTTTAAATGGGCTTTTTTTATCTTTGCAAAATAATGTTTGATTTACATTTAAATATTCGTGAAATTTTTTCTGCATTCATGGTAATGTTTGCTGTAATTGATATTACCGGTTCTATTCCTGTAATTATCGATTTAAAAGAAAAATATGGAAAGATAGATGCGTTTAAGGCAGCAGCAGCTTCGCTAGGCATATTGTTAGTTTTCTTTTTTCTAGGCGAACCATTATTAAATGTTTTTGGAGTAGATATTTACTCGTTTGCTATTGCCGGTTCGTTGGTAGTGTTTTTTGTAGGGTTAGAAATGGTTTTGGGAATCGAAATTTTTAAAGGCACTACACCCGTTGGAGTTAGCATTGTGCCAATTGCATTTCCATTGGTATCGGGGGCAGGTGCAATAACATCAATGCTTTCGCTAAAAGCCGAATATTATGCATCAAACATAATTATTGCGTTAATATTAAATACAATAGTTGTTTACCTAGTAATAAAATCGACCAAGTGGTTCGAAAAAATATTAGGTAAAGCAGGTATATTAATACTTCGTAAAATTTTTGGGATAATTTTGTTAGCAATATCAATAAAACTTTTTGTTTCGAATACAGGAATTAGTTTAGGAAAACATTTTTAATAAATTTTATGGCTCTACAGTGTGGAATAATTGGAATAATAGGAAGTGGCAAAACGTCAATATTTAATTGCATTTCGAGTACTAAGGCAATAACCGAATCGTTTTCGAACAAAGCAAACGTAGGTGTTATTCAGGTTCCCGACAACAGATTATATGAATTAGAAAAACTTCAACCAACCGAAAAAATAGTACATGCAACTGTTTCTATTGTCGATATACCCGGATTGGTTAGAGGTTCGGGCAGTAACGAAAATTCGGGAAATAAATTTCTTTCAGATATAAGAAATACAGATGCATTGATACATGTTGTTCGTTGTTTTGATGAGCCAACTTTACCACATCCCGATGTAACAATTGACCCAATAAGAGATATCGAAAATGTTGAATTGGAGCTTCAGGCACGCGATTTAGAGTCGGTCGAAAAGAAAATATTACGACTCGAAAAACTAATAAAGGCAGGCGATAAAGATGCAAAGCATGGTATTGAAGTAATGAACATTTATAAAAAACATATAGAATCGTTTAAACCTGTACGCTCTCTCGAAATTTCGGAACAAGATAAACAATTTGCAAACGATTTGTTTTTGCTGTCGTCAAAAAAAGTTATTTACGTTGCAAATGTCGACTCAAAATCGGCTTTAACTGGAAATAAATATTCCGAAAAAATGATTAATTACCTCAAAGAACAAAGTGCAGAAGTGCAAATTGTTGCCGGTAAATTAGAAGCCGAAATAGCCGAACTTGAAAGTGCCGACGACAGAAAAATGTTTTTAGAGGATTCGGGACTTTCGGAACCAAGTGTAAATAAACTAATTAGAGCAGCTTATAATTTGCTCGATTTGCGTACATTTTTTACTGTTGGACCAAAAGAAAATAGAGCGTGGACAATTCACAACGGCATGACAGCACCCCAAGCTGCCGGCGTTATACACAGCGACCTTGAGCGTGGATTTATTCGTGCCGAAGTCATTAAATACAACGATTTTATTAGTCTTAAATCAGAAACTGCGTGCAAAGAAAAAGGGAAATTAAATATCGTAGGTAAAAATTACATTGTTGAAGACGGCGACCTGCTTAATATTCGTTTTAATGTATAATTTCTAAAACTCGTTTAATTTTTTCGTCGTTTGGCATTTCGCTATCGAGCCAAAAAATTTTAGTTCCTTTTCTTTCCATTCCTCTAAAGTAGGTCATTTGTCGCTTTGCAAACTGATGAATTGCTGTTTCGAGCTTTGTAAAAAAAGTACTAAAATCGTATTTGCCAATTAAATATTCGGTTACGTATTTGTATTCTAAACCATAGTATATTAAATTGTTTGGAGCGATACCTATATCGAGTAATTTTTTTACTTCGTCAATTAGTCCTTCGGCAATGCGGGTTTTAAGTCTTTCGGTAATTCTTTTTCTCCGCAATTCTCGTTCACAGTTTATTCCAATATTAAAACTGTTTATAACCGGAAATGTATTCTCGTGAACATTGTTATTTGAGTAATATTCCTCTATTTCTATTGCTCTTATTGCTCTTTTAATTGTATCAACGTCGGTTTTATTATGTAATTTTTTGTATTTTTTTAATATTTCGGTAAGTTCATGTAGTGTTTTGTTACATAAATTTTGTCTTAAAGCATCGTTAACCGGTACTTCAATTAACTTATATGTTTTTAATACCGAATCGATGTACATTCCGGTTCCACCGCATAGTACAGGAAGTTTATTGTTATTTGTTATTTTTTGAAAAGATTTAAAAAAATCTTTCTGAAATTCATAAACATTATATTGTTCACCTGCTTCTTTTATGTTAATTAAATGATAGGGAATTATTAAATTGTTATAACAATAATCATTAAGGTCTTTACCTGTTCCAATATCCATGTTTTTGTGAACCTGACGCGAGTCGGCACTAATAATTTCGCCGTTTATTTTACTACAAAGTTGAACAGCAAATTTTGTTTTGCCTGTGGCAGTAGGTCCTAAAATCGTAATTAAGTTATAATTTTCTTTCAAAAAAATAATATTATAAATTTGCAAAAAATAAAGTTTAAAATTATGAATATAAATTTAATTATTAAAAGAGCAATCAACTTAATTGTTAAACCCGCTGAAGAGTGGAAAGCTATTGAGCAAGAAAACAGTTCAAAAAATAGTGCTTTATTTGGTTTTGCCTTTCCGTTTATAATACTTATTTCTGCTTCTGCCTTTGCAGGAAGCTTAATATTTTTAAATTTTTATTTTAATATTTCTTACGTTTTTATAAATACAGTTACTTCATTTATTGTGCCTTTTGTTAGTATTATCTTATCGGCAATAATAATAAATTCGATGGCACCCGGCTTTGGCTCAGTAAAAAATATCGACAACGCTTATAAGCTGGTTATATATTCGTATATAGCTGTATTTTTGGCAAATATTGTAACGGCTCTATTACCTGCATTGTTTTTTGTAGAGTTTACCGGCTTATATTCATTTTTTATTTTGTATAACGGAATTACTCCAATGATGAAAACGCCCGAAGACAAAAAAGTTGGTTATTTTATTTTAAGCGGATTAATAATGTTAGGCGTATATACAACATTATTATATACTTTACAGCTTATTAATTCTGCAATATTTTGGTCTGGTTTAGGAGGAAATATGTTACGATTCTAATAACAATATGCCTAATAAATTAATAAGCAAAAACAAAAAAGCGGGTTTTTTATACGAATTAATCGAAAGTTTTACAGCCGGAATAGTACTTACAGGCAGTGAAATAAAATCGATACGTGAGGGGAAAATTAATTTTGTTGACTCATATTGCACTTTTATTAAAAATGAACTTTATATCAGGGGATTAAATATTTCTCCATACACTCACGGTGGTTACGCAAATCATGAACCGGTGCACGACCGTAAGCTTTTACTAAATAAAACCGAATTAAAACGAATACTGAAAAAAGTTAAAGAAAAAGGTTTTACAATTATACCGGTTCAATGTTTTATAAATGAATCGGGAAAAGCAAAAATAGAGATAGCCGTTTCGCGAGGTAAAAAAATATTCGATAAGCGTGAAACTCTTAAAAAGAAAGACAATAAACGCGACAGCGATAGAAACGCAGATTAATAATTATAATAATAGTTGTTGTAATTACTTGCTTCAGATACAAAATAGACTATTGCAATAATATAAACAATCCAAAACAAAGTCATAAATATTGAAGAAATTAAACCTATAGTTGCAGTAATTTTTGCAGTTTTAAGCAAATTGAGTGTTTTCTCGTTATATTCAGTAGGGTTAGCTTCGTATAAGGCGAGCGATTTTCTTCTTTTAGCGTAAGCCACAAACGATGCTATAAAACCAAAAGCAGCCATTGCCGCAATAGATGCAATGCCCCAAATCATTGCCGACATTGCTTCGGGAGCCATTTTTTTTCTTGTTTCTTCCATAATTTTAATATATTAATTTGTTAAAAGTTTGCTGCTATAATAACCAACAAAAACAATAGAGTTGTAGCACACGACACTATTAAGCCAATTAAATTAAGTGTTTTTGCCGTTTTTAACACACTAAGAGTTTTTTCGCTGTACTTGCCGGGGTTTTCGTTATATACTCTTAATCCTTTGCTACGACGACCAAATCCAATAATTGCTGCAACCCAGCCCAAGTACATTAATGTTACAATAGAAAAAATTCCCCATATTAATGCAGAAATTGCACAAGGTCCTAAAATTTTTTTTTCGGTTGCCACGTTAGGCACACTAGTTTGTTCTTCCATAATTTTTTTTTTTCAAATATAATACATTAAAATTAATACCTAAGTAAAAATATATTATTATTATTAAAAGGCCAAGTTTTTTTTTGAAATTATTAACAAATGCCTAAATTTGTTAATAAACAATTTGCTAATTTTGTTGCCAGTAATAAATAAAAACTATTTTTGTGAAAAATTTAAAAAATGGGAAAAATAATAACTATCGCAAATCAAAAAGGAGGAGTAGGCAAAACAACCACCGCGGTAAATTTAGCAGCCAGCTTAGCATCGCTCGAACACAATGTATTGGTTGTAGATGCCGACCCGCAAGCCAACGCCACATCTGGATTAGGATTTAATGTGAAAAATATAAAAACAAGTATTTACGAGTGTTTTGTTGATGATGTAAATCCCAAAAATATTATTTTAGAAACCGAAGTAAAACGCCTTTCACTATTACCTTCGCACATCGATTTGGTAGGTGCCGAAATAGAAATGCTTAATTTACCCAATCGCGAAAAAATGATGAAAACTTTTATCGATAAAATAAAAAAAGATTACGATTTTATTTTTATTGATTGTTCACCATCGCTTGGCTTAATTACCGTAAATGCACTAACAGCTTCAGATTCTGTTATAATACCCGTTCAGTGCGAGTATTATGCACTTGAAGGTTTGGGAAAGCTTTTAAATACTATAAACATAATTCGCAAAAGTTTAAATCCTAACCTCGAAATTGAAGGGTTTTTAGCCACAATGCACGATTCCAGGTTAAATTTGTCTAATCAAGTGTACGATGAAGTAAAAAAACATTTTCAGAATATGGTGTTTAGCTTAGCAATACCACGAAATGTAAAACTTGCCGAAGCACCAAGTTACGGCAAACCCGCTTTATTATATGATGCTGCTTCTGCCGGTGCACAAAGCTACCTGAATTTGGCACGCGAATTATTACAGAAAAACGAAATGACAAAAATTAAAAACTCTGATAAAATTTTAAATTAAAAATGAGCCCCAAAAAATCGGTATTAGGACGCGGACTTGAAGCACTTATTGAAGACGCAAACACACAACGAAACGAAATTTCGGCAGTAAACAATATTCCTATTGAAAGCATAAACACAAATCCTTTTCAGCCCCGAACCAATTTTAACGAGGAACAAATTAATGAATTAGCCGAATCAATAAAATCGCTCGGAATTATACAGCCAATAACAGTACGCAAAATTGAAAATAATAAATATCAGCTTATTTCGGGCGAAAGGCGTTTACGTGCTTCAAAAATTGCCGGTTTAGAAGAAATCCCTGCATATGTTCGTGAAGCCAATGATAGCGAAATGATTGAAATGGCACTGGTCGAAAATATTCAGCGTGAAGGATTAGACCCTATTGAAATTGCAATTACATATAACCGATTAATTGAAGAATGTGAAATTACACAGGAACAACTGAGTACCCGTGTAGGTAAGCAAAGAACCACTATTACCAATTTTTTACGTTTGCTTAAGCTACCTCCCGAAATACAACTTGGGTTACGTCAAAACAAAATTACAGTCGGTCATGCCAGAGCCCTTATAAATGTTGACGAAACCGATACTCAAATAATGATTTATCATCAAATTCTTAAATACGATTTTTCTGTCAGAAGGGTCGAAGATATTGTAAGAGAATTAAGCATATCAAATAATAAAAATGTTATAACAAAGAACAAACAATCATCTGAATTAATTCAGCTTCGAGATAAATTGGTAAAAAAAATAAAGTGCAAAGTCGATTTGAAAAAAAGCTCACAAGGGAAAAGTAAAATTGTTATAACAACAAATAATGAAGACGAATTTAATACAATAGTAAAAAAATTATTAAGCTGATTTGTATAACAATATTCAATATAAAAATACTTTAAAAAACATTTCGAAAACAGGAATGTTTTTTATTTTTTTTACATTTTGTTATTTACAATCATTCTGCCAGAAAGACACATTAACCACAGATACAGCAAAAAAGCATAATCCAAAAGTTGCAACATTATTATCTACTTTTTTGCCCGGTTCCGGACAAATTTATAACAAAAAGTACTGGAAAACTCCTGTAATATATGCCGGCTTAGGTGCACTGGGCTATATGGCATATAAAAACAATAATAATTACAAACAGTTTAAAAAAGCATATTTAGAACTTTATAACGACACAAACCCTAATGCAACCTATAAAATAGACGGAATGGAATTTACACTTAACGGTCTCGATGCAGGTAAAAATTATTACCGACGATACCGCGATTTATTCGTTATTTTTACCGCCGGTCTATATATTATGAATATAATTGACGCAAATGTTGATGCTAATTTATACGATTTTGATATTTCAGACGATTTAAGCTTAAAAATTGAGCCTGTACCAATAATGGTGGGGTTTAAGCAAACTGTAGGATTTAATATCAAACTAAATTTTTAATTTTTAAATAATTCATGAATAAAACAATATTACTTTTTTTAATAGTCCTTTTGTCGTTAAAGTCGTTTTCGCAGGAAGAAAATAAAGACACAATTTTTAATAATCCGGAAATTGATTTTAAGGAATTTTCGAGTAACATGGATTCTATGCTATCGCTGTGGTATGTTAAAAATTCGATATTAAATAATAATATAAATAGCACAAACGATACTGTAGTTGTGCCATATTATTCGGACGAAATGTATGTTGAACGCCTATCGCACATGAATACTTATATTGAAATGACCTATAACGATATTGTTAAAAAATATATCGAATTTTATTCTTTAAAAAGACGCCGACAAGTAGAAGTAATGCTTGGTTTATCGGAATATTATTTCCCAATATTTGAACAGGCATTAGACAAATACGGACTACCACTCGAACTCAAGTTTTTACCAGTTATTGAGTCGGCATTAAACCCAAGTGCAATAAGCAGGGCAAGGGCATCGGGGCTTTGGCAGTTTATGTACACAACAGGTAAATTATACAACTTAAATGTAACTACATTTATCGACGAAAGGCAAAATCCTGTAAAATCGTCGGAAGCTGCAGCACACTATTTACGCGACTTATACGATATTTATCACGATTGGCAATTAGTTATTGCAGCATATAATTGTGGACCGGGAAATATTAATAAAGCAATAAAACGTTCAGGAAAAACAACCTACTGGGGAATTTACGATAAGTTGCCACGCGAAACAAGAGGTTACGTTCCTGCATATATTGCTGCTGCTTTTACGCTTACTAACTACAAAGAATTAAAACTTATACCACGAAAAATTGAGCTTCCAAAAGCAACCGATACTGTTATGGTGTATAAGGAATTACATCTAGGGCAGGTTTCGGAAGTTTTAAAAATACCGTTCGAAAAGCTAAAAGCACTAAATCCGCAATACAAAAAAGACATTATACCAGGTTACGACACGCTTCCATTAATGCTTCCGGCCGAAACAATTACACAATTTATAATTTTAAAAGACTCAATTTTTAATTATAAAGACTCAATATATTTTAGCTCAATACACCCATCAATGTATTTAAATTCGAATAGCAAAGGGCTTTCAAGCGGTACTAAACGAATAACATATACCGTTAAAAGTGGGGATACTTTTTCGAGTGTTGCCAAAAAGTATAAAATCACTTCGGAAGAAATTAAACTTTGGAACGACATAAGAAAGAACCGCTTAACTGTAGGTAAAAAGCTAACTTTATACGTTTCTGAAGAAATTGTTAACAGTAAAAAACAAAGTGCAGTAAAAAATACTGAAGTTGTTAACAAAGAGCAAAATTTAGATGTAAAAAAAGGTGAATATATCTACTATACCGTAAAATCGGGCGATAATTTATATTCCATATCAAAAAAATATAATAATGTAACTGCCGACCAGATTTTAAAATTAAATAACATTACCAATCCCAGAAGTCTTAAAGTTGGACAAAAACTTAAAATAAAAACTAAAGAATAATAAACATTTTTTTAAATGAACCCATTAAAAACATTACTCTTTTTGTTAATTGTTTTTATTATTCTTGGTATTATATCGTTTGCTGTACCCGAAAACGGGATTGTTATAAATAAAAATTTAACAATAAAATTTCCAAAACTTAATAAAATATTTTCCGATAACACAGTTAAATATGCCGACATATCTAATATTTTAAATAAAATTGAGAAACAATCAAAGTCAGAAAACGTAACAGATTCTTTACTTGTCGATTCGTTAAATGTAGATAGCTTGGTAAACGTAATTCAGCCCTTAGAATTTTGCGATAGCAATAAGTCTGCTCTTAATGAATTTTTTAAATCGTTGCAAAGCAATAACGGACTTATAAGAGTGTTACATTACGGTGATAGTCAAATTGAAGGTGATAGAATAACCGGATTTTTAAGAAACCGCTTTCAGCAGCGATTTGGAGGGAGTGGTGGCGGTTTGGTTTCGTTAAACGAAGTTAATAATATTTCTGGTTCGGTTTCAATCGAAAACACAGGCGATTGGAAAAGATACACCTTGTTTGGTAATACTGATAAAACAATTAAACACAATAAATACGGTGTAATGTTAAGTTTTAGCCGCTTTGCACCGGTTTTTAAAGATACAATAACAAATGACACAACCGTTTATGAAGCAAGTGTCGATATTAAAAAATCGCAGGCAGCCTATGGTAATTGTTTCAAATTTTCTGACTTAAAACTCCTGTACTCTAATAACAAAAAACCTGTATTGGTAGAGCTTTATGACGGTAATAAATTACTGGGATTTGAAACCCTTTTGTCGGGAACAGAATTTAACATAACAAAATTCACGATAAACGATACATTTGAAAGTTTAACATTAAAATTTTCGGGTAAAGATAGCCCCGATTTATACGGAATAGCACTCGACAGCAAACAGGGTATAGCTTTCGACAATATCCCATTGAGAGGCAGTTCGGGTACAGATTTTACACGAAACAACCTATCGCAATTAAAAGATATTTATAACAAATTAAATGTAAAACTAATTATTTTTCAGTTTGGCGTTAATGTGGTTCCTAATATTAAAGACGATTACACCTTTTACGAAAACTGGATATATTCACAACTCGCATCGCTTAAAAAAATTCATCCCGATATGAGCATTGTGGTAATTGGTCTTTCTGATATGTCGCAAAAAACCGAGAATGGTTATGAATCGTATCCGACTATCGAAAAAATAAGAGATGCTCAAAAGAAAGCTGCTTTTAAAGCAAATTGTTGCTTTTGGGATTTTTATAAAGCTATGGGCGGAAAAAACTCTATGCCAAGCTGGGTAAATGCATCACCACCTATGGCAGCAAAAGACTTTACACATTTAAGTCCCAGAGGAGCACGCATTGTATCCGAAATGTTTTATAATGCGCTTATTAAAGAATACAACAACTACAAAATAAATCTTAAAAACTTGTAACAATATAAAAACTAACATTTTAAATATTATCTATTTTCCAAAAATATATTTATTAAGCACATTGTTATTTTTTAGTGTTTTTTTGTTTTCACAAAATGATATAATTGATATACCATATTATAGTTTTATTAAATACCAACAAAATAAATTAGTGTTACCGCCCGATAGCAGCGGTTTTGACTCGTTGTTCTTAAAATTAAACAAATTAATTTTAAAAGGCGAGGGGCAAATTAACATTCTGCACATTGGCGATTCGCACATACAAGCCGATTTCTTATCAGACCGTATCAGAGAGCATTTTCAAACATTTTTTCTTGGTACTGCCGGCTCAAGGGGTTTTGTTTTTCCGTTTAAAATGATTCGCTCTAACAACGCTTTTAATTTTGCTGTAAATTATAGCGGTAACTGGGTTGGTTGTCGTAATGTCGAAAAAAACAAGACCTGCACATTAGGACTATCAGGTGCTTCTGCAACTACAACCGATAGCGTTTGCTCTTTTTCTGTAAGGTTAAGAAAAAATCATTCGTGCGACAACTTTAATAAAGTTAGAGTTTTTCATAAATTTAGCGATAAATGTTATAACATCGAAACCGATAATTATATTTTAAAGCAAGATTTTACCAACAACGACTCGATCGGTTATACGCTTTTCGAATTAAAAAATTACACCGATTCTATTACTTTTAATATTTCGAAAACCGATACCTTGCAAAATTGTTTTACTTTATACGGTTTAAGTCTCGATAACAACGACCCGGGAATAATTTACCACTCTACGGGAGTAAACGGTGCCGATTTCCAGGCATTTAATATGTGTAATATTTTTGGTGAACAAATGTTTGAATTGCACCCCGATTTAATTATTGTTTCGCTCGGTACAAACGACTCGTACTCGCCAAAGTGGGATAGGGAAGCACTCAAAAATAATGTTATAACATTTATAAAATTATTAAAAAAATGCAATAATGTGCCTGTTGTTTTTGCCACTCCGTGCGACAATTACATACGCCGAAGGTATAAAAACAGCAGTATCGAAACCGCTTCAGAAATTATTATTAATACAGCCAAAGAACAAAATTGTGCCTCATGGAATTTGTACGATGTTATGGGTGGTTATGGTAGTATGTTATATTGGTACAAAAGCGGTTTGTCGGCAGGCGATAAATTACATTTTAACAAAAAAGGTTACGACATTCAGGGTGATTTGTTTTTCGAAGCATTTATTAAGTCGTACAATAATTTTATTGATGCAAAATGATAAACTGGATTAAAGAAATATTTTTATACAACCCCGATAAACCAATGATATTTTCGACATTGTTTTTCTGGGGATTTTTTGCAGTAACACTTTTAGGTTATTCTGTTGTTTACAAAAAACACTGGGTTCGTAATTTGTATTTATTTATTTTAAGCTTATTTTTTTATTACAAATCGGGTGGTTACTTCTTTTCGTTGCTTGTTTTTACAACATTTATCGATTATTTGGTAGGTATCTTTTTGGGTAAATGCAATAAAAATTTTTCACGTACCGCTTTAATTATTGTAAGTGTTTTTGTGAATTTATTGGTACTTGCTTATTTTAAGTATTCTTATTTTTTTGTAGATATTACCAACAACCTGCTTGGAACAAATTTTAAAGTTGTAAACTTATTGGCATTATGGTCAAACTCGCTAACCGGAAATAACTTCGATATAAGTTCTATTATTTTGCCCGTAGGTATTTCGTTTTATACATTTCAATCGATGAGCTATACTATTGATGTGTATCGAAAAAAACTTAAACCGGTTAAAAATTTTATTG
>Ga0172375_10006342_pt1 | contig 16667 bp, 12 predicted proteins | sample LakKiv1m_FD_114537 | JGI IMG/M metagenome (GOLD analysis project Ga0172375, IMG submission 114537) | Freshwater microbial communities from Kabuno Bay, South-Kivu, Congo - kab_092012_11.1m | ecosystem: Environmental > Aquatic > Freshwater > Lake | place: Democratic Republic of the Congo...
AACACGGAAGTTAAGCTCTTCAGCGCCGATGGTACTGCCAGGGTGACTTGGTGGGAGAGTAGGTCGCCGCCGGATTTATTTTTATGGGTTCCTTGCCTTTTTGGCTTGGAACCCTTTTTTTTTAGCGTATGGTACCCTTCATGTCGACCTCTCATCTGCTCAGTTGTCAATCAATCAGTAAATCTTTTGGTGCCCAGCGGCTGTTTTCGGGGATCAGTTTCGGCATCTCTGAGGGGGAAAGGCTGGGGCTGATTGGTCCCAATGGGGCGGGCAAGTCAACTCTGCTCAAGATCTTTGCCGGCCTTGAGTCGCCGGACGACGGCAGGCTCTTTGTTCGCAAAAAATTGAACCTGGTCTACTTGACGCAGGCAGAGAACCTGCCACTAGAGCAGACGGTGATTGATTGCCTGCTCGATGTTTTGGCGGGCAACGAGATGCATGATGCCGAGCGCTACGCCGTCGCCCAGCGGATGGCTGGTAAATGCGGATTTTTCGATTCTGAGCAGCAGGCAGGAACTCTATCGGGGGGGTGGCTTAAGCGCTTAGCCATTGGTCGTGCCCTGTTGCAGGGGCCGGATCTCCTGCTGATGGATGAGCCGACCAACCACCTCGACATCGAAGGCATTCTTTGGCTGGAGGGGGTGTTAAAGAATGCCCCCTTTGCCTTCGTTCTGATCAGCCATGATCGCTATTTCCTCGATAACGCCACGAATCGGATCCTTGAGTTGAATCCTCAATACCCGGATGGTTACCTGCGAGTCGAGGGATCACTGTGCGATTTTTTGCTCAGAAAGGAGGAGTTGCTTACTAGCCAGGCCAAGCAGGAGGAGTCCCTGGGCAATAAGTTGCGCCGAGAAATCGAATGGCTCTCGCGTGGTCCCAAGGCCCGTACTACTAAGGCCCAATTTCGTATCGATGACGCCGAGCGGTTGCGGGGCGACTTTCAGGATGTCAAATCCCGTAATGCCCAGAACAAGGCGATGTCAATTGGCTTTGACGCCACCTCGCGCAAAACCAAGAAGTTGCTTAGCACCCATGACCTAGGCAAGGCCTATGCCGGTCGATCGATATTTTCCGGACTGGATCTTGAGATGACTCCCGGCCTTTGTGTTGGTGTGCTTGGCAATAATGGTTCGGGGAAGAGTACGATGATCAGCCTCTTGGCTGGCAAGATCAGCCCCGATTCTGGGGAGATCAAGATCGCCGATGGGGTTAAAATCGTGCTCTTTGACCAAAAACGCCAGGCCCTCGATCAAAGTAAGATCCTACGTCGGGTCTTGGCCCCCGATGGAGATACTGTGCTCTACAAGGGGCAGGCAGTGCATGTGGTCGGCTGGGCAAAGCGCTTCCTTTTTCGGCCTGAGCAACTTGACATGCCGGTGCATCGTCTTTCTGGGGGAGAGCAGTCGCGCATCCTGATTGCCAATCTGATGCGGCAAACGGCCGATATCCTCCTCTTGGATGAACCAACAAACGACTTGGATATTCCCTCTCTCGAAGTCTTGGAAGAGGGCTTAGCCGAGTTTCCAGGGGCGATCATTCTTGTCAGTCACGATCGTTTTTTGCTTGACCGGCTAGCGGATTTTGTTATCGGTTTTGACGGCCAGGGGGGATGCCAACGCTACGCAGATTTCCGCCAATGGCTTGAAGATCTGCTGGCTAAAGGGGCAAAGTCGGCCAAGTCTAAGGGCAAGGGGGCGAAAAAAAAAGCATGCCCACCGTCTCCGGCGAAAAAGAAAATGACCTTGGGCGAAGAGTTGGAGTTGGGCAAGATGGAGACGACCATCGCCCAGGTGGAGGAGCTCTTGGGCCAGTGTCATAGTCAGTTGGCTCAACCCGAGGTGCAGAGTGATGCCGAACGATTGGCCCAGGGCTGTTTTGCCTTAGAGCAGGCCCAGGCAAAGGTCGATGCGCTTTACCGGCGTTGGGAGGAGTTGATTGCCAAGCGGGATAGCCTTTGAAGAAGGAGGCAAGAATGACGATAATGTTGCATAGTATAGCTGAAAATAAAACAAAGGAGTTGGAAAAATGGCTGCAGATGTCAATGAGATAACCATTAACTATGAAGAGGATGGTGTGTTGTTGGTCAAGGAACTGGACAAGGAGATCCTGTCGAAGGGGGCTTGGACGACGATTCTCTTCCGCTTTCAGGACTGGGACAAGAAGGCCAACGCCTACAGCCCGGATCGCTACATCATTCGTCGTTATCAGAAGAAAGACGATCAGTATCTGTCGAAGAGCAAGTTCAAGATCTCCAGCGCTGAGCAGGCAACAAAGATTGTCAACACCTTAAATCGCTGGTTAGTTACTGAGGGCTAGTACCTACTAACGCCGTAACCGTCTTGTTCAGGGGCTATTTCTGTTCAAAAGGAGAGGGGATGATGCGCAAGGGGGTGTGTGGAAAAAATGAGGTGTGCCTGTTCTGGGCTTGGCATGATCTCGCTTTGTTGACCTTTGTTGTCCTGTTCTCATTTTTGCTTTTGCCTGGCTGTGGCTCGAAATCGGTGCCGGGCTATCCTCCGTCAACGAAGTTGCCACCTCGGGAGAGCAATAAGCCGGTTCCCGACCGCAATCGCATCCCCCCTACCCAGCGGCCCTATACGGTCGATGGCAAGACTTATTACCCCATTCCCTCGGCCTATGGGTATGTTGAGAATGGGGTTGCCTCCTGGTATGGACCACAGTTCCACGGTAAGAAGACCTCGAACGGCGAGACCTATGATATGTACGGCATGACGGCGGCGCATAAAATCTTGCCGATGAACACCCGTGTCTTGGTCAAGAACTTGGATTGTGGGAAGGAGATGGTCTTGCGGATCAATGACCGAGGGCCATTTGTCAATGATCGGGTGATTGATTTAAGCTTTGCGGCCGCCAAATCCCTGGGTGTCGATGGCCCTGGTACCGCTCGGGTGCAGGTGGTGGCTTTGGGAGAGGCGGAACGGACACTCGCCGGAGGCCAGGAGCAACAACGCTTTGTCCCTTACCAGAATTTCAACGAGGGCGAATTCTTTGTCCAGCTTGGGGCCTTTACCAGTAAGGAGAATGCCGATCGTCTGAAGGGGGTCTTGATCAAGGGGGGCAATCAGGCGGTCTCCCAGATCTATGACCGTGGGGATGGCAACCGTTATTATCGGGTGCAGGTGTGGGCTGGGCGAACCTTGGATGAGGCCAAGAGGGCAGAGCAGGGCTGGGAGGGGAGTTATCCAGGGGCCTTTGTCTTGGCCCGCTAGTGGCACAGATCAGGGGGGAGGTTTTTTTCTAGTCCATCACGTAGCGATTCTTGCCTGAGCTCTTGGCCTGATAGAGGTTCTTGTCGGTGCGTTTGAGGAAGGCGTTGGGTGTATCTTCGGAGAGGAGTTGGCTGATGCCCAGGCTGACCGTCTTGTTGACCTTTTCACCGGGACGCGGATAAAAGTCGTGGGCGGCGAAGCCTTGGCGGATCCGTTCGGCGACGGCGATGGCGTCAACGGCCGTCGTGTCGGGCAGGATGACGGTAAACTCCTCGCCACCGTAGCGGTTGCCACGATCAGTGACGCGTATGCTGTCGCTGATGACCTGCCCCATGATCGCCAAGACCCGATCCCCCTCGGCATGGCCGTAGGTGTCGTTGAAGTGCTTGAAATTGTCAATATCCATCATGATCATCGCCAATGGGTGATCGTAGCGTTTGGCCCGATCACTTTCTTGGCGTAACGTCTCGTTGAAATGACGTTTGTTGAAGAGGCCGGTCAGCTCATCGACGATGCTCAGCTCCTTATAGCGACCCTCACTCTCCTTCAAGGCCAGCTCGGCTTGAACTCGGGTGGTGATGTCGGTGATATGCTCGACCATGCCCAGCAGTTCGCCGACTAGGCCGTGGAATGGGGTGGAAATGATGCTGTAATAAATTTTTTCACCGCTGGGCAGGTTTTTTTCAATCTGACTTTCTACCCTTTTCTGGCCGCCCTTAATCTTGGCCAAGGGGCAGTCTGGGGTTTGGCACAGGCAGGAGTGGAAGGACTCGTAGCATTTTCGGCTTTTGATTTCGTTGCTTGTGGCCCCTGACATCGTCAAGAAGGTCTCGTTATGGCGGATCACCTCACAGTCTTTGTTGATTAAGGCGATGCCGCCGGAGACAGTCTTGAAGATCTGGTTGATCTCCACGTAGGCCTTTTCAGCGTCCATGGCTAACTGGTTGGCCCTTTCGATGGAGCCTTCCAATTGGTCGTTGACGTCTTCAAGCTCTTGCTTGTAGTGATCAATCGTGGCGACGGTCTGCGCCATGGCCAGACGCTCGTCCATGTCGTGTTGAGCGATGGCCAACCATTGGTCAAGGGGTGCCGTGGAAACGGGTTGATCCAGGCAATAAGTGGCGCCGGCCAGCAGGGCTTGGGTTTGGGGAATGGCCGGGGCCCGACGAGCCACCATCAGGATGGTGCAGAGTTTGCCGTGCGCCGTCGCTTTAATTTGTTCGCAGAACATGGGGGCCGACGCATCGGGCAGGTGCCATTCGACGATCACCAACTGGGGGGAGACCTGTTGGTAGGAGGCCAGGCCGGCCGTAATCGAGTCACAGCAGATGACACTCAACCCCGCGGCGCGCGCACCATCGGCCAAGGCTTGTTGGGTCTCCAGGTGATCTTCAACAATCAATACTGTTGATGCTTGTGGTGTTGGCATGGCAGTTGGGTGCGGAGATGTCTTTTCGGGAAAAGCGGGGTGTCGTCACCGCCAAACAAGACGGGAATACCCTCGTCTTCAGGGGATGGTAGCGGCATTATAGTGAGTGCCGTCGCGAAAATCCAGCAAACTCTTGCGATTGGGATCTCGGGTGTTAAGAATGTTAGGTGCTCGGCAAGAAAGAATGCCGCGCAATCTTGGTACGCTTATTTCGTGCCGAGCGACTTATCTTCGTTGTACCGTGATCCCTCGATCGTCTTCCCGCATGGTGAGCCCATAAAAGGTCAGTGATTTGAAGAGCGGGCGGCCAAAGAGGAGGAGTTCTTCGGCGAGGTTGATCTGTCGATCTTTTACCACCTGTTGCCGGATTTGGAGGTCGATGGTGATCATCCTGGCGATGGCCGTCAGGCCGTCGTCCACGCTCTGTCCTGCCGTTTCCTGGGCGAGGTTTGCCAGTTTGGCGAAGCCGCACTGTTCTTCATGGAGGTCAATCCATGGCCAGATGGTATCGTTGGCGGGCAGGAGGTCACGACGACTGAGGCAGTTTTGGTAGATCATCCCAGTGAGCGCGGCTGGTTGCCAGCACTTCAGCGTATGGCACTCCAGAGGACGCTGGGCGTAGATCAGGCAACGGTGACTAGTTGGCTCGAAAAAACAGCAGGCCCAGGTGTCTTGTTGGCCGGTGATTTTGATCAGTTCGCGGCCAGCGGGCTCGATACCGTCGCATAGTGGCGAAAAAACGGGTTCGCCCTGGCGGATGGTGATGAGCTGAGACCTGAGCCGCAGGGCATTATTGCCTGCACGGTTGTTATTGTTTGTTGAGAGCAGGGGGAGGTCGTCCGTATGCAAGGTGGGGCCGCCCTTGGTGCAACAGGTGCCGCATCGTTGGCATGAGGAGGGATGTTTCATCAATTGCCGCAGACAGGACAGCGTTGCAGACGCTCGATCTTCTCCAGGCCGCAAGCCTCCAGGAGTGTTTCATCTCGGAAGATGGCCTCGGTCGAGCCATCGGCGGCGATTTTTCCCTGATGAAAGACAATCGTGCGTGGGCAGAGGTCGAGTACCATGTCCAGATCGTGGCTGGCGATAATCTTGGTGTGTTTGAATGATTTCAGTAAGTTGATTAGACGGCGACGGGCGGCCGGGTCGAGGTTGGAGCTTGGTTCATCCATAACCAGGATGTCGGGGGACATAGCAAGGACGGTGGCGATGGCCACGGCCCGCTTTTCCCCGCCGGAGAGGTGATAGGGGGCACGATTTTTGAGGGCCATGGCCCCCACCCGTTCAAGGGCCGCCAGCACTCGGCTCTCGACCTCGTGGGGGGGGAAGCCAAGGTTCAAGGGCCCAAAGGCAACGTCCTCATACACCGTTGGCATAAAGAGCTGATCGTCGGGGTCTTGGAAGACCATCCCTACGGTTCGTCGCACCTCTTGCAGGGTCTCTTTGGTTAAGGGGTAATCGCCAATCCGCACGGTGCCGTGCTGGGGGGTGAGATAGCCGTTTAAGTGGAGGAGCAGAGTTGATTTTCCCGCCCCGTTGGCGCCCACCACGGCCACAGATTCGCCGTGGGTGATACGAAAGGAGACACCCTTCAGTGCCTTGGTGCCATCCGGATAGCCGTAGCGGAGGTCGTTGACTTCGACGATATGGTGGCTCATGACATGGTCCTGGTGAGCAGTGTGCCGACGAATTGTGGCAGATTATAGACGCGCATAGCCGCAAAGATTGCCAGCCAGCCGAGGGTGAAGAGAATGTCCATAGCTCTGAAACGCAGGGGGCGGAGTACCCGTACCTCCCCGTCAAACCCTCGACTCAACATTGCCTGATGAACACGTTGGGCGCGATCGAGTGTTCGTAACAAGAGGTGGCCGATGATGGAGGTGAAGACCTTGATCCCCAGGCCTCGTTTGCCGAAGGAACGGAGTGCGCGGGCGCGAACCAGGCGCATCGCTTCCCCCCCCAGGACGAAGATGTAACGGTAGAGAAAGAGAAATTGGACGGTCAGTATCTTCGGGGCACCCAGACGCAATAGGGCCAGGCAGAGACCGTGAAAACTGGTGGTGGCGATCAGCAGAAAGGCGGTGCCAACTGTCAGCGTGAAGCGGAGGAGGATGGAGATAAAGGAGAGCCAGCCGCCACTGACGGCAAGCGGTCCAAGATGGAGGACGATTTCGTGATCGAGGAAGGGGTTGAATACGCCAACCATGAAGGCAAATGGGGCGACGACCACAATTTTCTGGAGGATGAATCCGGCCGGCAGTTGGCCCATGGCCACCAAAACGACGGGATAGATGAAGAAGGGTAATAGCGCCGAGACCTCATACTTGGGGAAGGAGACAACCGCCACTAAAAAGGCGATGGTGGTCACCAACTTGGCACGTGGGTCAAGCCGGTGGATGGCGGTGTGGCCTTGGGCCAAACGGTCAAGTTGGCCGATATCAAAAAAGGAGGTGTCGATCTTGGCCATGGCCGAAGCTGGTATCCTGGGCTGTTTTGTCTTCTTAGAAAAGGCTAAAATGTTCGCCCACTATAAACTGCTCAGCAGGCAATGACAACATCATTTGATAGCGTATCAATACTGCCAACAACAGAGGGGCGTGTCGTTTCCCTGTTATGATTATTTATCTATCATTAAGGCGATCTTTCTGTTATTTTGCCCCCTCGCTGGCTATGCATGTTTCATGATCTCTGTGTGCTTGCTAGCAGAGAGATTTTTCTGATTGACAGGGGGTGGCGTAGCCCTTAACTTTGCCCCGTCCAGAGATTAGGACGCTGTCTTGGCTTGTTTGATTGTGGGAAGAGGGGGATTCCCCCTTGTCTCATGCTTCGATTTATTAATTTTGATCACAAAGAGAGGAAGGTTCTGATGGAAGTCGTGGTGGAAGATCTCAGCTCCCTGAGAAAATCGTTGAAGGTGGAGGTGGCCAAGGATATCGTCGCTCCAAAATTGGCCGCTGCTTATCAAAAAATTCAGGGACAAGTCTCCTTGAAGGGCTTTCGTAAGGGCAAGACCCCAATGAAGGTGCTTGAGCAAACTTACCATGAGCGAGTTCACAATGAAGTGAGTGAGGCCTTGATTCAGGAAACCTACTTTGATGCTCTGAAGCAGACTAAACTCGATGCGGTGGTACACCCTGATATCAAGACCTTTGGTTTTAACGAAGATGGTTCATTCTCCTATGTCGCTGAGGTCGAGATTCGGCCTCAGTTTGAACTTGGCGCCTACAAGGGGATTGAGATTGAGCACCCGTCGGTTACAGTCAGCGATGAGGAACTCAATAAGTCGTTGGAGTTGACCAGGCGAGAGGTTGCCCCCTTACGGACGGTGTCTGGTCGTGGGGTAGGGCCAGATGATCTGCTGGTTATTGATTTTCAAGGGTATGAGGATGGCAAGGAGTTACCTTATGTTTCAGGGGTTGATTCTCCAATCGATGTTGGCTCTGGGCGTAATGGCAAAGAGTTTGAGTCCATGTTGCTTGGTCTCAATCAGGATGAGGAGTCGTATCGAAAAGTTGAGTTCCCCGCAGATTTCCCCAACACCATGTTGGCCGGTAAGACTATCGACTTCAAGGTGACAGTCAAGGATATCAAAGAACGGGTTTTGCCCGCCATGGATGATGATTTTGCCAAAGACGTTAGCGAAGATTTTTCAACTTTCGACGAATTGGCGGTGGCTGTTCGCGACAAAATTCGTCGAGAAAAAGAGAAGGCGATGGAGGGGGATATCTCCGACAAATTGATGCTGAAACTGTTGGAGGCGCACCCCTTTGAAGTGCCTGCCCGCTTGGTTGCCTTTGATATTGACGTCAAGGCCAAGGACTTCGAGGAAAATCTCAAGCGACAGAACTTGAGTTTGGAGGCCATCGGTTTGAGTCGAGAAAAGTTGGCCGAGACCTATCGAGAGGCGGCGGAACGGCAGGTTCGCGGTGAGTTTATCTTGAAAAAGATTGCCGAGGTTGAGGACATCAAGCTGACCAACAATGATATCAACCACGGCTATAGCCGGGTTGCGGCCCAGTACGGGATGAAGATTGACGAGGTCAAGGAGTACTTCAAGGGGCGCAACAACATGATGCCCTTCATGAATGAATTGTTGAATGAAAAGATCCTCGATTTTTTACGTCAGGCCAATCCCGTCAAGTTTGTGACTGCTGAGGCCGAGGTCGGGGCGGGAGTTGAGTCATGAGCTTAATTCCAATGGTGGTAGAACAGAGCCCGCGTGGTGAGCGGGCCTATGATATCTACTCGCGGTTGCTCAAGGAGCGGATTATCTTCCTCGGTGGCGCGGTCAATGACGATATCGCCAATGTTATCGTTGCCCAGTTGTTGTTTCTTGAGGCGGAAGACCCAGATAAGGACATCACCTTCTATATCAATTCTCCGGGAGGGGTGGTCACGGCGGGGATGGCGATTTATGATACCATGACCTATGTACGTTGTGACATCGCCACTCTTTGTATGGGGCAAGCGGCGAGCATGGGGGCGGTCTTGCTTGCCGCTGGCACCAAGGGCAAACGCTACGTCCTGCCCAATTCGCGGATCATGATCCATCAACCGATGGGTGGTTTTCAGGGGCAGGCGACTGATATCGATATCCATGCCAAGGAGATCCTTCGTATGCGGCAAGATTTGAATAAGATCCTATCGCTGCACACTGGCCAGAAGATGGCCCGCATCCAACGTGATACCGAGCGGGATTTTTTCATGAGTTCGACGGAGGCCAAGGCCTACGGTTTGGTGGACAAGGTGTTAACTCGCAGGCAAAATATGGAGGAGGAGACGGATGGCAAAACGACGCGATGAGGAGTTCGTATCCTGTTCTTTTTGCGGTAAGAGGCAGGAGGATGTTAAGAAGCTGATCGCTGGGCCGAAGGTCTTTATCTGTGACGAATGTATCGAGCTTTGCAATGAGATTGTCTTAGAAGACAGTGGTCAGGAGGCTGAGGCTGGAGCCATCGACTGTGCCCTGCTCAAACCAAAGGAGATCAAGGCCCGGCTTGATGACTATGTCGTTGGCCAAGAGCATGCCAAACGGGTTTTGTCGGTGGCGGTGCATAATCACTACAAACGGATCAACAGCACCCATGAAGGGGAAGAGAATCCTGTTGAGCTGCAAAAAAGTAATATCATCCTGATCGGCCCCACCGGGAGTGGCAAGACTTTGTTGGCGCAGACCTTGGCCCGGAGCTTAAACGTGCCGTTTGGTATGGCCGACGCCACCACCTTGACCGAGGCGGGCTATGTTGGTGAGGATGTCGAAAATATTCTGGTCAACCTCCTACAATCGGCGGACTACGATGTTGATCGGGCTGGTCGCGGCATCATTTATATCGATGAAATTGATAAGATCGCCCGCAAGTCCGATTCGGCTTCTATTACCCGCGATGTCTCGGGTGAAGGGGTGCAGCAGGCCCTGCTCAAGATTATTGAGGGTACGGTTGCCTCTATCCCACCCAAAGGGGGGCGAAAGCACCCGCAACAGGAGTATCTCCGGCTTGACACCAGCAATATCTTGTTTATCTGTGGCGGGGCCTTTGTCGGTCTGGATGGGGTCATTAAAAAGAGGAGTGGAACAAAGTCCATGGGCTTTGGCGCTAAAGTGGTCGGGGAGTCGACCAAGAAGATGGGGGAGATCCTGGCGACGGTGCAGCCTGAGGACCTCTTGCGTTTTGGCTTGATCCCTGAATTTGTCGGGCGACTGCCGGTTATTGCTACCATGGATGAACTGGAGGAGTCTGATCTGATCCGCATCTTGCGTGAGCCCAAGAATGCCCTGATCAAGCAGTACGAAAAGCTCTTTGAGTACGACCATATCCATTTGCGCTTCACCGAGGGCGCGGTCACGGCCATTGCCAAAGAGGCTGTGAAACGTAAGTCTGGTGCCCGTGGACTCCGTTCGGTTATGGAGGAGGCCATGCTTGAGGTCATGTATGAACTCCCTTCGCAGGAAAACGTGCGAGAGTGTGTGATTAGCGAACAGGTGATCATGAATGGCGACTACCCTGTTGTCCTCTATGAAAACGAAAAGAAAATTGCCTAGTCACCCCTCATCCTAATGAGCGAAGAATCTACCCCCCTCCAGAAAATTTGTCCGCTGATGCCTCTGCGGGATATTGTCGTCTTCCCCTCAATGGTGGCACCGATGGTTGTCAGCCGGGGTAAGTCGATCAAGGCCCTTGAGCATGCAATGGCCAATCGTGTTGAAATTTTTGTCTCTCTTCAGCGCGACGCGGCCATTGACGAACCGTTGGCCCGAGATGTCAATCTGATTGGCACGGTTGCTCATGTCCTCCAACTCTTGCGGCTGCCTGATGGCACCGTCAAGGCCTTGTTGGAGGGGAAGCAACGGGCGAAGATCGTTGCCTTTGTCAAGAACCCGCATTTTTTTACGGTACAGGTGGAAGAGCTGGGGCAGGAGCCGCTCTCTGTCTATGGCGCGATGGCCTATTGCCGAGAGCTGTTTAGCTCTTTTCAGGCCTATGTTGCTAAGAACAAAAAAGTGCCGTCTGAGGTCATCTCTGTCCTCGAAAAAATCGATAACCCCTCAAAATTTATTGATGTCTTGTCCTCGCATCTGCCGATTGGCTCGGCGGAAAAGCAGCGGATACTCGCCTCTATTGCCCTGGAAGAGCGTTTTCATCTGGTGCTTGGCATCGTTCTCCGAGAAACTGAACTGGATGCCTTAGATGGTGATATTCGTGCCAAGGTCAAAACTCGGCTGGATAAGAATCAACGAGATTATTACCTCAACGAACAGATCAAGGTCATCAAAAAAGAGATTGGTGACGGACAACAAGAGGATATAGCCTCTGATCTCCAGGTGTTGGAGACGGCGATCAAAAATAAGAAATTGCCCGCTCAAGCCAACGAGAAGGCGCTTGGAGAGTTGAAGAAACTCAAACTGATGCCTCCGACATCGGCCGAGGCGACAGTCGTTCGAAACTATATCGATTGCATTTTGAGCCTGCCATGGAAGACCAGGACGAACGTCAATCTTGACATCAAGAAGGCAGAAGCGGTGTTGGCCAAGGATCACTTTGGTCTCGCTAAGCCCAAGGAACGTATCCTTGAATACCTGGCTGTGCAGAATAGGGTGAAGAAGATCAAGGGGCCGATTTTGTGTCTGGTGGGGCCGCCCGGGGTAGGCAAGACTTCCCTCTGTCAATCCGTGGCTCGGGCCATGAACCGCAACTTTGTTCGACTCTCTCTCGGAGGGGTTCGTGATGAGGCGGAGATCCGTGGCCATCGACGCACCTATATCGGGGCGATGCCTGGCAAGATCATTCAGTCCTTGCAGAAGGCGAAGGTGAATAACCCCCTGTTCTGCTTGGATGAGGTCGACAAGATGAACGCTGATTTTCGTGGGGATCCCTCTTCTGCCCTGCTTGAAGTCCTCGATCCTGAGCAGAATGGTACCTTTAACGATCACTATCTCGACTTGGACTACGACTTGTCTGATGTCTTCTTCATGACCACGGCCAATAGCCTGCACGCCATCCCCGTGCCACTTCAGGATCGCATGGAAATTATTCAACTGAATGGCTACACTGAAGAGGATAAGCTTTTGATTGCGAAGAATTTTTTGGTGCCAAAGCAGATGAAGGCCAACGGCTTTATCCCGGATGAGGTTGATTTTACCCAGGAGGGGATATTGGCTATTATCCGTCACTACACACGGGAGGCGGGGGTGCGGGGCTTGGAGCGCAGTATCGCCAGTGTCTATCGTAAGATTGCCCGGCAAAGGCTTAAGACCAAAAAAGAAACGACCTGCCGGGTGACAGCGGCGGTGATTGCTAAGTATTTGGGCACTCAGAAGTATCGTTTTGGCCTAGCCGAGGCCAAGGATGAGATCGGTTTGGCAACGGGTCTTGCCTGGACAGAGGTGGGAGGTGAGATGCTGCAGATTGAAACGGCGCTCATGCCTGGCAGCGGCAAGTTGATTATTACTGGTAAGCTGGGTGATGTCATGCAGGAGTCGGCTCAGGCTGCCCTGAGCTATGTTCGCTCCAGCGCCGCCCGCCTGGGGATTGCCGATGATTTTTATCAGAAGCTTGATATTCATGTCCATGTGCCGGAGGGGGCGATTCCCAAGGATGGTCCTTCAGCCGGGATCACCATGGTCACCTCTCTTGTCTCGGCCTTGCTCAAGGTGCCAGTCCGCAAGAAGTTGGCGATGACCGGTGAGGTTACCCTCCGTGGGCGGGTACTTCCCATTGGTGGTCTGACGGAGAAGTTGTTGGCGGCCAAGCGGGGCAACATTGCGCGGGTCTTGATCCCTAAAGAAAATGAAAGAAATCTTCGTGATGTGCCTGAGAAGATCCTGGATGGCCTTACCATTGAGTTGATTGGCCATGTCGATGAGGTACTGCTCAAGGCCTTGGTGATGGAAGAGGGTGCCTCGTTATTTAAGGAGTGTGATGATCCGTTTTTCTGCCCGGATATCCTTTTGCCGGTGGCTGACGTCCAGCCAGAGGTTGTGACGCGGGCGCATTAGTTTTTCCTCACCCGGCTTCTTCGAGCACAAACGACGCCCCCCATGCGGTGGTGGCCGCTTTGTCTCCTCGATACTTCGGTGTCCTTACCTTACGTGGCTACCAACTATTTTTCAGCAAGGTTTACGGTTGCCGTGCCCTTCGGCTCCGCAACGGTAGCCGCCACCACTCCCCTGAGTGATACCTACTCCTCATCATCAACAATCGAAATTTGCATCTTTTTGAGTCGATAGCGCAGTGCGTCCCGTGAGATGTTGAGCAGGGAGGCGGCCTTGCGCTGGTTGTTGTTGGTCTTCTCCAAGGCCCGACGGATGAAGCGCTCTTCCATGGCCTCCAGCGATAGGTCTTCCGGGACGGTGGCGGAGATTGGTTTGGCGGGGGGCGGTGTTGAGGTTGAGACTGAGAGCTCGGCTGTGGGGGGGAGTGGGGTGTCAAGGTTCTCGCTGACCTCTGCGGCAGTGATCTCTTCCCCATCCGAGAGGACAACCAGTTTTTCGACCAGATTCTTTAGCTGTCTGACGTTGCCCGGCCAGGGGTAGTCCCCCAAGATTGCCATGCCCTCCGGGCTGATGGTCTTGGTGCCTGTCCCATATTTTGCGCAGAAGATGGACAAAAACCGGTTGATAAGGATCGGCACATCCTCCGGACGTTCACGAAGGGCCGGCAGTTCGATGGTGGCGATGTTTAAGCGGTAGAAAAGATCCAACCTAAATTTCTTCTCTTGCACTTCAAGCTTTAAGTCGCGGTTGGTAGCGGCAAGAATCCTGATGTCAACGGGGGTGTCTTCCAGTCCCCCAATCCTCCTGAAGCAACGTTCTTCCAACAACTTGAGTACCTTGGTCTGGAACTGGTAGGGCATGTCGCCCAACTCGTCGAGCAGGACAGTGCCCCCTTCAGCCACCTCAATCAGTCCCTTTTTTGAGGCCTTGGCATCGGTAAAGGCCCCTTTCTCATAGCCAAAAAGTTCACTTTCTATCAGGTGGTCAGGGATGTTTGAACAGCCGATCTGCACGTAGGGGGCGGAGCAACGCGAGCTCATTTCGTGAATTTTTTGACAGAGATAATTCTTGCCGGTGCCGGATTCGCCCAGGATAAGGATGGTTAGATCGGATTTGAGCGACAGCCGCTTCATGATGGCCACCACCTTCCGCATCTTTTCACTGGCGAAGGACAGCTCAATATCCGAGGGTGTCTCGTTTTGGGGCGTGTCGCTATCGGTATGCTCAAGCTCCTGTGATATTGAGTTGAGTGCTGACTTTAACTTGTCGAAATCGATTGGTTTTTCGAGGTAGTCACGGGCACCGAGCTTCATGGCCTCGACGGCTCCGTGGATCTCCGTCTGACCGCTGATCATGATTGAGACCATCTTTGGCCGGGTCTTGCGGATGATGCTTAACAGCTCAAGGCCATCGATGGAGTCTTGCAGCTTCAAGTCTAACAGCGCGATATCAGGGTCATGGTCTTCGATCAGCTCGAGGGCCTTCTTGCCAGAGCCCGCCGCAATCGTCGAGTATCCCTCTTGTTTGACAAACTTTTCGAGCCCAAAACGCATCAGGGCTTCATCATCAACAATTAAGACTTTTTGCTTGTGAGCCATAGATGTTCGATTTTTTCAATCAGAGGGATGAACGTGGATTGGTTAGAGCAACTGTCTCAACGGGGGGCACACTAATATAATCAATGTTGTTAATCAATCGGCATTGGTATGGTCAAGGATAAAATTTCGTGCCTTTTCGGCCCAAGGCCCCTGAGGGAGGAGGTCGAGATAGCCTTGGAAGGCGCGATTGGCCTCAGGCGTGCGGCCCAACTGATAGAGGCAGAGACCGAGGCCGTAGAGGGTGTCCGGGTGCTTGGGGGTGAAGCGCAGGATTTCTTTGAAGTGGTTGGCCGCCTCTTGGTAGCGCTTCTGGTCGTAGAGCAGATAGGCCAAGCTGAAGCGTGCCTCCACCTGCTTGGGGGCGAGCCGAAGGGCAAGCTCAAGGTGTCCCTTAGCCTGTTCAACTTGGCCTAGCTGGTAGTTGAGGGTGCCGATGGCCGCCGCCAGGCTTGGGCTGTTGGCGTTGTAGGGCTCGGCCCGGGTCAAGAGTTCGAGCGCTGTGATCGGGGGGACGACTTTTTGCCGCTTGAGCATGGTGGTTAAGATCTCTGTCTTTTCTGGATCTTGACGATAGGTGAGGTAGTCGCTGATCTCTCGGGCCAGGGTGGGCAGGATGAGTGGGTTTTTGGCTTGATCGTAGAGGGCCTCGCTGGGCATCACTGGCGAGAAGTAGCGGATGGCGTAGCGTCGAATGAGATCGCGATTTTGCTCGCTATCTTTGAGCATGACCGCGCCTGTTGGTTCCCAGTAGACGGGGACGAAGCCGTCCCGGCTGAACATGTCCCACTCGTCCGAGCGGCCGATAATCGCGTAGTTGATCTGCCATTGGGCGCGGCTCTCCGGCTCATGGACGTAACGCTCCAGGGCATTGAAGAGGATGTGGTGGTTGTAATGGAATATCTTGCGTTGGGGAAAGAGGTAATAGGCGAGGTAGCCGCCATAACGATCGGTGTTGTAAAGGTTGCCGCTCAGGTTGACTGCCTTGATGAAACGGGTTGAGCCGACCGGAAAGGCATCGTCGCTGATGCCAAGGCCGAAGGAGTCATAGCGGGGCGGGGGCGAGAACTTGTGATACAGGGCATAGCCTAAGCCGCTGATCAGTACGAGGAGGCTAAGGCCATTGAGCTTTCTCCGCTGTTTTTCGTCAAGGGGAAAGCTGGTCAGCAGTGGGGGGAGGTTGACGGCCAGGAGGAGGGCGGCAACCAGGCTGAAGGGCCCGATGCCCCGGACGTAGCGGATGGCGAGGGTGGCAAAGGGGATGAGGAGCGCCAGGCTGGTGAGATCCGCCCCTCGTCCGGCGGCCAAGACCGTGGCGGTGGTCAGGGCAAGCATTCCCCAGAACAGCGGTTGCTCGGCCAGGGTGCTTGGTTGGAATTCGGCGGTCATCGAGGTCATGGTGTTGTTGTTTACGAACTCAAGGAAGATGTCGTAGCTGCGCAGGCCGTAGGGGCTGAGCAGCATGATGATGATGGTAAGCGTGAACCACAGCCAGAGGGTTTGCAACTGCCGTCTGGGCATGGGCGGGGAGGTCAAGCGGAGGGGGGGCAAGAGGACCTTGAGAGTCTCCCCGAGGATAAAGGTGATCAGAAAGATAAGCCCGTAGAGGGCGCCGTGGGTAACATCCCACAGGGCCATGATCAGGGGCAGGGGGGCCAGTGTCTTAGCCGAGGCGCTGGCTCGATACGAAAAGAGCATGATGCCGGTCAGGGTCAGGAAGAGGGCAGAAAAAAGTTCCGGCCGCTCGACATAGCGAAAGATGGAGGCTCCGAAGGTCAGCAGGCAGATCAAGGCGTTGAGCAGTGGAGAACACCCTTGTCTGCGGCTGAAGCTGGTGAGGGCCAGGGCAATGATTGTGGTGATCATGACCTTGACTGCGATCAGGCCATTGGCCCCAACGGTCTTGAAGATCAGGAAAA
>Ga0172375_10006343_pt1 | contig 16666 bp, 14 predicted proteins | sample LakKiv1m_FD_114537 | JGI IMG/M metagenome (GOLD analysis project Ga0172375, IMG submission 114537) | Freshwater microbial communities from Kabuno Bay, South-Kivu, Congo - kab_092012_11.1m | ecosystem: Environmental > Aquatic > Freshwater > Lake | place: Democratic Republic of the Congo...
ACCATGCCACCGTACGTTATCAGCGTTACGTCTCTTCCTTCCCTTGCTACCCGCGCTTTGCCGAGCGGTACGCGATATTCGCCCTCCGGCACCTCCTCTTTGAAAAGACGATAAAGGCGCTTTGGTTCCAGAAAGATCACAGTATCCGGGTCTTCTATGGATGAGGTCAGAAGGCCTTTGGCATCGGATGGTGTGGCAGGGATGACCACCTTGAGTCCGGGAAGATGGCAAAATAAGGCTTCGGGAGCGTCGGAATGATGCTCCAAAGCCCGGACGCCGGCTCCGTACGGGGCCCTGACTACCATAGGCACCCCGTACAATCCCTGGGAGCGGTGCCTAATGCGCGAAGCGTGGCTGTATATCTGGTCGAAGGCCTTGAACATGAATCCTTCGAACTGGATCTCTGCAACCGGTCTCATGCCGTATATGGCCATTCCAATAGCTGTTCCTACGATGGCGCTCTCGGCTAGAGGGGTATCAATGACCCGTTCCGGCCCGAACTTTTCGAGCAGGCCCACGGTTGCTCGGAAGACGCCGCCGTCTACCCCCACGTCTTCGCCCATGACCACTATACGGTCATCCCTGGCCATCTGTTCGTGGAGCGCCGCATTTATAGCCTCGATCATTGATAGTCTCGCCATGATTCACCTCTCGGGCCTGACCAGGTTTTTCAACAGTTCCTCTTTTTGTTCACGCAGGTGCCAGGGCTCCTGAGCGAACATGTGTCCGAACATGTCCGCAGGATGAGGTGGCTGAATAGCTTCGTAATCTTTCACTGCCTGCTCGACCTGGGCGGTGCATTCAGCGATGAGATCGCTTTCTTTGCCTTCGTTCCACCCCCTCGTGGCTGTGAGGTATTTGCGCATTCTGTCAATTGGGTCGCGTGCCCGCCACGGGGCAATCATCTCCTCGCTGCGGTAACGGCTCGCATCGTCAGCAGTGGTATGGTCATCCATTCTGTAGGTGAACAATTCCACCAGGGCAGGCTTGTATTCGTTCCTGGCCGCGTCCAGAAGCCGCTTCACGGTCAGATAGACGGCCAGCACGTCATTGCCGTCAACCCGCACTCCATCAATGCCGTACGCAAAAGCTTTCTGGGCAAGAGTCTCGGAGGCGGTTTGCTTTTCCAGCGGCACTGAGATGGCCCAGTGGTTGTTCTGGATGGCGAAGACCACCGGAAGCTTGTACACGCCGGCGAAGTTGAGGCTCTCGTGGAAATCGCCCTGGGAAGTGGAACCGTCTCCGGAACTCGATAGCACCGCTAGTTTTTCTTTGCGGATCTTGGCCCCCCACGCGATCCCCACCGCGTGGCAAAGATGCGACCCGACCGTTATGCACACCGGCAAGACTTTGGAGCCGTCGGGAGGTCTTGCCCCGCGCTCATCTCCTCCCCAATACGTGAAGAGGTCTTTGGGTCGGACTCCCCGGATAAACATGGCCCCGTATTCCCTGAAGGAAGGGCAAAACCAATCATCCGGTCCAAGAGCCAGCCCCATGCCGACGTTGGAAGCCTCCTGGCCTCTCACGGAAGCCAAGGTCCCGAGCCGCCCCTGACGCTGAAGGCTAAGGGCTTTTCCATTCCAGAGTCGCGTGAAGACCATGAGGCGATACATCGTGATGATCTCCGCCTCGGAAATCCCCTGTATGGCTGATTCGTCGGTATTGCCGTCGGGGTCCATGACCTGGATGAGTGCTTTGTAGTCCATCGGTATCCCCCTGATACTGACTTGCTCAAACTTTGCTTCGTTTCTCTTCCTCACCCCGAACCCTGTCGCGGAGCAACGGAGAGATTGGTCACTCCTTCTTCGCGTGGGAAAGCGCCCAAAGGGTGGGCAACGTTTATGGCGTCCGCCGAAGACAATGCCCGATAATTGCTGCGCTCCGGCAACTGCCTTATACCAGTTCTTGAAAGTAATCGCGGGTTGGGTTTCTGGGTGCCACTGCCGGCTTGTCCAGCAGTGCGACTTGATTTCGACAGAACTTTCGAGAATCGGTATAACGGGCCATTCCTTATATTAGTGCGCTTCCGTACCGCTACTTATAAACATAATCACCAGGTCAAGGGGTGTGGCAGAAGGACCAGGGGATCTTCGGATCAAAGGACCGAATTCCAAGAAAATCTTATACTGGATGTGAATTCTCTTACCCACGGGCCGCCAGGCCACGCGCCTGCCTCGTCATCCCGACGGAAGTCGGGATCCAGATCTCCTGGATCCCGGTTTTCACCGGGATGACGGATGAGCGTAACCAGTCAGTCTTGTGGGGCAGGCTGGAAAGCCTGCCCCACGGCTGCATCCAAGATTCCCCGGCCTCAACTGAATGCTTACGGATGCGCTGCCGTGTCACGCTTGGCAACTTGGATCATCAATCTTAACCGCGGCTCATCGTATCCCGGCAGGCAATCGAATGTTCTCCGGCCTAACTCTCCGGTTCGTCGGCCTCCGCAGCTTGAGCTTCAGCAGCTTCCTCTTCCCTCTTTCTCTTCTTTTCGAACAGAACGAGCACCTGAATGCCCACCTCGTAAAAGATGATCATAGGAACAGCCATTATGGTTTGGTTTACCACGTCGGGGGTAGGTGTCAGAATTGCTGCGATGATGAAGGCTATAACGACAAAATACCTGCGGCCGCGTTTGAGCAGCTTGCTGTCGAATACCCCAAGAAGGCCCAAAAACACCACGATTATCGGCGTTTCGAACACCGCGCCGAAAGCCAGCATCAAGAGCATGGAAAGGGAAACGTAATCCCGGATGGAGATCATGGGCTTGAGTTCTTCCGTCTGATAACCCAGGAAGAACTTGAAAGCGGCAGGGAATACCACAAAGTAAGCAAAAGCAGCCCCGAGGTAGAACAGGATCGTTGCCACCACCACGAAGGGGAAGGCTAGCTTCCGCTCCTTTTCCAGAAGGCCGGGCACCACGAAAAGCCAAATCTGGTAAAGGCAATAAGGCAAAGCCAGGAACATTCCGCTTATGAATGCTACCTTCAGGTAGACGAAAAAAGGATCAGGTAGACCGGTAAAAACAAGGGTCGCGTCCTTGGGCAAGAGCTTTGTGATAGGAGACGCAAGGAGGCTGAAAACTCTCTCGCCAAATGCTATGGATACCCCAAACCCCAAAGTGATGGCAATCACGCACCTCAGGAGCCTCCGGCGAAGCTCCTCCAGATGATCCCAAAAAGACATTCTGGCTTCTTCTTCAGTCACGTTGCGCCCTTCTGCAAATTTCTCAGGCCAGTGGAAAGGTTCCCGCCGCCAATCGGGGAGTCTGAACCCGATTTGCTGAAATCCTCCGGAGCGCGATAACGGCCGGGGCCCGGCACTCCACTGCTTGCCGGCGGAGGAACGGTAGGACCGACGATTCCACGGTGAACCTGTAATAACTATCACGGCGGGGGCTTCCACGGCAACGACGAAACCGAGTATCTTGGATTCGACGGGCGAAAATTACTGTCGTTGCGGCTCGATGCTTCTTTGTGCTACCAATGGCGGGTCATGGCCGAGATGCCGAAAAGAATTAGCGGTAAGCCACATTTAGTGACTACTATAAGCAATGGCGTTTCCCTTCTTTGAAATCCGCCCTCGTCCCCCTTCGACAAAGGGGGTTGGGAGAATTTCTTCGACACGGGGGCCGCGACATCCCGAGAGAACTTTCGGCAGCTGGCACATGTCCAGGCGTTCAAAGGTACTATGACATCGGTTGAGTTCTACAAAGGGATGGTCAAAAATCCTCAGGGCAAGGTTGAACCTGCGTACTGGGCCGTGGCTCCTTTTGGTAGCAGGTGTTTCTTGTCGTCGTCGGCGAGGCGCGTTTCCAGTCTTGGGGAGCCGATGTCGGTTCTGGCGAGCGAACTGATAGTCGTTCTGGATCTGTCGGGTTTGGACAAGGACTCCGCTGAATTAATCATGGACACGATCCTCAAGGACGGTTTCCTGGACAAACGCGGGGTAAAAGGCAGCGGCGACGCCGTATTGTTTATGGTGGTCAACGAGGCCCTGCAGCGGCTGGCAGAGATCCGGAACGAACTGCTTGCTCCACCCTCAACCTCTCCCACAGGGCAAGGGACGGGGTGAGAGCCAATCACTGCTTTTATCCCAAGTTTTTCCGAACGGCGCGTTCCGGTCGTTTAGGAGAACCCCGGAGCCGAGTCCGGGACAGGCGAATGAAAGGAAGTCCCGATGACGGCATCAGGCAAAGTTCCCGAAGAATTCCCCAGGCTTCTGGCCGATGGCCTCTGGGTGGTGGGGAACTACTACTTCAATCTTTACCTGGTGAAGGGTGAGCAGTCGTCCGCCCTTATCGAGGCAGGCGTCTCAGGGGTAGTGGACGAAGTGATCCGCCAACTTGACTCACTGAAGATAACCCCGAGCTTTCTCGTGGTGACGCACCCCCACGCGGATCATGTGACGGGACTTGCGGGACTGAGGGAGCGTTACCCGCAGGCCTTGACGGTTGCAGGAGAAGGTGCTGCGGAGTTCCTGGCCCACCCTAGGGCCGCCGCGGGCCTAGTGACCGAGGACCGTCACATGAGCGAATTCCTTGCCTCCAAGGGCCTCACACCTGGGCGTCCTTCCGTCAAGGAGCCGCCGAGCCTCGAGAATTGCCTGGTAGCGAGGGATGGCGACGAGATGGACCTCGGGGGGCTCACCCTCAAGTTCCTGGTCGTGGCGGGCCATTCTCCAGGCAAGATTGTTGTTTACGTTCCAGAACTTAGGGCGCTGATGCTGTCGGATTCCCTGGGATTCAGATATCCGGGTCGAGGACTGTTCCCGCTGTTCCTTACTAATTATTCCGAATACATGGCCGCCCTGGATCGTCTGGAAGGCCTCAATCCGAATATCGTGGGCCCTGCTCACCAGGGAACGATCTTAGGACCACAGGTCCCCCACGCTTTCGAGGAAGCCCGAGGTCTTGCCAAGGAACTGCGAAAGAAAATTCTGGAGGATACCCGGACAGTGGAGGAATTGCTCCGGGACCTGTTCGACCAGTATTACAAGGATGAACTTGCCATGTACACCCGCGAGAACATCATGAACTGTGCAAGACTGGTGATAAAGAGAGCCGTGGAATCCCGGGAAACGGATTCCCCCTGATTAGGCGGCATCCTGCAAATCCCAACAAGGGCCGCATCAGAATCCCATGTGTTGACGGGGAACCGCGGGAAGGCTTATAAACCAACTACTCGGTTCCTGGAATAAGCAACCCGGTCGGTTTCATCTGATGGATTTCAGAGCCTTACAGATTATGTGCATGGCCGTGTCCACGCTTGTGGAGGAGATCTCTTGGGACGTCTATGGTCCGGAAAGCCTCCACACCCCCGTAGTTCGCGAGGAGCAAGATTGCCGCAACCTGGACATGCTCATGGACATAATGGGGACCCTCACCCGCATGATGGACACCCGAATAGCCTACGTCACCACCGAGGGAAAAGTCGTCCGGGAATGGATAGAGACCATTTTAGAAATCGGCGGCCGGTACAGGAAGGAGCTGGAAGTCATCGAAAAGATGGAAAGAAAAGTAATCCGTTACCCGACGCCCGGCAGCGGGCCCGAGAAGGACATCTCGGACTAGCCCTCGACTCTAGCAGCCACCTAAATTGTTGTCAGATTCGCGAGCAGCATTCCGTAATTCCGGCGAACGCCCGAATCGAGGTTCTCAAATATCCGCTGGTCCCTGGCTTTCGCCGAGGTAACGGGCGGACTTTGTCCCTTTCGGTCGTTCAGCGTCTCTCGTAACCGAGCGGACGCCAATTCTGACAATCGCAATATTACTTCTCGTAAAACGCGAAGAAATCCTTGCTGTATCCCTGATCGTATCTCTTCATGGTGTAATCGAGCTGTTCAGGAGACAGCTTGTCCCGCTTCCAGATTTTGTTCTTTTCGTCTCTGAAAAAGAAATTGCAGACAATATTGTGAATGTTCGCGTCCCCGTGTATGGCGCGCTTGCATCCAGCCAGCACGAGAGCCCGGGACAGGTCCCTGGAGCCAACGTGATGCCCCATGGCAAACACCAGGTTGCCGTCCTCCCGGATGCCGAAAGCCGTCCTGTTGGCAAGAAACCAGAACTTGTTGTTCATGGTGCTCCTGCCCTTGTCGTCAATCAAGAATCCGCCAAGACCAATTTCGGCTTCCTGGATCTTGCCGTGCTTCAATACCTCTTCCACCACGGCCCCGTCCTTGACTATCAAATGCCTCAACTGTCGGGCGTCCTTTATAGCGGAAAGCGGAATTTCGTCGGTCCACTCCACAATGTCCACGGAATCGTCGCGATAAATTACCAGAGTCGCCATGCCCTGCACCATCGGGTAAATCGTCTGGCCCCTGAAAATGGCGCCTGCACCCCTGGAGTGCTGCTGCATCCACATAGCGTTGGTTATGGCAACTATACGGGATAAATCCTCCCGTTCGGGAGCGTAAGAGATCTGGTATATTCCCGGCTCGGTCTGGCCGATGAAAAGTCGGGCTCGAAGGCGGCTCATATCCATGAGAGCCATATATACCACTGAATTTGGAAACTCCGGACTGGGGCGATAAACGGTCTTGTATATCAGCGGCCTGCCGTCGGATCCCGAGGGTAAATCCTGAGCAGTCCAAACGCCCTCGCCGTCAATCGTGGGCGACTTGTAAAGAGGCTCAATGTCAGGCGGCCTCGGGAAAAGCGGATCTTTGGGTTCGGCCTGCTCTTGGACCTTGGCCTGGGTTTGTTGCTTGAGCTCTGATTCAAGCTCCCTCTGAATTTGTTCTGAGTCGCTTTCCAGGGTCGAGTCTTCTTGAAAGGAAGCTTCCTGTTTCGGCCCAGTGGGAATCCGGCATAATATCTCGTCCAACCACTCCAGGACCGGTGTTTCATCGGCCATGGCCGCACTCCGGTCGTGGTTTGCGTTCTCGACGCTGATACGAGCCACTCTGTCGAGACCTGGCCGGAGAGACTCGGCAAAGCCCAAAGAACAGAGCAATGTCGCCAGCAAAGCCGTAACACCCATACTCTTGAACAACTTTATTGCCATACCTCGTTACTCACGCCAAAACCAAGTGGTATTGTCGTCTCAAGACTGGTGATCGGGTTCGCTGAGCATATGGACGCAAAGCTGCCCAACGGTTTCAAGAGACGACACGGGGCCTAATGCCGGCTCACTCACATAGGGAATCCCAGAACCCTGCGGCGAGCGACCCCAAAAAGCCCTTTTTCCGGGGCGAATGCGAATTATACCAGACATGACGGGAAAAGGCAAGTCTGGGCCGTCCGGTGGATACGGTGCTTCCAATGAAGTCCGCTTCCGGTGAAGATATGAAAATACACCAGGATGTCAAGCTATTTTAGATGCTAACGTATGGAATGACGTCATTTCGGCTGATTACTGCTGTATCTTGTTATTATTACATTCTAATACCGCGAGCCGTCGCATGGTGCTTCCATAAGATTTTACTTCAATAAATCAGGCGAACTATGTCGTCAGGCGAGAAATCCAGGAGCATGAAGATCTCCCGCTCAACCCGGACTGCCTCCTCCTTCATCTCCATTACCTTGAGGACGGCTCCGGGGGATCGGCCGTACGTGCGCTGGAGATAGTCGAACCGGTCATCGAGACTCACAACCTCGTCGTGCACAACCCGCTTGTCCGCGTAATAGACCACATGCTCTTCCGCCACCGGGTCGTTCTCGCCGCCCCTGAGGACAATATGCTGCACCACTATGTGGCCAACGGAGGGGAAGCCTTCCTCCCCGAGGATCTGCTGTCCGCGGAGGTCGTGGAACCCTCCCCCTTCGACGATGCACGGGTACTTTCCTATGTCGTGGAGCAGGCAGGAAGCCCTCAGAAGGGCCATGTCAACAACGTGGCCACGCCTCAGAAGCCCTTCCCCCAGTATCTTGCCCACCTGCCACACCCTGATGGAGTGGAGAATGATGTGCCTGGGCGTGCTGTATTTTTCCAGCAGTTCCAGACAGGCGATCTCGTCGGGAATGGTTATGATGTCCATGAGTTAAAGGTCCGCAGGATAGACTTCAGAGAAATTGACCCGTCAACAACAGCGGCCCCTCGGCCGCGTAGTATACCAGGACAACAGGTATTCGGGAAAGGAGCTTGCGAGAAAATCGCGACTACTAGGTATCCCTTTTCACAATTTCGGTCAGGTATTCGGGTAGGAAACGGTGAACGAAGCGTACCGCATCGGTCGAAAAGAGACCTCGAACGATGCGGTTCCACTGCGGCAGGGAATGTAGCGGGAGGCCTGTTCCTCAAATCCCTGACAAGAGTTGGCGGCCTGGTTGGCCCTGTTCACAAGGGCGGGGGCATAGCGTGCCGCGCATTTCATTTCAAGGGGCTTTCCAGCACTTGATTAGAATATCACCCCGACTTCCGCGTACGGACCGTAGATGGATGCCTGGAGCTTGGTGTTTTCATTCAGGTCCCATTGCGAAGATCGGTAGCGGTACCCCGCAGCGACGTACGGACGGAATCCCGAGCCCGGGCCGCCGTTCAAATCGGGAAAGAGCTTTGCCTGACCGTCGAGAAAGACTCCGTTCTGCTTCTCCAGAAAAGTATATGCAGCCTTGATCTTCACAAAGGTCCCCCGCGAGGGAGCGAATTCACCGCTTCCGCCTATCCCCATGAGGAATTCGTTGCGAATCTTGGAGTCGGACGTGATGTCGCTGGTCATGCTGAACTGGTTAAACCACAACTCTCCCAACAGGTAGACTCCGCCCCGATAGTTGGGACCGACCACCGCGAAATATTCTCCTTCGAATCTGTGCAGAGAAATGGTGGTCTTGGCTGTTACGTGCGTCCCGGCCGGGAACAGGGTTCCGTTCACCGTGAGGTCTGCCGGAAGGACTCCGTAACCGTGATCCTCACGAGGCAGCATGAACGTGTAAGTGGCGGCGAGGGAGGGAACGATGCGCACGGCCCCGAAGATTTCGCCCACCAATGTGTTCTCGGAGAAATTGAGGTCCTTAACGAAATTGATGTCAGGGTCAGTGCCCTGGGTCAGCTTGAACCAGTTCCGGGTGTAGAATGCTCGACCGCCGCCTTCGATGCTAAAAGTACTGCATTGCTGGACCGGCTGGCACGGCCCGAGATAGAGCGGCTGGGCAGGCGGGCCTCCCGGCAACGGGAGAGGAGTGACCATGGGAGGCGGCGCGGGAAATTGACAGTTGCCGCTGGAAACCAGACAAAGCAGCATTGCGAGACTAATTGCGAGAACAGGTATCAGGGCTGAGGGTTTTGTCATTGTGGTGGTTACCTCCTTTGAGAGAGAGTGGCTCAATAATAGCACAGCAATATCAAAGAGGTCAATGCTTTTTCGCATGAATCAGATGATGTATACCTAGCCACAACATCCCATAAATGCTTCAACCTTTGGTGTTAATAGGCATTTACAATCATCCCACCTCTTGCCTGTCAGAGATGGTCCGCCTAGAGACAATAATCCCCTGGTTCCGGCAGAATCCTCATGAACCCGGCTCTTCAGCGGCGAGGTTATCGGGCAGACTCACGGCATACGGCCGTCAATGCGATTGAAATTCGCCTCCGGGTGGTGTAACATGTGGGACAGTGGGAGACTTTACGGGACATCCTGACAATCTCGCGTCCGGGTTCAGCCTCAATGAAGCCCTTTCAGGAGGGACACACAGAATCTCGTGGCCTGCTCCTGCGGTGAAAGCATTCCCGGACTACGGCGAAGGAATTCTCGACGCATGTTGCGCGAACACATTAATGATATAATGGTCCGCTGGAGCCCGAAGGAAAGACGCGGGAGCAGATACGACCCGTGCGCCTTCTTGGAGACTCCCGAACAGGCGCGAAAACTTATTCAGCACCTCGAGAAGGAGTTGGCGAGGGCCCGCCGCGACAAGAATGCCGAGCTGATAACGGAAATGCTGGAAACGCTCTTCAAAGTGGAGAGCCTGTCCCGGAAATTCTTCCGCTGGGAAGAGAACATGGCCCGCAACCTCAAGGCTCAGGAACTCAGGGAAATAAAGAAATTGCCTCTGGGGTTCTGATTACCGGCCGATCAGGCTCTTTGTCGAGCCTGTCCAATGATTCGTCTCGCGGGATTACCAGATTCACAAGGACGCAGATCCGGTAAGATTGGGAGGGATCCGGGCTTCCAGGGGCGAAACCGAAATTTTGGGAGAGCATTATGGATTTCGACAAGATGAACCGCGAAGAATTGATCGAGCGCGTGAGGGAACTCAACGATTACATGGAAAACGTGATCGTCTTCTGGGGGGACAAGCGGGATTTCCGCGAGACCTTCAATCAGGTGGCGGAGAACCGGGACGGCGAGTTCACTGAAGAAGAGGCCCGCAACGCGTCTCTGATACTGGAGAGAGATGGGGCTTTTGAGGAATTCATCGAACTGGTGAGGGATTCCTTTGACCGCGGTGGCATCAATTATCTAATTTCAGAGAAGATATCGGCAATTATGGAAGAAGTGGTCGCGCGCTTGACTACGGGCAAGGTTCAGTGACCTTAATAGTTTAACCTAATTAGCTGTCCTTATTGCGGTTATTGCTGTAATAGGGCAACAGGGCTCAGTACGATGTTAGCACTGGCAAATTTTCGTAACATGGTTTAACATATTGACCTGACTTGGGAAGAATCTTCGTTTCATATCATATAGGGGAGCAATGGGAAAGGAGATGGCGGACGTGACCGGAAAGTTGAAACTATGCAGACCTTTTTTCTTCATAGTGGTCCTGCTCATGGCGATAGTGGTTTTCTCGCCGGGTGTGTCCTACGCGGACCCGGATGTTGACTCGCAGTGCTCGGGCCAATTGAGCCGCTGGGAAAAGGTCATGCAGGATCTCAAGGACAAGGTTCACGGTTACTCCTCTGTGCAAAGCACACCCGTTGAGCGTGTCGTTCAGCGGCCCATTGTCAGCAATCTTCCCGGCAGGACCATAGCGCGGCAGATCAGCGATGCGCTCCAGGTCAAGGACGAGCTTCTGAACTCGAAAAGGATCGAGTGCCGCAACTTGCTCAATCTTGAGAACCAGCTCTTCAATGAACTACAGGAGTGTGCTCAAAACGCGAGATCTTCCAAGAACAAGGATTTCAGCAATCTGGCGAAGAAGCGGCGTGCCTTCGTAGACAAAGTGGGCGTCTCCATAGCTGAGGTGAAGGAAGTGGAAGGTCAGGAGACTGTCCTTCCGTACGAGGCTGCGTATCAGGACCCGTACCGGCGCAGCGTGAACAATTACTGGGAGAATTACCAGCAGATGTACAGAAGGTGGTGGGGCCGCTGATCACAATTGAAGGCAATATCGTGACGCCCCGCGGTTGGAACGTGGCGTCACGCAAATCCTCTCCTGCGCACCACATTGACAATATTTGAGCCGTTTGATAAGATCTAGCCTAGACTGGGAGCCCGCCTCCCGCCTTTAGCACGACAAAGAAGAACAAAATTCGCACTCGAATTGACCAATTGTACGTGGGGCGGGTGCAGGGCTCGCCGCGACGTCTGCTTGGCATTCATGCTTTTTTGCGGAGTTTCCCGCGAGGGATTCAGCCGTGAAGGGGGACCTTTTCGGTGCCGAAGGTAATAGTAGAAGCCAGAGAAGCTCTTGAGGACATACGCAACGGCATGAACGACTCTGACCTGGCCGAAAAGTACGGCCTTTCGGCCATCGGCCTTCAAAGTCTTTTCAACAAGCTGGTTGCCGCGGGTCTGGTCACGTGCGCCGAGTTGAACAGCCGGACGCATTGGTCCCAGAAGAAGGTCAAGCTCGATATCGGCGCGGAGAACGAACCGGCGGCCAAACAAGTCTCTGAGCCAAGGAATGCCAAGATCAAGATTGACCCCAGACGGGTGGTCTCGGACATCAGGTATGGCCTGGGCGACTCCGAATTGATGGAGAAATACGGTCTATCCCTCGGCAGCTTTCAGAGACTCGTGAAGAGGCTCTTGGACGAAGGAATGCTTACTCAGGCCGAATTGGATCACCGGCGGCATTGGACGGACAAATCGGTCAAGCTGGAACGCTTCGTCTGTCCTGCGTGCAACATGCCGCAGTTTCATGAGTTCGAGATTTGTCCCCAGTGCGGGGTCATCGTGGCCAAGTATCCCAAGGCTCTGGCGGAGGGCAGGGCAAGAAAAGACTTCTGGACTATAAGAACGGGCCGCTACACGTTCAAGCTCAAACGGAGCGGCGACGCCCTGACGCTGGCCGGTCTGGAAAAGCCCCTCCAGCAGGAGATAGTTGAGAAGGTTAAGAACCTGATGACCATGAAGCTTCAGGAAGGCGGCAAAGACGGCAAGGCCGTGGGATCGCATTTTTGGGCGACTCTCGCTGGAGGAGTCAGCGAGAGGAAGAAGACCACCTACGGGAAAGACAAGAAGTTCTACCTCATCGAAATGGGGCCTTATTTGATAATGCCCTCCGTAGACGGGACATCGTTGACCATCGAACGTCTAAGAGAGGGACTCCAGAGGGAGATTTTGGCAATGATTCAAGGTCACTTGGAAACCCGTGAGATGGAGGAAGACCAGAAGGGCCGGGCCGGCGGGATCAAGGATCAGGGATTAAGACTCAAAGGTATGAAGTAGTCGTCATACCGCATCGGATCTCCTCAAGGGAGAGGGTCCACGACATCTTCCTGGAAGGGACTGCCGTTGATGCCTATGCAGCGGGTAATTCTGGTCGGTGAACTGGTTAACGATATCCGGGCCGGTTTGAACGATTCTGAACTCATGAAAAAGTACAATTTGGCCTTGGAAGGGCTTCAGGATGCACTCCGACAACTGCTGGCGCTGGAGGCCATGCGGCCGGAAGAAATCTACGGGCGGCTTCCGGCCTTTGGCGACGAGGTCATCCTTGCCACGTCGGAGGCTGTCCTAAAGAACCTCCGGGAGTGCCCCCGGCATCCGGTGGAACTTCCGGTAACCGTGTACGATGCCAGATCTCCGGAGGCGAGAGGGTCCCTTCGCGACGTTAATCTTACGGGCGTGGGGATAAAAGGTATCGAGGCCCGGGTGACCGAGACAAGGACCCTGGTGGTGGCGCCGCTGGACGATCTACCTGTTGATCCTTTTATCTTGGAGGCGGAATGCCGCTGGACGGGTAGAGAACGGGAAGGAGATTATTTGGCGGGGTTCAGGATCTTGAAGATATCAAAGGAGAATCAGCGGCAGTTGGAAGAGCTCATAAAATTAGCGGATTCGAACTCGCGCCATCAGACCCGCTGACGCGTCAATTGCCGTGTGGTGGTCCAGCCTCCGGGGCGCTCAGCAAATATTGACAGTCAGCCTACATGCTGATAAGCAATAGTACTCCATCGCACAATCATCAACTCCAGATCGGAAGGTGAGAATAACATGGCCCAACCGAAGGACGTGGTAGGCGCCGCTCTAGTTGTCGGAGGCGGAATAGCGGGTGTGCAGGCATCATTGGACCTGGCGGAATCGGGTTACAAAGTATATCTCGTTGAGAGTCAGACAGGAATCGGCGGGCGCATGGCCCAGCTGGACAAGACCTTCCCTACTAATGACTGTTCGACCTGCATCTTCTCTCCAAAGCTGGTCACTGTGGGACAGAATCCCAATATCGAGCTGCTGTCGTACAGTGAAGTGGCGGAGATCCAGGGACAGGAAGGCCGCTTCAAAGTAAAAATCCGCCAGAAATCTCGATACATCAGGAAAGACCGCTGCAAAGCGTGCGGGGACTGCGCCACAGCCTGCCCCGTCCACGTGCCAAACCAGTTTGACGAGGAACTGAGCAAACGCGCAGCTACCTACCGGCTGTTCCCTCAGACAATACCGCAGACCTTCGTAATCGAGAAGGCCGACCGAGCGCCCTGTGTGGCGACGTGTCCGGCTCATATCAATGTCCAGGGTTACGTGGCCCTCATCGGCAAGGGCAAGTACAAGGAAGCTATCGAGTTGATTTATAAGAGCCTTCCTTTGCCCGCGGTTCTGGGGCGGGTCTGTCCCCATCCGTGCGAAACGGTTTGCCGCAGAGCCGAAAAGGATCAGCCCATCTCGATCTGCAAGTTGAAGAGGTTTGCGGCCGATCAGGTTGATTATTCCTCTCTTGCGCTGCCGGAAATAACCCCGAGGGAAGAGAAGATAGCCGTTGTGGGATCCGGCCCTGGAGGTCTATCCGCGGCTTATTACTTGGCCCTTCAAGGATTCAAGGTCACGATCTTCGAGGCCGCTCCTGTGCTTGGCGGTTGGTTGCGGGTAGGTATTCCGGCTTATCGTCTACCCAGAGATATCCTGGACAAGGAGATCGGCCACATTCTCAGTCTCGGAGTAGAGGCCAGGACCAATACGGCTTTAGGGAAGGACTTCTCGCTTCAAGATCTCGGAGACCAGGGGTTCAAAGCCGTATTCCTCGGTGTCGGCTGCCAGAAGGGCGCCAAGTTGGCCATTCCGGGAGAGGACGCCCAGGGCGTAATCCAAGGTGTGGATCTGCTGAGTCGGGCCGCTCTGGGTCAACAGATGACAGGCGTCAAGAAGGCGGCGGTCATCGGCGGCGGCAATGTCGCGATTGACGCTGCACGGACTTTGGTCAGAAGCGGGGCTCAAGTGACCATACTCTATCGCCGGTCCAGGGCAGAAATGCCCGCGTTCGGGGAAGAGGTTCACGCAGCGCAGGAAGAAGGCGTGAAGATCGAGTTCCTCGTGGCTCCGGTGGCAGTGGAGGCCTCCGGCGGCAAAGTCACGGGAATAAAATGCATCAAGATGGAGCTTGGGCCGCCCGATGATTCGGGCCGACGCCGACCCGTCCCGGTTCAGGGATCAGAGTTCGTGATCGAGGTGGACGCTATAGTCCCGGCCATAGGCCAGGTGATTGACCAGCAACTGTGGGACGGAATGCCGGAGCTGAGCCGAAGTCCTCGCAATACTATCCAGATGGACAGGGTGACTTTCGAGACGTCCATTCCCGGCGTTTTCACGGGCGGCGACGCTGCAACGGGACCTGCCACGGTGGTGGAAGCCGTGGCGGCAGGTCGCGAGGCGGCAGAATCCATCACCCGCTACCTGAACGGCCAGGACATGAAAACCGACCGGCCCAAACAGTATCCGGCGGACCCGGTGTACCCTCCTATTCCTGAGGAGATCAGGACTGAAAAGAGGGCTGTCAACCCCGAAATCAGCATGGCTCAGCGGAAAGGCTTCGAAGAAGTTGAGCTTGCCTTCGCCGAGGAAGAAGCCCGCCGGGAGGCGCTCCGGTGCCTCAACTGCGGCGTCTGCTCCGAGTGCATGGAGTGCGTGCGTGCGTGTCCGGCCCAGGCAGTGGATCACTCGATGGAGGACGAGCTCATGGATGTGGAGGTGGGTTCCATAATCCTCTCCACGGGCTATGAGATGATTGACCCGGAAAAAATCCGCGGTGAGTATTCGTACGGCACAGCACCCAATGTCCTCACCAACATGGAGTTCGAACGGATGTTGAGCGCTTCCGGCCCCAACGCGGGAGAGGTGAAGCGCCCCTCCGATGGAGCTCATCCCAAGAAGGTAGCCTGGATCCAGTGCGTGGGTTCCAGGGACCCGCAGAAGGGAATGCCCCATTGCAGCTCCATCTGCTGCATGGCCTCGATAAAGGAAGCCGTCATTGCCAAGGAGCATGACTCGAACATCGAGCCGACCATTTTCTATATGGACATCAGGGCTTATGGAAAAGACTTCGATGCCTACTACGAGCGCGCCAAGAACGAGGGCGGAGTCCGCTTCATCCGCTCCATGATCAGCAGGGTTGTCGAGGATCCCAAGAGCCACGGCCTCAATATCACTTACCTGGACGAAGCTCAGAAGCTTAACACCGAAGCCTTCGATATGGTGGTGCTCGCGGTGGGCCTGAAGAGCTCCGAGGAATCCAGGCAACTTGCCGGGCAGATCGGCGTCGAGTTGGATGAGTCAAAGTTCTGTGCCACGTCATCTTTTGACCCGGTTTCCACTAATGTGCCCGGCGTCTTTGTCGCGGGAATGTTCCAGGGGCCCAAGGATATCCCCCAAACGGTCATGGAAGCCTCAGCAGCGGCCGGGGCGTCATCGAGTCTCCTGTCGGCAGCCCGTCACACTATGACCACCAAGCAGCAGTTTCCGCCACAGAGGGATGTCTCGGGCGAGGAGCCCAGAATCGGCGTCTTCGTCTGCCGCTGCGGGATCAACATTGCCAACGTGGTGGACGTCCCCAAAGTGGTCGAGCACGTCCGGACGCTTCCCAACGTGGTCTTCGCCGACGAGAAGCTCTTTACCTGTTCCCAGGACACTCAGGAGCAGTTCCTGAAGATCATCGAGGAAAACAATCTCAACAGGGTCGTGGTGTCCGCGTGCAGCCCAAGAACCCACGAGCCCATGTTCCAGCTTACCATGGAGAAGGCAGGGCTCAATCCCTATCTGTTCACCATGACGAACATTCGTGACCAGTGCTCATGGGTTCATGCGACGCACAAAGAAGATGCCACCAAGAAAGCCATGGATCTCGCTCGCATGGCTGTTGCCAGGGCGAGGCTGCTGGCGCCGCTCCAGAAATCCAAGATGGAGGTCGTGCCTAAGGCTCTGGTACTTGGCGGTGGAGTCTCAGGGATGACCGCGGCGCTCAACTTGGGTGATCAGGGTTTTGACGTTTACCTGCCCGAAAGAAGCGACCGTTTGGGCGGCAATGCTCTGTCCATCGAGAAGACGATCCACGGAGAGCAGATAAAGCCTTTCGTATCCG
>Ga0172375_10006344_pt1 | contig 16665 bp, 13 predicted proteins | sample LakKiv1m_FD_114537 | JGI IMG/M metagenome (GOLD analysis project Ga0172375, IMG submission 114537) | Freshwater microbial communities from Kabuno Bay, South-Kivu, Congo - kab_092012_11.1m | ecosystem: Environmental > Aquatic > Freshwater > Lake | place: Democratic Republic of the Congo...
CAGAATATTTTCTTGTTTGATGAAGGGCTTAAAAAGCAAGGAATATCCGTTTCAGAAATTCAGATCGACCGTTTAGCAGGGAAGTGGATTGGAGCATTAACATCATCTGGATACATGATTCTCTTTGATGCAACAGGGGATATAGAGGATCAATTGAATCGGCTTGCCCTTCTCTTTAAAAATACGTTGAAGGATATTCCAAAGCTCCAATATATTGATTTGAGATTCGGAGATCATGTGTACTACAAATAGCTTGCGTCGTAAAATATATTGCGAAGAAAGGAACAGGAATGGGGAAGGAAAAAGATCAACCTTGAACACAAAATGGGTTCAACATATCTTAACCTTCTTTTTTTCTCATAAAGTAATCTGGTCACACAGTCATAAATTCATGGCAGGATTTGCCTAGGGACAAAAAAATAGATTCGTTTAAGTTCAACTAGCTTGAGCTTTACGAATTCATCTTAATATAAAAGGGGTTTATCTTTACAACACATCAATTTTTCAGCAAATACAGGTATCCTTATACCCCTTGGTTTTAGACACCCCTTATGTTGTGTCGCATAAGATATATTGTACGACACAAGAATATTCCTCTTTTCTTCTTCCTAAAACAGGGTTATTACTTCATGGCACCAATGAGTGTTGGAACAAAATCTGTGAAGTAAAGCGCTAAAAGAAGGATCCCCCCAGTGAGCACAAGGGTTGTCCCCAATGTGAGAAGGTGCTTTACCATCATATCATCTTTTGCGACGCCTGATATCATGTTGTAACTTATGGTCAGGAAAGCCACAAGCGGAGCAATAACCATCACCCACCCGACTATTTTCAAAAACACATCAATCATATTAATTTTGTTCAAGATAATTCATTGGGTCTGTTGGAAGACCATTTTTTCTCACTTCAAAGTGTAAGTGTGGGCCGGTTGTGAGTCCGGTCATCCCAACAGCCCCAATTCTCTCCCCTCTTGCCACAAATTGATCCGGCAGCACGTCAATACGAGATAAGTGGGCGTAGAGTGTTGCAATGCCGTTTGAGTGAATAATCATCACGTAATTTCCATATTGCTTTCCATTTTTTCTTGTCCATGCCACATATCCTGGTGCGGCTGATTTCACGGCTGTTCCAATCGGAGCGGCAACATCTAGTCCTGAGTGCTCAAATAAATAACGAAATGGATAAGAAGCATCATGATAATATGCGGTAATACCTTTGATGTTTGGACTGACCGGCCAAGACAGAATAGATGAGCCCGTGCCAATACGATCGCTCTCCCCTATTTGTTTTTCCAGTTTTGATTGAAGCGATTGAATTTGCTGTTGGACGGAATCTTGTTCTTGTTTTAAGGCCATCAACAAGTCTCGAAATCTGGCTTCAGACTGTTTTGTGGATGCTAAAAGCGATTGTTTTGCTTGTTGCTGTGTATCATACTGCCATTTGTCCTTTTGCAATTCATTATGAAGTTTTTCCAAATCATCTTTGGATTGCTTTTCTTGGTCTCTGATGGATAGGAGCTGTTTTTTTGTTGATTTTGCAGAATCCACCGACTCTTTCAAATCCCGATTGACTTGCGACAAACGTTGGATCACATCAAACACCTCTGAAAAGTTTTTCGAGCTAAAGTAGAGCTCTGTTGGAAGTGTTTGGTCCTTTGATTGGATATTTTGAAGCACGTGAACCATCATTTCACGCTCACGCTCTAGACGATTTTCCACGGTCACGGTTTGTTTTTCCAAATCCACCAATCGAAGATTGACCGCATCGATGTTTGTTTCCGTTTCTTTCATTTCCAAGTCTGTTTTGGCGATTCTGTTTTGCAAAATATCCAACTGTTGATTCAAAGATAGTTTTTCTTTTACTTTTTCCTCGATTTTCTTTTCGTAATCGGAAATCTGCGTGTTTAATTTTTCAACTTCATTTTTTTTGTCTTGCAATTGTTGCTGTGTTTCCGGATCGGTTTGCAAAAAGGCTTGTGGCACAAACGCAAACAACAGGATCAATATCCCAAGCATCCAGCGTTCAAAACGAAACGCACGAGTGTCGTGCATAGTTACTACAAAAGTTTTAGAGCCTGTTGCAGGCGATGAAGGGACGCCTGTTTTTGAAGGATCCACAATAATTCAAATGGACTTGGTGATTTTTCTTTTCCGGAAAGCGCCACACGAAGTGGCCACAACACATTTCCATTTTGAAATCCTCCCTTTTCAATATACTGCTTAATGGCTGCTTCTAGCAATTCAATCGAGGCAAACGTTTGATCATCCAAAGTGTTTATGAGAGTTTGCAGTCCTGTGAGGTGTTGTTTGGCATCTTGCGCATCCGCTTTTTTCCAAACCAACATGGCTGGATCGTGCTGTATGTTTGATTGATAGTCTCTAAGCGGTTCCACCAAAGACAAAACGGTTTCCGCACGTTCTTTTTCTATGGTGATGATGCGTAAACAAACCTCTTTTTGATCAAACAATCCTGGTTCATCAACAAACGGTTGTGTCATAGCAAGCAATTCCTCAGCGGATTTTTGACGCAAATAATGTGCATTTACCCAATTGAGTTTGTCCATGTCAAAAATAGCACCGCTTTTGTTGATCTTTTTCAAATCAAACGATTCCATCAATTCTGCAACTGTGTAAATTTCTCGATCGCCGGTTGGATTAAACCCAAGCAAAGCAACATAGTTGATGAGTGCCTCAGGCAAATACCCTTTTGCCAAAAAATCTTCAACCGCCACATCACCTTGTCGTTTTGACAATTTCGATCGATCTTTATTCAAAATGAGAGGGAAATGTGCATACACAGGAATCTCAAAGCCAAACGCCTTGTAAAGGGCAATATGTTTTGGCACAGAGGAAATCCATTCTTCACCACGGATGACATGCGTGACATTCATGGATGTGTCATCAACGACCACGGCAAGATGATAGGTTGGAAATCCATCGGTTTTGATAAGAACTTGGTCATCCACTTCCCTATTATCAATGCGAATCTCGCCGCGAATTTCATCATGGAAAATAGTTTCACCCTCTGGCACAAGCAATCGAATAACATGTGGCTCAGATTTGGCACGAGCAGACGCTTCCTCTTTTGGGATGGATAAACAGCGTCGGTCGTATTTAGTTGGTTGTTTGGCGGCAGTTTGGGTTTCTCGCACTTGTTCTAAGCGTTCAGATGAACAAAAACAATAATAGGCAGAACCTTTTTCAATCAGCTCTTCTGCCTTTTTTTGATACATTGGCAAACGATCAGACTGTTTGTATGGACCATGCGTTCCTTTTTCTGTCATGTTTCCCTGTTCATCAAACATGGGACCTTCATCATATTCCAAATGAACCGCCTTCAGGGTTCTGATAAGCGATTCGATCGCGCCCTCAACATATCTTGTGCGATCCGTATCTTCAATACGCAAAACAAACACACCTTTGTGTTTTCTGGCAAACAAATAGTTATACAAAGCCGTGCGGAGTCCACCAATGTGCAAATAGCCGGTTGGGGATGGAGGAAAACGAGTAACAACAGTCATATTATTTACGTTTTTTGAGCAATTCTTTCAAAACAAGCCACGTAGCTTGCCAAAATCTGTGCTGCTTAAGTGTACAGGAAATGATCATGGCTGGAAAGAGAAAAACCGCATGAAAAATACGAGCAAATCGCTTTGGTTCAATGAGCAATCGCCAAATCCATTCAACACCCATTTCTTGCATCCATTTGGGTGCGCGCGGCTTAATACCGGCGATCATTTCAAACGCCCCGCCAATGCCGGCTGCAATTTTGACAGATGGAACATGTGAGCGGATTTGATCAATGAACAATTCTTGCTTGACCTGACTTAGTCCAACAAACAACACATCCGGATTTCGTTTATTGATTTCGTTGATGACGGATGGTTGAATGTCGATTTTATTCTCTAATATTGGGATAATACCTGGATCAAATGCTTCAATGTGAAGGTTTGAAAATTTTGTTTTCATCTTATTTGCAGCTTTTTCTGCAGAATGAGGATCCCCACCAAAAAACAAAACACGTTTGTTGGCTTGCTCAGCCAAAGAACATACCTGTTCAACAAAATCAACCCCTGTTCTTCGATGATGAATGGGTGAACCGTTTAATGCCAAGGCGGCAAATTGCAACCCTACCCCATCCGGAAGAGAAAGATCGCTTTTGTTCAACACAGCTTGAAACACTTCATTATTTTGAACCAATAAAATCATCTCGGGATTTGGGGTTGTGACAAATTTTTGTTCAACATGGCTCAACCAATATTTCAATAAATTCAAAATCTCCACATCTGAAATATCATCGACTGGAACCCTGCATATTTGATAACGCATATACGCAGATTCTATCTGAAACTTGGTGAATAATCCAGTCTGTTATGTCTTGACACATGATATCTTTGGGACTAGGTTATACAGGCCTCTGGTGAGGCGAAAATGGGTGTTCCATGGATACCTTACGTGCATTAGAAAAACTCATGTCAAGATTGGCATCTTGTGATTTCCCCATCACGCTGTATCAACTCCTTCGATTTTGTAAAAATCCGGAAGTCATTATTCCATCAAACACACTTGAAGTTCGTGTTCTTGATAGGAAATACGAAATTTTGGATTGTATTTGCGATGGTGAGCATGTTGCTTTTTATGCCTTGACCAATGATCATCATGTCTTTGTCTCTGGGGATGTGGAGCAACTCATGCGTCCGAGATTTAGAGACATGTTTTTTCAGTCGATGAGGTTCCTCGGCATCAAGGACCATAAGCCGGTTTGGATTTATAAACACACCTATGTTCGTGGTGATGACAATGAGATGGTTTACGATTCTCCTGAAGAGGAATGGGAGGAGAAAAGATGTGATCGATGGGAGCTCAACTTCGGGACAGAGGTTGTGCTTACGGGTGTGAATTATGCGTGTTCTCTCATGCTTCGTGATGGTTCTGTCATCATCGCGGAAAATGATGACGCATTAAACACGTACAAAGTTACCAAATGGAAGGATGGAGCCGTTACACCTGTTGTGAGAAACGATCCTCGTTGCATGTATCAATTTCTCGAACATCCAAACGGAGACGTGTATGTTCTTTGGTATGAAGCAAATAATTCCAGATTTGGGACTCTTCTTGAAGGCGTAGATCGCGACGAAACCCCTTTGAGCCTGAGATCAATCTACCTTCCTGATGGTCGATACGCCATGAAAAAGCAACATCATCAGGAACAGTGGTGTTGGGTCATCGACGGCAATGCGGGTCCCGTTTTCCCCTGGGTGAGTGATATTTTCGAACACACAAAACACGGCCTGTGTTATTTTGCCAGGATCGATCATTTTATCCTTCTTATGAAGGTTCCTTCATAAACCTTATCTCTTCCATCTTGGAAGAGATTTTTTGTTTGACAGAACTATTTTGGCACTCTATACTAATGAGTGCTAAAACTATCCTATGATGCCTAACAATTTCACCCTTAAATCACAAGAAGCCTTGCAAAGAGCTCATCAAATCGCCATAGAAAATGGGCAACAATCGCTTGAGCCCATCCACCTTCTGCTTTCCTTGCTCACACAAGAAGATGGAATTGTGCCGCTCATCATCGACAAAATCTCCGCACATGAGTCAGCTTTGAAAACAGAAGTTGAACACATTTTGGAGTCACTTCCCCATCAACCGAATGTGCAAATGGGAGGAGCCGGTCAAATGTATTTAAGCCAACAAATGGCCGATGTTTTGACCCAATCTCACAAAAAAGCCAAGGAGTTTCGTGATGAATATATTTCGACTGAACATCTTTTGCTTGGACTTTTGACCAATAAACCTCTTGAAGCTTTGCTTTCTCGTTTTGATATTACAGAACAAGCTGTGTTGTTGGCGCTCAAAGATATTCGCGGATCACAACACGTTGATTCGGCTGAACCCGAATCTCGTTATCAGACTTTGCAAAAATATGGCCATGACCTCACGGAGTCAGCCCGACTTGGAGAATTGGATCCGATTATTGGTCGCGACACAGAAATTCGTCGTTTGATGCAGGTCCTTTCACGTCGCACAAAAAATAATCCTGTGCTCATTGGAGAGGCCGGGGTTGGAAAAACAGCGATTGTTGAAGGATTGGCCCAACGCATTGCCACAGGAGATGTGCCTGAACTCTTAAAAAACAAGACCGTGATCAGTTTGGATATTGGATCATTGATTGCTGGAACAAAATTCCGTGGCGAATTTGAAGACCGATTGAAGGCTGTCATCAAAGAAATCGAAAACTCCAATGGTCAGATTTTGTTGTTCATTGATGAATTGCATACACTTGTTGGAACCGGAACAACCGATGGCGGAACTTTGGATGCGTCCAATATGTTGAAACCCGCTTTGGCGCGAGGAAAATTACGAGCGATTGGTGCCACCACGCATAAGGAATACCAAAAATACATTGAAAAAGATCCAGCGCTTGAGCGACGATTTCAACCGATTGTGGTTGAGGAACCAAGTGTGGAAGATACGATTGCGATTTTGCGCGGCATCAAAGAAAAATATGAGATGCACCACGGTGTTCGTATTTCTGATCCAGCGCTTGTGTCTGCAGCTGAGCTTTCGGCTCGGTATATCACAGACAGACACTTACCTGACAAAGCTGTTGATTTGATTGACGAAGCCAGTTCTGCGCTGCGCATGCAAATTGATTCCATGCCAGAAGAATTGGATAAGTTAAAACGTGATTTGATGCGTTTGGAAATCGAACAAAAGGCTTTGGAAAAAGAAGAGGACAAAGAATCAAAAACACGAAAAAAAGAAATCGAATCGCAAATTGCTGATCTGCGTGAATCAACCGAAGCGTATGAAGCGCGTTGGCGCAATGAAAAAGAGAAAATCGCCTTGATCTCAGAAATCAAAGGTCACATCGATCGATTGAAAGCGAGCGCAGAACAAGAAGAACGAAAAGGAAATCTTGATAAAGTCGCAGAAATCCGCTACGCACAAATTCCATCAGAAGAAAAACGCTTGAAGCAGGCAGAAGATGCCTTGAAGAAGATTCAAAAAGAACGTGGATTGTTAAAAGAGGTTATTTCAGAGGAAGATATTGCAACGGTTGTGGCACGATGGACACATATTCCGGTTTCAAAAATGCTTGAATCTGAAATGCAAAAACTCATACGCATGGAAGAGGAATTGGAAAAACGTGTGATTGGTCAAAAAGAAGCCATCAAAGCAGTTTCAAACGCGCTTCGTCGCTCGCGAGCCGGCATTGGTGAGGAAAATCGACCGATTGGATCCTTTATCTTCTTGGGACCAACCGGAGTTGGAAAAACAGAATTGGCACGTGCTCTGGCTGCGTTTATGTTTAATGAAGAGGCTGCCATGATTCGTTTGGACATGTCTGAGTATATGGAAAAACACTCGATTTCAAAAATCATTGGTTCCCCACCCGGATATGTTGGCTATGAAGAAGGTGGCCAGTTAACGGAATTGGTGCGACGAAAACCGTATTCTGTCCTTTTATTTGATGAAATTGAAAAAGCCCATTCGGATACGTTTAATTTGCTTTTGCAAATTTTGGATGAAGGACATCTTACGGATGCAAAAGGACGAAAAGTGAATTTCAAAAACACGATTATTATCATGACCAGCAACTTGGGTTCAGAATTGATCCTAAACGCAGGGTCAAGCGGCCCCATGGGATTTGCTCAGTCTGATGAAGGAACGTCCGAGGAAACGGAAACAAAATCTGCCGTGCTTGGTTTGCTGAAAGATCATTTCAGACCGGAATTTCTCAATCGTATTGATGAAACCATTGTGTTTCATTCTCTTTCACAAGAAGATTTGCACAAAATTGTGCATCTGCAACTTGATCTTGTTTGTGCACGGCTCAAATCACAGCGTGATATTCAGTTGGTGATAAAAGATGACGTGATTGAATGGCTTTCACGCATTGGGTATGACCCTCAATATGGGGCACGACCACTCAAACGCGTGATCCAAACACACATCCTTGATCCGCTTGCGCTCAAGATTGTTTCGGGAGAAATAAAAGAAGGAAAAACCATTGCTATGAGCGTAAAAGACGGGACAATCTCCTTTCAAACAAAGAAATAGATAAAAGAGGGGTTATTCCCCTGTTTTATTGTCGAAAACAAAAAAAACCGCTATACTTTTTGGGCATATGCGATCTCTTTTTTGTTTGCTTGCCATCTTCATTTCCTTATTTGAAAGTTCTGGTATTGCCCATGCAACAACATTGGATTTTAATCCAAATTTTTTGCTTTCAGATGAGGCTATGACGGACACAAGTGCCATGACCAAAGAAGAAATCCAACACCTTTTGCAAAGAGGAACACTGGCCACCTACACATCTGAAAATATCTTAGGGCTCAAAAAATCTGCCGCTGATATTATTTATGAAACAGCGCTGGAGTTTCAGTTAAATCCGCAATTCCTTCTTGTTCTGCTGCAACGCGAACAAAGTTTGGTTGAAAACAAACAACCCTCCCTTTCAAACTATGATTGGGCTATGGGCTATGCCATTTGTGATGATTGTTCAAAAAATGACCCGCTCTTGCAATCGTACAAAGGATTTGGAAAGCAGGTGTACTTTGGCGCAAAACGTATTCGAGAAACGTATTTAACAGAAATGGAAAACAAAGGGAAAACGTTTACAGGGATTGGCCCAGGTATTGCCACAACGATTGATGGTATGCAGGTTTTACCAGAAAACATGGCAACAGCAGCTCTTTACACATACACCCCGCATTTGCATGGAAACAAAAATTTTGTCGCGATTTGGAATCGTTGGTTTCAGAATCAATTTTTGGATGGAACCTTGGTGCAAAATGAAAAAACAGGTGCTGTCTGGCTTATTCATAATCAATCAAAACGTCTGATTACCTCAAAAGCAGTTTTATATTCGCGATTCAATCCAAAAAGTCTGATTCGCGTGAGTGAGAAAGAATTGGCATCATATGAAAGCGCGGATCCGATTCGGGTGCCAAACTATTCCCTTTTGCGATCAACCAAAGGAACAGTGTATTTGATTGTTGATGATACAAAACGTGGATTTGTCTCACATCAAGCATTTATTCGTTCTGGATTTTTGGATGATGAAATTGTGGATGCCACAGATGAAGAGTTACATGATTTTGTAGATAGCGATCCTATCACAGAAAAAACAACGTACGTACAAAAGGCGCTCCTCCAAGACACAAAAACAGGAGGCGTATTCGCCGTTGAAAACAATGAAAAACATCCGATTTTTTCAAAAGAGATTTTACTTTCTCATGTCCAAAGCCCGGAGTTAAAACGTGTTTCCACAAAAGAATTGGATAAATTCCAAACAAGCGACCCGCTTTTGTTTCCTGATGGAACATTAATGGGAGCCAAAGGTTCGCCGGATGTGTTTGTGGTGGAGCACGGTAAACGTCGCCCGATTGCCGATGAAGCCACGTTTGATGCCTATGGCTGGAAGTGGCATCAAGTTGTTTGGACGAACGAACGATCCGTCTTGCTTCACCCACTTGGTTTACCTGTTTCAAACGTCTTAGATTCAGACGTATCGCTTTCGACCGCATCAAATTAATATGATTGTTTACTCCGCCTTTATTCCACACACTCCTTTGCTTATTGAAGGGGTTGGAAAAGAAAACACACAAAAGTTTCAAGCAACACTTGATGCCATCCGTTTGGTTCGCGAAGAATTGTACACAACCCATCCGGATACGATTGTTTTGATTTCTTCTCATGGTCACATTCACGCGGATGCGTTTTCTGCAAACTCACACGTATCTTACGAAGCCCATCTGGCGGATTTTGGTGATTTAACCACACACACCAACTATCGTTCAGATATTCCGCTTATTCATGACATTCAAAATGAGATGTGGAAACAAGAAACACCATTCACGCTTGATTCATTTGAAAAAATGGATTATGGATTTGGGGTTTCTTCTTTGTTGCTCATGCCGTATAAAATAAAACCGCTTCTTGTTCCTATTTCACACAGCACACTCTCGGCAAAATCTCATGTGCAATTCGGTCGTGCTCTCAAAGAAGTTTTGTCTGCCTCACACAAACGGATTGCCGTCATTGCAACCGGAGATTTGTCGCACGCGTTGTCATCTGATTCACCGGCAGGATTTAGACAAGAAGGTATCGAGTATGATGAAAAAATCATCTTAGCCCTGCAAAATGCATCACTGTCTCAACTGCTTTCTATGGATGCAGAAATGGTGGAAGCCGCGTCTGAATGCTCCTATCGTCCTTTACTTATCTTGTTTGGTGTCTTAGAAAAAGTACCCATCCAACCTGAGGTTCTGTCTTACGAACATCCGTTTGGGGTTGGAGAACTTGTTGTTGATTTTCATGTTCCGCTATGATCGCAGAAGTTTTGCCTGTTAAACGTCTTCCTCGATCCATGCGTGGTTTTGATTATGAAATTCCACGCACACTTGAAGCAACCGTCAAACGTGGCTCATTTGTGATGACCATGCTCAGAAACGAAACTTGTTTGGGTGTGGTCGTGAGAATCAAAGATCACCCCTTTCGAGAAGTGAAGCTCAAAGAAATCGATTCAGTGATTCATGATAGCCAGCTTACACAACAAGAGCTGAGTTTTTTTGAATGGCTGTCAGAAGAATTGGCACAATCTGTTTCAACACTTTTGTATACATTTTTGCCGGATGTTCCACAGCAAAAACAACAAGCACAAAAAAATGATTTTGAAAAAATTGCCTTTACCTTGTCTCGATCAGAAACATCATCGCTTTTAGGTCAGGCCTCGCTCTTGTGCGAACGACGTAAAGCATTTGTTTACAGTGCAGATCTCAAACGCTCAGCTGCCCTTATTTCATTTTTTGCCAGAGAAAAAGCCGATCAAAAAATTGTCGTTTTGGTTCCAAACGTTCAAGATGCAAAAAAAATGGCCATGGCACTTTCTTTTTTATCGCCTCTTTTATGGACAGGTGAAGATGGTATCAAAAAACGATTTTATACCTGGAAACGATTTCAGAGCATGGATCAAGGTCTTCTTATTGGAACAAAATCCGCTTTGTTGTCCATTGCCTCAAACACAACCACTATTTTTGTGGTCAAACAACAGCACGAACACCATGGCCAACATGAACAAAATCCCTATTTTGATGTCCGTCTTGTAGCCGAGCGCTATGCAGATTTGCAACAGCTCAATTTCTTTGCCTTGGACCGATCCATGAGCACAGATGCTTTGGCTCATTTTCCACCAACCCATCAAATCGGTCATCCAACCTCTGTGCCACCGATTTTGTGGATTGATAAACGTATTGAGTCTCTCACCCCATCTTCACTCCACCTTCTTCCCTATCGAACCGAAATGATTATTCAGCAATATCTTGAGGATGGAAAACGTGTTTTGATTGCCTATAACAAGACGCAAAAAAGTCAGTACATTGAATGTTCATCTTGCCACACCATCATGCGCTGTTTAGCGTGCAAAAATGTGCTGTCTGAGGAAGCCTTGGTCATGCGTTGCGTGCGATGCAAACAAGCAGAGCCAAAGTTACAATCTTGTCCCCTGTGCAAACAATCGCTCTTTACCACAAAAGGAATCTCAAACACATCTCTTGCACAACATCTTTCTTTACGATTCCCTCACACAAACATCTGTTTGGTGGACAAGGAACATCCGGATGTTAATCCTTTGTCACAGATTGTTTTGGCAACCAGTATTTATCCGGAAACGATATTTCATCCGTTTAGTCAGGAGAGGTTTGGATGTGTGATTTTGCTGGATGCAGACGCACCGCTTTTTTATCCATCCATCCGAGCCACAGATCGTGCCATCTATCAATTGGAAACCTGGCGATCCATCGCACAAATTCATCAGGCAGATTATTATGTTCAAAGCGGATCTGTTTCTTTGTTTGACGATATGTATGCAAATCCACACCTGTTTTTAGCAAAAGAATTGGACGAGCGCACCGCATATCAACAACCTCCTTTCTGGCACAAAGCCTGTCTGTGGCTACCAAAAGAAGAGCTGCGCAAAACAGAAATATTGACCAATGCTTTAATCCAAAAAATACGAAAATCCGTTCCAGGAGTTCAATTGTTGGGAGTGGCACAAGATGATAAAAAAGGAAAACGGTTGGATGTGTTGTTTTTGCCAAGTGATCGTCAAGAAATACTAAAATTATTTAAACAACTACCCGATTCCATTCGGATTGACACGCAAGCAGATTTGCTTTAAACTCATTCTTTGCTATGACAAAACGAACCATCCTCACTTCCCCTGATGCCGAACTGAGAAAAGTTTCTCAAGAAATATCTTTGGATGAAATTCAGCATCCAGAAACCATGAAGCTCATCAAAGACATGAAAGAAACCATGAAGTTGGAAAATGGCATTGGGATTGCCGCTCCTCAAATCAACGTACACAAACGAGTGATCATTGTTGATGTTGGCCAAAATCAACCACAAGCCTTTTTCAATCCAAAAATCACCTCACACTCACTCATAAAAACAGAAAGTGAGGAGGGATGTTTATCCGTGCCAGGCGTTTTTGGCATTGTAAAACGACATAAATCCGTAACGGTTGAAGCCTCCACAGAACAAGGTGTGCTGGAAAAATTTCGTGCAGACGGTTTACTCTCCATTGTGTTTCAACATGAAATCGATCACTTAGATGGTATTTTGTTCATTGATAAGGTTCTCCGATATACGGCTCATCCAAAACTTTGATATGCGCATTGTTTATTTTGGAACCCCAGCTTTTTCTGTACCATTTTTATCTGCGTTGGTTTCAAAACCAAATGTGGAATTTATTGGTGTTGTAACCCAACCGGATAAACCTGTTGGTCGCAAAGCTGTTCTCACAGCTCCGGAAACAAAACAATTTGCCCTTGATCACCATATTCCTGTTTATCAATTCCCAAGTTTGAAAAAAGAGGAAGCATTTGAGGCCTTGAAAACCTTGCAGGCTGATTTGTTTGTGGTGTTTGCGTATGGAAAAATCATTCCTGCAAACGTTTTAGCCTTGCCACGTTTGGGATGCTTAAATGTCCATCCATCTTTGCTGCCCGAATACAGAGGTCCATCACCCATGCAGCAAGCCATCTTGGATGGCAAAGAAACAACCGGTATTTCTATCATGCTTCTGGATGAAGGCATGGATACAGGCCCAATTTTGTCGCAAATCGCTCTCAACATGAAACCAAATGAGACGCCGGAATCCTTACAACAAACGGTTGTTGAACAAGGCGTTCCATTGTTTTTGCAAACACTGGATGATTGGGCAGAGCAAAAAATCACACCCAAACCTCAGGCAGAAGAAGGTGTGAGTGTCACACATTTGTTTGAAAAAGAGGATGGGAAAATGAATTGGAATAATGAGGCTATGCACCTTGAAAGACAGGTCCGAGCCATGAAACCATGGCCTGGGGCTTGGTTTGTTTGGAAATTAGATGATCATGAAACGATCATAAAGGTTCATGAAGCCGCTGTGTCTCACACACAAAAAGATGTACCGGGCGCAGTTTTTTGTGAAGATGGACGTGTGTTTGTTTCGTGCAAAGCAGGAAGTCTTGAACTCATCACCATACAACCGGAAGGAAAACAAAACATGTCCGCTTCAGATTTTGTTCGCGGAAAGCCCCTGTTTTGTTCTGTTGTTTTATCTTAAACCGACTGATCTTGTTGCATCACTCCGGCCATGCTTGGCTGGGGTGATGTTTGTTTTGGTTCAGGGACAGTTGTGTACACGTGAATTATTGGTGAGGTTGGCAAAAAGGCGTAAATAAGCAGAATCGTGCCAAGACCAATGGGGTGATTTACGTATGGCGAAAATGTATGTGTAGCAAGCAAAAACATGGTGGCTCCAATGAGCCAAAGATGGATCCAGGCCTGTTCGGTTTCTTGCGTACGAAAAAGCACGAAAAGAAATGAAATAAACAAAACCGCAAACGAAAGAGGACCGAGAATACCCATTTTTAGCCACAGCTCAAGCCAACCCCATTCCATGGCATAAGTTGTCCATGTTCCATCAGGATAGATGGCGCGGGCTCGCGGATCATCAGTTTTGAAGGTAACGGTTTTTCCAAATCCACTTCCGGTCACAGGATAAAGTTGTATTCGATCAAGCATCACCGGCAGCAAATTCCAGCGACTTGAAATCGCCACATCATCAGAATCCATGGCTCTTGAACTAAACAGATCAGAAATTCCCCATCCACTCATATGATTTGCCGGGATCGGAAAAAGGAATAACAACATAATCAAAACCAACGCGCTCACACCGGAAAAAATCAGTTTTCCAAATCCGGATAGCATTTGCTTAACACAAATCCATTTCTTCCAAAATAGGGCAATCAAAAATACAGGAGCCGTTACGATAAGTCCAAACCAGAAGCTGCGAGAAAAACTGAGCAAAATGATAGAGATACTTGTGGAAAGACACACAAACGAAATCCAGAATTCTTTTTTTGTTTGCTTTTGAAACACAAACGGCAACAAGGCAAACACAAAGAGGATCACAAAAAATTGGGTTTGTTCAAAAACACGATAAAATCCGTTTCCATAACGCGTAATTTCAATGAGTCGGATGTCTCGCAAAAAAACATACAGGGTGCGCAGAACATCTTCTGAAAAATGCGTGTAGGCGTAAAACAACAAAAGGGTTGTTGTGATGATAAAGATGGATGCCGCAGACAACATTTGAAGAACCTGATGTTTTTGCGATTTTAAAGAAAGACAGGAAAGCGGGAGCAAATACCCCAAATACAAATAGGCATTTCCATCTTTGAAAACAGCCAGCGGCGATTGATGCAACAAGCCATTCACAAAGCCGATGACAACCGCAAACAAAACAAGCACGAACATGGAGTGAATTCGCTTGAGAATAAGTGTTTCTTTTTTGTTGATAAGGCGATACAACCAGGCCAGCATAACAGCTGCAAAAATAACCATGCGTGCGGAAACGACAAAAGAACCAAGCGATGCAAACAAAATCAAACCATGTGCATTGCTCATGAGCTCAAATAAAGCGATCCCCATCCCCCACTCCATTTTTTTTGCACTCAATACAAAGGTGAGCAAAAAAAGGAAGATCAAAAATATCCAGGAAGCATTAGAAAAATAGGCTACGGCAGCAACAGGCAACAACAAAGCATAAGCCAAAAGATATTTTTTAAAATCAGTTCCAAAAAATTGTTCAATCATACAAATGATGTTTGTTTATGATGCATTGTTTTGCTTCATCATATTTTTGAATAACTCGCGGTTTCCAGTGGATCACCTTCCAAGGAAATCGAATGAGTGGTGAAGGGAGCCAAAAGGAAATGCGTTTTTCTGAGGCGTCTTTTGTGACCTGATACAAAATGTTTGGCACAAACTGACCTGTATTCCCTTTTTTGAGCATGGTGAGCCAAAGGTCCCAGTCCTGAAATCGTTTTAGAGAAGGATCAAATCCTGGAAAAGCCGTACGTTTGATAAGAGCACTTGTATGGATGAAATTTTCTTTTTTCAGTCGGACAGGATCAAAGGGATAGGATGAACAGACTTTCCATCCCCACATAAATCCAGAATAGGCGTAGGAGGCCTCGGGATGCGATCTCAGCGTTGTTTCCAGGGTTTGGAGCATCTGTGGCTTCATCACAATGTCCGCATCGCAAAACAACACCAAAGAGCCACATGATTGTTCAAATCCGTTGTTTCTTGCTACGGGTGCGCCTTGGTTGGTTTGTTTGATCAAAACGATTTTGGATAGATACGGTTTCAAAACCTCATAGGTCTGATCTGTTGACCCATCATCCACAACAATCACCTCGTCTGGCAAGCGGGTTTGCGCAAAAATCGAATCAAGACACGCTGGCAGTGTTTTTGCGTGTTGAAAGGTCGGGATAATAATGGAAATGGTTTCTGCCATATTAGCTATCCAAAAATTCTTTCAGCTTGTTCCATTGCTGATCACACAAAAACGTAGAAGCCACACGTTCTCGGGCTTGGTTGCCTAATTGAAGGCGTTTTGTTTGATCCTCGAATAGCTCAACAACCGAATCAAACAGTTCATCCTCTGTTTTCACCAAGACACCCGTTTCTCCATCAATAATCGCTTCATCAATTCCGGACATGTTTGTTGAAACAGATGGCACACCAAAGGAAGCCGCTTCCAAAAAAACCAAACCAAACCCTTCTTTATCAACCGGATCGTCAATAACCGGCATCACAAACAGATCAGCTGATTGATAAAAAGATGTAAGTTGTTCATTTTCAATGGTTGTGTGCAGCGCAACGATTTGATCAAGATGGAGTTCTGAGATTTTTTCACGAATGACGGATTCCATGGGCCCTGATCCAACAATATCGTATCGAACAGACCAATCCGGATGTGATTGTTTGAGTTTGGAGAGCATGGTAAGCACGCGCACATGCCCTTTTCGTGCCACCAATCGACCGACCGTCAACAGGTGAAATGTGTTTGTTGGCGATTTTTGAAAAGATGAAACAGACGCAAGACATGGATAAATAACCATGGTTTGTTTAACACCAAACTCATGTTTAAGCTCTTGTTCCAATGCTTGACTATTTGCCACAACACAAAGCGCCTTGTTCAAAATCTGGCGCAACAAAAATCGTTTCCAAGGCGATCGTTTTCCAAGTCGAACATCCATTCCGTGCGTTATGACCATATATGGTTTGTGTGTAAACCATACGGCCAAAAAGGCAACCG
>Ga0172375_10006345_pt1 | contig 16663 bp, 12 predicted proteins | sample LakKiv1m_FD_114537 | JGI IMG/M metagenome (GOLD analysis project Ga0172375, IMG submission 114537) | Freshwater microbial communities from Kabuno Bay, South-Kivu, Congo - kab_092012_11.1m | ecosystem: Environmental > Aquatic > Freshwater > Lake | place: Democratic Republic of the Congo...
AGTTCCGGTTTGACGAGGGCAAAGACCTGAAAGGGCACAGTTTCGGGAATTTGTTCATTACCGCGATGACGCGCGTGACCGGTGATTTCGAGCAGGCGGTCAAGGAGTCGAGCAAGGTATTGTCAGTAAGAGGGAACGTAGTTCCATCTACTACGGAAAAGGTCATTCTCATAGCCGAGCATAAGGATGGTTCTCGAACCGAGGGCGAGAGCAAGATACCCCGATCGCCAAGTCCTATCCGGCGCATGTTCATACACCCTGAGTCTTGCGAGCCTACAAGGGAAGCCATTGAGGCTATCCGCAAGGCGGACGCGATAGTTATCGGCCCTGGCAGCCTTTATACCAGTATATTGCCGAACCTTTTGATAAAGGGTGTTAAAGAAGAGATCATGAGGTCAAAAGCCAAGAAGATATATGTCTGCAATGTGATGACGCAGAACGGCGAAACGGACGGGTATCGGGTCAGCGACCATGTGCGCGCCCTTATCGAACATACGTCCAAAGGCATCGTCCAGCACGTGATCGTTAACGGAGGCGCTGTTCCTTCGGAGCTTTTGGAAAAATACTCGAAAGAGATGGCCTATCCTGTCGAACTTGACAGCGAGAACGTAAAGAAGCTGGGATGCGAGATCATTAAATCCGATGTTATCAGCACCGAGAACCTGGTCCGTCATAATCCGACCAGATTGGTGCGGTTGATCCTTAATTTAGTCGCGAGCGTTGAGTGATATGGCAAAGATCAAATTGCTGCTTACGGTCCATAATAACCAGCCGACGGACAATTTCGGATGGGTATTTGAAAAGGCGTTCCAGAGCGCGTATGAGCCGTTTATCGGTGTCGCTGAGAGATATCCCAATGTCAGATTGACGCTGCATTATTCCGGCAGCCTGCTGGAATGGCTGAAGAACAATAAACCGGAATTTGTGAAACGGCTGAAAGTGCTGATAAGGCGGCGGCAGGTGGATCTGCTGACAGGGGGGTTCTATGACCCCATACTGCCTATGCTCCCTGACCGTGATAAATCCGGACAGATCGCTCTTTTGACAGATTTTATTAAAAATTATTTTGAATATGTCCCCAAAGGCGTATGGATGGCCGAGCGGGTCTGGGATGAGGGCCTCTCGCACGTTTTTGTCAGGCATGGGCTCCAGTATACCGTTCTCGACGAGCATCATATCAGACGGGCCGGGGTAACCGACCACGCGGTGAACGGGTACTATACGCTTAGCAATGGTTTCAAGGTCTTTGCTGCGGATAAAAAACTCAGATACATAATGCCTTTTTCCCGTCCGCGGGAGATAGTGGACCATTTTAAGAAATTATCCGCCGAAGGAAAAGAGACGCTGGTCGCTTTTGCCGATGACGGTGAAAAATTCGGCTTTTGGCCGCATACATATTCGTGGGTATATAAGAAGAGATGGCTTGAGCAGTTCTTTGAATTCCTAAGCAGTTCCCAGCCGTATGTCGAAACAGTCTCGTTCGATGAAGCCGCGGAGCTGTTTAAGCCCCGAGGGGTCGTGGATATCCCTCCGTCGAGCTACGGGGAGATGATGGAATGGTCCAAGGGGGATTTTAATAATTTTTTCAGTATGTATCCCGAAGCGGACCTTATGCGTAACCGGATGCTTTCGGTAAGCGGCGTGATACATGAGGCGCAGGAGCAGAAATTCCTGACCAGTAAGCAGCGCGGGATACTGGAGACCGCCAGGCTTGAGCTTTACAAGGCACAGACCGGCTGCGCCTATTGGCACGGCATTTTCGGAGGCCTTTATCTCAGCCATTTGAGGAGCGGGGTTTATAAACATTTGATCAGCGCTCAGAATATGATAGAGAGGCTGGCTGTCGGGCCGAAGATCACTGTGAAGGCCTATGATATCGACGGCGATGAACAGGAAGAGGTCGTGCTCGGGAACAAACATATAGACTTATATGTGAAACCTGACACCAAAGGGGTTGTCTTCGAGCTGGATTATAAGGCTAAACCTAAAAATATCATGACGACCATAGCCCGAAGGCGCGAGCCGTACCATAGAAAACTTTTTACGTCGCGGCGTTCAAGGCTGATAGATATAAAAAAGACGCTAGAGACCAATAAAGAAGTTAATATACATGACATATTGGGGGTCAAAGAGGGTTCGCTCAAGGAATTCCTGGTGTATGATGACCATCAGAAGAATTCGTTCATTGATTATATAATCTGCGGCAGAGTGGGGATAAACGATTTTGTTAAAGCCCGGTCGAAATCCATCATGGCATTGTCTAAGAATCCTTTTCGTATGACAAAGGTGATCAGGGACAATACCGCTTCGTGCGTTATGGAAAAAGAAGAGGATTTCCTGATAGGGAAAAAGCGGTACGTGATCGGCATCAAGAAGATCATAACCGTAGGCGATGAACCGGGATTCGCCGTAGATTATACTATCAGGAACCTTTCGAGTGAGCCGTTAAAGGCTTTTTTTGCGACGGAGTTCAACTGGTCATTAATGGACCGTAAGTTCTTGCGTAAACGCGAGCTGCCGAACACAGCCCAGATGAATCTCACGGACGAATGGGAAGGGATCAAACTTAAAATGTTGTTTAACGATGCGGTAAAAATATGGACCGTGCCGGTATATACTCTTAATGAATCAGAAGCAGGCCTGGAAAAGACGTATCAGTATTTAAGCATCCTGTCGCAGCGGCCGGTTGACCTGAAGGGTGAGGAGATAATGGAGTTCAATGCTTCTATAAAGGTGGGATATAATGTCTGAACAGCCGATGGTGGTAGAAAAGAAGATAATAATCCAGAATAAATCCGGGCTTCATGCCAGGCCGGCTGCGTTATTCGTGCAGATAGCGAACAAATATGACAGCTCTATAACGGTCATAAAGGGCAAGGAAAAAGTGAACGGCAAGTCGATCATGGGCATTCTCATGCTTGCCGCCGGACGGGGCAGCCAGGTCACTATTTTGGCCGAAGGCCATGATGCCGAGGACGCTGTCGGTGAGTTGTCGCTCCTTCTGCTCGAGGAAAAGGATACGGATTACGGTTTTGGAGGGCCTGCCCGATGAAATTCAAGGAAGTTCTGTTAAAAGGTATTCCCGCTGCGCCAGGCATTTCAATAGGGCGGGCCTATCTTTTGGATAGCGAAGAATTCGTGATCCCCAGGCGGAGGATACAGAAAGAAGAGGCTAACTCCGAGGTCGAGCGTTTCAATAAGTGCCTTGTCAAGACGCGGAAAGAACTTCTTGAGATAAAAAGCAAGATCGCAGAAGAGATGGGATCAGAGCATGCCGAGATATTCAGCGCGCACCTTTTGGTCATTGAAGACCCTATCCTGATAAACGATGTCATATCGCGTATTGAAAAAGACCTGTTGGGAGTGGAGTGCGTTTTTCTGGATGTTATGAAGAAATATATCGATGTCCTCTCGAAGACCAATGACGAATATTTGAGAGAGCGGGTCAGCGATATCAATGATGTCGGAAAACGTGTCCTGCGTAACCTCCTTGGCACAAAACGCGAGTCCCTTGAGACTCTCAAGGAAAAGGTCATTGTCGTAGCTTATGATCTTTCTCCGTCTGATACCGCGCTTATGCATAAACGGAACGTTATGGCGCTAGCCACAGATATAGGGGGCAGGACCTCTCATACGGCTATTATGGCGAAATCCCTCGAAATACCGGCGGTAGTAGGGCTCGAGGTGGCGACAAACCGCATAAAGAACGGCGACCTTTTGATAGTCGACGGCGCGCACGGCCATGTGATTGTTAACCCGAACCAGGAAAACCTGAAGAAGTATGAGCAGGAACAGCGAAAATTCCTGGCATTCGAGAGGGATCTGAACTCTTTAAAGGAACTGCCGTGCCTGACATTGGATGGGCGGAAGGTGGAGCTTGGGGCGAATATCGAGATGCCCGAAGACATAACTTCAGTGCTGGATCACAGGGCGGATTCTGTAGGCCTGTACAGGACAGAATATTTTTATATGAACCGTAAAGGCCTGCCGACAGAGGAAGAGCATTACGCCGCTTACAAATATGTCGCTGAAAAGATGTCGCCGAGGCCCGTAGTTATACGTACGCTGGACCTGGGAGGCGATAAATTCCTGTCGAACCTGCATGTGCCGCGCGAAATGAACCCGTTCATGGGCTGGCGGGCGATAAGGTTCTGCCTGGCAAGACCGGATATTTTTAAAACTCAGCTGTCGGCGATATTGCGCGCGTCCGCTCACGGAAATATTAAAATAATGTACCCTCTTATCTCAGGCGTAGAGGAACTGAAACGCGCCAATAAAATGCTGGCTGAGGTCAAAGAGGACCTTATCAAAAAGAACCTGAAATTCGACGACAAGATCGAGGTCGGCGCGATGATAGAGGTGCCTTCTGCGGCAATGACGAGCGATCTTCTTGCCAAGGAAGTCGATTTTTTTAGCATCGGTACCAACGACCTTATCCAATACTCTTTGGCGGTTGACCGTGTCAACGAAAAGATCGCTTATCTATATGAGCCGGCTCACCCCGCTGTGCTGCGTTTCGTGAAGATGATAATCGATAACGCTCACGCTAACAAGATATGGGTCGGGATGTGCGGAGAAATGGCAGGAGATGTGCTATTCACGATCATTCTGGTCGGTTTGGGCCTGGACCATTTCAGCATGTCGCCCGTCAACCTGCTTGAAGTGAAAAGGATCATCCGTACTCTTACATATTCAAGAGTGAAAAAGATAGCTGAAAAGACCCTGAAATTGGCTACGGCCTCTGAGGTAGAGGCGTATGCCCGTGAAACGCTGAAAGAAGTAGCCCCTGATCTCGCAATGGGGCTTGACTAAAAATAGGGGGTAAGCATGAAGGCTATAGTCCTGGCGGCCGGATACGGTACAAGATTATATCCGCTTACGATAGATAAACCCAAAGCGCTGCTGGATGTCGCCGGGAAGACCATACTCGAGCGCATACTTGAAAAAGTGTTCTTGGTCAAAGGGTGTGACGCCTGTTATATCGTCACGAACGCGAAATTTTACAGAGGATTTTCGGAATGGCTCAAAACCCCTGCGGCGCTCGGGCTTACTAAGGGCAGGCCGATAGATGTCATAAACGACGGGACTTCATCCAACGAAACGCGGTTAGGGGCTATCGGCGACATATATCTGGCGATCAAAGATAAAAAAATAAATGACGATGTGCTGGTCCTTGGAAGCGATAATATATTCGATTTTAATATGAAGGGGTTCGTGGAATTCGCTTCTTCCAAACGGCCATCCGCCTCTTTGGCGTTGTACGATATCCTGGATATTAAAAAGGCAAGCCTCTACGGCATCGCGTCCGTAGACGCTAAGACCGGGCAGGTCATGGATTTTCAGGAAAAGCCGAAAGAGCCGAAGAGCACGCTGGCGGCAACGGCAATATATTATTATCCCCGCGAGAAGATGCGGGATTTCGACGATTACATGGCAAGCTCGCTTACAAAAGACGCCCCGGGTAACCTTATAAAATGGCTTTCGGCTAAAGAAAAGGTATTCGGTTATGTGTTCAATGAGAAATGGTACGATATAGGCGATATCGCCTCTTACGAATAGGCCGATAAAGAGTACAGACGAAAGGAAGCGGGTAAATAGAAAGGAAGGGCTTAAGATGAGAGGACATACGTATTTGTTGAGTTCTGAAAGCGTTACAGAAGGGCATCCGGACAAGGTCTGCGATCAGATCTCGGACGCGGTGCTGGACGCCATATACAAGGATGACCCTAACGGCCGTGTAGCGTGCGAGACCATGGTCACTACAGGTCTGGCTATCGTGGCCGGGGAGATCACGACATCCACGTATGTCGATATCCCGCGTATCGTCAGAGAGACGATAAAGGAGATCGGCTATACCCACGCTGTATACGGGTTCGATTTTCTTACTTGCGGCGTGCTTACCTCCATTCAAAAACAATCGCCTGATATAGCCCTTGGCGTCGATACCGGCGGGGCAGGGGACCAGGGTATGATGTTCGGATACGCTACAGACGAGACAAAAGAGCTTATGCCTATGCCGATAGCGCTGGCTCATAAACTTTCCATGCGTCTGGCTGAGATCCGGAAGCAGAAAGTAGTCGGCTATTTGAGGCCGGACGGAAAAACGCAGGTCACCATCCAATATAAGGACGGCAAGCCTCATTCTGTGACCGCGGTTATCGTCAGCGCCCATCACGACTCTAAAGCCAAGATGAAGGATATCAGGAACGATATGATAAAACTGGTCATCGATCCTATCATACCTAAACATCTGGTCGCAAAAGACATGAAGATATATGTAAATCCTACGGGCAGGTTCGAAGTAGGCGGCCCCCAGGGCGATACAGGAGTTACCGGAAGGAAGATCATCGTTGATACCTACGGCGGAGTGGGCAGCCATGGCGGCGGATGTTTCAGCGGCAAGGACCCATCCAAGGTCGACAGGTCTGCCTCATACATGGCCCGGTATGTCGCCAAGAATATCGTTGCCTCCGGACTGGCTAAACGGTGCGAGATACAGATCGCTTACGCGATCGGCGTCGCTGAGCCTGTGAGCGTTATGGTGAACACATTTGAGACCGGCACTGTGAGCGACGAAAAGCTTATCAAGATAGTCAGGGACGTATTCCCGCTTACGCCTAAAGGGATAATCGATCACCTTAAACTACGCAGGCCGATCTATCGTAAGACGGCAGCCTACGGACATTTCGGGCGCGAGGATGAAGGCTTCCCGTGGGAAGAGGTAGACTTGGCCAAAAAATTACAGAAAGCGGTGAAATAAATAATTTAGCCCCGGGGCTATAGGGCTTTCCGGGACACCACTTTCTGTGGTGGGAAAGGATGCAGGATATGCAATATGATATAAAGGATATAAAACTGGCGGATAAAGGCGAACGCCGCATCGAATGGGCGGATAATTACATGCCTGTTCTAAAGCTTATACGCGAGCGGTTCGGTAAAGAGAAACCGCTGAAGAATAAAACGATCGCGGCATGCCTGCACGTAACGACAGAGACCGCCAACCTCGTCAGGACGCTTAAGGCAGGCGGGGCGAATGTCTATCTGTGCGCGTCCAATCCGCTCAGCACTCAGGATGATGTGGCCGCGGCTCTCGTCAAGAAATTCGGTATACCTGTATTCGCAATAAACGGAGAGGACAAGGACACCTATTATAACCATATAGTCGAGTGCCTGAACGTAAAGCCGGTCATTACCATGGACGACGGGGCTGACCTGGTCTCGATGGTCCACTCGAAACGCCGTGAGCTCGCGAAGCATATTATAGGCAGCACCGAAGAGACGACGACAGGGGTTATCCGGCTGAGAAGCCTGGAGAAGTCCAAAGCCCTGCTCTTTCCTGTGATCGCTGTGAATGATTCGAAGACAAAGCACCTTTTTGATAACCGTTACGGGACAGGACAATCGACCATAGACGGGATCATGCGGGCAACTAATGCTCTTGTCTGCGGCACGAATTTTGTTGTCTCAGGCTATGGATGGTGCGGCCGCGGTGTTGCGGCGCGAGCCAGAGGTCTCGGCGCGAATGTTATCATCTCGGAAGTGGATCCGCTTAAGGCTCTGGAGGCCGTCATGGACGGTTACCGCGTTATGCCTATGAGCGAAGCCGTAAGTATCGGGGATTTCTTTGTTACGCTTACGGGCGACATACATGTCCTTCGCGGCGAACATTTCAAGAAAATGAAAGACGGGGCTATCGTGGCCAATTCCGGGCACTTTAATGTCGAGATCGATATTGAGGCGCTTGAAAAACTGGCCAAGAAAAAACGCCGCATCCGTGATTTTGTGGATGAATATACCCTTAATAACGGCCGCAAGATAAATCTGCTGGGCGAAGGCCGGCTTATCAACCTTGTAGCCGCGGAAGGGCATCCCGCGAGCGTTATGGACATGAGCTTCGCCAATCAGGCATTAGCATCCGAATACGTTATTAAGAACGGCAGTAAACTTGACAGAAGGGTATACACGATCCCAGAACCTATAGATATGGAGATATCCCGTCTTAAACTGGCATCTCTCGGTGTATCGATAGATTCGTTGACCGCAGAGCAGAAAGAATACCTGGCCAGTTGGGAATCCGGGACATAACAAAAAGGAGAGGATTCATGAACAAGAATGTTGAAGAACTGGCGCTTAAATTAGCGCTGACAGACTCTATCGACGAAAAAAGAAAGCTCGCCAATGAGATATTCCAAATGGGATATGCAGCCGGGGTCTATCCGTACAGTATAAACGATTTTTATCTGGCACGGGGCAAAGAGAAATTCGGCGGTTTCACGGTACCGGCCATTAATCTAAGGTCTATGACGTTCTACCTGGCGTCGGCGATCTTTCGGGCCGCGAAGAAGATAAATGCCGGAGCGTTCATATTCGAGATCGCTAAATCCGAGATGGGGTACACGGACCAGAAACCGATAGAGTATGCCAGCATGTGCATAGCTGCTGCCATAAGCGAAGGTTACAAGGGGCCGGTATTTATCCAGGGAGACCATTTCCAATTCAACGCGAAGAAATTCGCGGAGAACAGGGAAAAAGAGATCGATGGCATGAAGACCCTGATACAGGAGGCCGTTGCGGCCGGTTTTTATAATATAGATATCGATTCTTCGACCCTTGTGGATATGACCAAAAAGGATGTCATGGAGGAGCAGCGTTTGAACTATGAGATGTGCGCCCTCATGACAAAATATATCCGTTCGATCCAGCCTAAAGGCGTGATGGTTTCTGTAGGCGGCGAGATCGGAGAGGTCGGAAAAAAGAACTCGACACCTGAAGAGCTTCGCGCTTTCATGTCAGGATATTCTAAGATCCTTGGCAAGAATGTTCCTGGCATATCGAAGATGAGCATCCAGACCGGTACATCACACGGCGGGGTCGTGCTTCCTGACGGTTCAGTCGCGAAGGTCAAACTGGATTTCGATACGTTGAAGAACCTTTCAAAGATCGCGCGGGACGAATTCGGCATGGCCGGAGCGGTCCAGCACGGCGCATCGACACTTCCGGAAGAGGCCTTTGGTAAATTCGCGGAAGTCGACGCGGCTGAAGTGCATCTGGCGACACAGTTCCAGAACATGATCTATGATGACCAGGCTTTCCCTAAGCAGCTTAAGGATAAGATATACGCCTGGCTGAAAGAGAACGCAAAAGAAGAGATGAAGGAAGGACAGACCGAAGAGCAGTTCTTCTATAAGGCCCGGAAAAAAGCGCTCGGGCCTTTCAAGAAGGATATCCTCAACCTTCCGGCTAAGACAAAGGATGCGATCACTTATAATATCGAGCAGAAGTTCGCGTTCCTGTTCTCAAAGCTTAACATTAAGGATACGCATGACCTACTGGCCAAACGCGCGCCATCTAAACCGGTAAAGATCGAAGTTACCGGCGCTCACCCGGGTGCGCACCTGGACGGAGAAGGGGACGATTAATAGAGATAGGGTTTTGGGGTTTTGTTAATTGTAGGGGCACATTGCAATGTGCCCCTACTTTTTTTGAAACAGATACGTCAATTTTTTATGGTTAGATAAAGCCCTATCCCGCCGAGAACTATGTTCGCCAGCCAAGCCGCTAAAAAAGGAGGAAGATGACCGCCTTTGCCGAGGGCAAGGCCAAGCGCTACCAGCGGTATATAAGATAAGGCCAGGAGAATGCCTTTTACCATTCCTGTTAGGGCCGCTCCCCTGCGGGTGACCAAAGTGAACGGCGCAGCCACAAGTATCATGGCAAGGCATGAGAACGGAAAAGAGATCTTGTACTGAAGATCGACCGAATAACGCATATGGGCTAGTTTGCTGCCGCCCATGAACACGTGCAAGAATTTTTTCAGACGGCTGTAACTCATGAACTGGGGCTGCCATTGATTATTCAGGAACTCTATAGGTTTTTCCGGAAGTTTTATCTCAAGCTCAGGGAATATCTCAGGAACTCCCAGGAACTCTCCTTTCTCGTTGATGTGGTACATAACAACCTCTGTTCCTATCCATCTTTGGCCTGTCCAGCGCATGTTCTTTATCGACATCTTTGAGGTGACGTTCTGTTCGGCGTCCTGCCTGTGTATGATGACCTCATCAAGCTGGTTCTTTCCTGTGTCGAACCTTCTGGCGAAAATAAGCCTGTTGCCCTGCCCGAATATCGCGACATTGCTTAGTATCTTTGATGATCCGCGCTTGCCGAGCTCCAGTTTTTCATAACGGATCTTGTTGGCGATCATCATGGAATTCGGCACGACCCTGTCGTTCAGGATAAAAAGGCACGCCCCGACTATGACCGCCCCTAACAACATGGGCTGAAGTATCTTAAAAAGTCCTATACCGCTTGCCCTAAGAGCAGTGATCTCGTTATGTCGGTTCAGGTTCCCTAAGATAAAGACGCAAGCCAGAAGGCAGGAGACCGGCGCCATCTGCGTTATCACGTAGGGCAGCATATACAGGTAGAAATAGAACAAGGCAGAGAAGGCTATCCTGTCGCGCAATATCTCGTCTATGAACCCAAAAACGTCGCCGACCACATAAAGGCCGTAAAGGAACACAAGACAGAAGAAAAAGGCGGAAATATAACTTTTAAATATGTACCGGTCGATGATCTTCATCTTTTTATGACCCTGCTCATAAGCACGAGTGAGATCAGCCCGAATATGATGTTTGGGCTCCATACGGCAAACCAGGGAGGTACGAGTTTCCTGACCGCGCATCCGACCCCGGCCAGCATGAGCCCCCAATAGATCAGGAATATGACAAGCGCCAGCCCGAAGTTAATGGACTTCTCCCTGCGGTGTGTCTTTAGTCCGATAGGTATCGCCAGGAGCATGAATATAACGGTCGAAAAGGCTAACGCGACCTTGTTGTGAAGCTCAAGCAAAAGGGGAGTGGCGTCAATATTCTGGGTCCTGTACTTTTTGATCTGTTCGCGAAGTTCCCTGAAATTAAGTTCGCGGGTCTTCTTTTCGATCTTTTGGCTTTGCAGCGACTCTTTGAGGTTTAGCGTTATGTAATAGTTGTGAAAAAGGAGCTTATAAAAATTACTGGGATCGTCAGGCCTGGTCTCGTCGGCGATGCCGTTCGTAAGTTTGATCTTGATGGAATTTTCATTCGGCTGCGATACGATCTCGCCTTGCTCGGCTATAAGGGTCCTTGTGGGGCCGTTCTTCTGCGGTTGGTATATCCTGACGTTCTTAAGCTGCGTGCCTGTCATGTCATAGATGAATATGACGTAATCCTTGAATATTTTAAGGAAGACCCCCGGTTCAAGCAGCGCTGTGGGGTTTTTGACACCTATCTCTTTGACCAGCTTGCGCGCCCGGTAACCCGACTCGGTCACGATATTATAATTGAACGGTATGCTGGCCAGGCTCAGGATCAGGCCGGCAGTCAGTATGGGCGCAGCCATACGGAATATGCTTATGCCTGATGCGCGCAGGGCCACGACCTCGTTGTCGCTGGTGAGGCGCGAGAATCCTAAAAGGATGCTTGAGAGCGCTGAAATAGGGATCGTGAACATCAAAAGCGACGGCATGAGATATGCCAGGAGCAGCCCCATTTCGATTATATTGACCCCCTTATTTATTATCAGGTCCGCCATCTGTATCACGTTACTTGCTGTCAGGATAACGGTCGAGATAAAGAGGGAGACCAGGAACGGGCCTGCCATTTCGTTCAAAAGATAATTACGTATGATCTTCATATAGTTCGTTATTGTATGCCAGATGGGGCTCTTTGTCAATCCCGGCAGGGGCGAATAATTATTCGCCCCTACTTGTTCTTTGTCCCGCCGTATGATAGAATTGTTAACATGCGCACATCCAGCGGGTCCTACATTCTCGACGGCCACAAACTTTTATGGCACAAGGATAGGGTTGATGCGTGGCTGCGGGGAGAACGCATAGCGCCTATTACCATGGACTGCGCGCTTACGCGCGCGTGCACGTACAGGTGCGTCTATTGTTATGGTATGCTTCAGGAAAATGAGGTCAAACCCATGACCAAAGATGTGATCTTCCGTTTTCTTGATGATGCCCGGGAGATCGGTGTCAAGGCGATCAGCTTTGTGAGCGACGGGGAGAGCACGTGCTCGCCGTATTTTTACGATGCGGTTCTGCGCGGCAAGAAGAACGGCCTTGATATGGCCGTCGGCACGAACGGTGTCCTGCTCAAAAAAGAGCGCTTAGAGGAGATGCTTAAAGCGCTGACCTACCTGAGATTCAATATGTCAGCGGCCGCACCTGAGCGGTATGCCGGGATACACGGCTGTAAAGAGGCCGATTTTCATACCGTGACGGATATTGTACGGGAATGTGTTGCTATAAAAAAACGTTTGAACCTGCCGGTGACGCTTGGACTCCAGATGGTGCTTATGCCGGAATTTAAGGATCAGATCATCCCCATGGCAGAGCTCGGTCGTGACCTAGCGGTCGATTATTGCGTCATCAAACATTGCTCGGACGATGAAACAGGGGCGCTCAAGGTCAATTATAAAGGATATGACGACCTGTTGCCGCTCTTAAAGAAGGCGGAGGCGTATTCCACGGCCGATTATCTTGTGCAGGTGAAATGGTCGAAGATATTGAGCAAAGGTAAGCGAAAGTACAGGCAGTGTTACGGCCCTCCGTTCATCATGCAGCTTTCGGGTTCAGGGCTTGTGGCTCCGTGCGGTATGCTTTTTAACGAAAAGTACAAGAAATTTCATATAGGAAATATAGCCGTAACGCCGTTCAAGGAGATATGGAAGAGCGATCGGTATTGGGAAGTTATCGGCATGATCGGGTCTAAGAAATTCAACGCACAGACCGATTGCGGATGCCTTTGTCTCCAGGACAAGGTCAATGAATTTTTATGGGACCTGAAAAACGGCGGTGCGGGGATGCGAGAATCGTCCGGGAACCCCCCGGCGCATGTGAATTTTATTTGATAACGGCTAGCGGCCCTTTGGGGGCGGGCCTCCGCTCGTCGTTCGCGACGGCATCGCAGTCGTCGCTCACTGTTGATTAAATTGCTCATGCTTGAATTGTGCGTTTGTATGAGCAATTTAATAAATTCGCTTCGGCCCACCCCCAAAGGGCTGCTTTACCATGTCAAAGAAAATAATCGATGGCGTTGTCGTTTCAGCGGTCATAGGTTTTTTTGTCCTTTTCTTTGCGCCGCTCCTTATCACACACACCCGCATGTTCGCTCACGACACGATCTGGTTCTACGGCATATTCCATTATTTTGCCGACCAGCTCCTGCAGGGGACCTTTCCGTATTGGGACCCGTATGATTATTGCGGTCAGCCGTTTTATACGAACCTGAGCATAATGCACCTGACGAACCCGTTGACATTAATTGTCATAATGTCATATAAGGTCTTTCACGCCTCGCTTTTAACCTTATATCACTGGAATTTCATGCTTGAGATCCTGTTCTCCGGGATAGGCGTCTATCTGTTCTCAAAGGCCGTTAACCGCAGCCGGTTCACGCATTTTTTCATGATGTTCGTTTTCCTGTTCTCGTCATTTACCTATATATGCCTGCGTCAGGCCGGATTCTTATACGCGTTCCTGTTCCTTCCATGGGTGCTTTTGTTCATGGTCAGGCTTGTCAGGGATCTTTCGCTGTTTAATATAGTCGGGCTGGGGCTCTTCGCCGGGCTCGCCATGGGCGGGTATCAGGGCTTATTCGTTATTGTCTTTGTCGCGGTATTCAAATTATCGCTGCTCATAAATAAGCGGGGATTCTTTGCCGGATCTTTGAGGCGTTCGACTCTGCCGCTGATAGTCCTGTGCCTGCTTATCATAGCTCTTCTTAGCGGGCCTCTCTTAAGCGTATTCATCGATAAGAATGAGTTTGCGCCGATGGCCAGGGAGAGGATGTCAGGCACGGTCCCGTCCGAGTGGTCCGACTTCCGTGGGCTCGTGGATCGCGGGATCGCTACGCACGGATATTTTGACAAGAAGATATCACTCTCTGAGGGATTTTTGTTCATAGGGTTCCTGCCGCTTATTCTTGCCTTTCTGGGGCTATTCGCCGCTAAGGATGAGTTCAAATTGAATTTCCTGATCACATTGTGTTTTACCGTCTTTCTTATGGTCGGGGACAAGATGTTACTGCAGAGATTGGTAAACCATGTGTTCCCTCCTTTTCAATATGTCCGTCACATGCAGCTCCTGGCCGGTTTTTTTATTTTTAATATGATCTATTTTTCCGGAAAAGGCTGTGACTGGCTTTTGGATAAAATTAAGGCGGTCCCTCTCAGGAACAATACCGCATTATGCATAGGCCTTATAACTTTTATTGAACTATTTTCTTACGGGAAAGCGGCTATGGGGTACGCGACACTGCCTCGCCAGGCCATGCAGTTCAGCGAGCTGCCTACGGAGGTGAAATTCGACATTTCGAGAAAAAGGCGTGTCGTCAGATCCGAAGAGATCAGGTATTTTAAGCCGCTGCTTTACAAGACCTTTACGGCATATAATGCCGCAAGCATACCCCGCCAGCTTTCAGGACAGGAGCTCTCATGCGATATCTTTACGCTTTTGGAAGGCTGCTTTGGCGACGGCGTTAGGACCCGGCGTTTCTCATTCTACAAAGAGGCAAAAGCAAAGTCTGCCCGTGATCTCGTGGTTTATGGGACGGATAATTTTCTGTCCTGGGACAAGCCTTCAAAGCTCGCGTTCCTGGATATACTGAGCGTGGTGCTTGACGATATCGCGCGCCAAAAAGATTTTTATTCCGCGTTCAAAGGAGCTTATCAGGAGTGCGCTTATGCCCGCGGCTTGGTCCAGGCCGGTTATAAAGAGCTTCTTTTAGGCAGTACCGATTGGTCGTTCAGGAAGAGGGCCGGAATTTCTATTGTAAGGATACTGGATCTGGCCTTTGATATCGAGCCGCAGGCCACGTCCCGGGAGTATGACCTTTTCGGCAAACGATATACTTTTGCGCAGCGGGCAGCCATTCACGCCCGTTTCTTTAAAGTCATGCCTGTATATGATTACCTGGAGTTCGTCTGGACCATGAATCACGTCGAGGAATTTACCCTGACCATAAAAAAGGATTACCGGAAGCTTTTGGAGGCCCCATTAAGCGTCAGCGACATGCAGAAGAAGCAGATAATTGTCGATACCTTGGAACGCCATATGGGGATACAGGACGATATTATCCAATTCTACGGAAGAGAGAGCGCCCCGGGGAGCCTTGCCGATGAAATAGGCGTGCATTATGAGGTCACTGAATATACGACCAATACCCTGGGCGTTTCGGTGGAGCCTTCGCGTGATTGCCTTTTGTGTTTCAGCGAAGGATATGATAAATATTGGAGCGCGTTCGTTGACGGAAAGAAGACCAGGGTCATTAAGGCGAACGGCGCTTTTATGGCTGTGCGCATTCCGCAGGGAAGGCATTCGGTCAGGTTCGTGTATTCTCCCGGGCCTTTCAAAATAGCGCTCGCGTTGTATTATTTGACCATCGGCGGATGCGTCGTCTATTTGATCTCTGTTATCGGTATAAGCTTGTCTGGGAAGAGCTGCTGCAGGACATAATAGACATACTGCGCTTTTATAAGGTTACCCTTGCCGTTCAGATGGCACTCGTCGTAGAAAAGCTCAGGATATCTCCCGTTGAATATTTCGCGCATGTCCATCACTCTTATATCAGGATTGTTCTTGTATTTATTGGCAAGCGCCATAAGATAAAGAGATTGCTGGACTTTGTGGCATTCTGAAAGTATCTCACCGACCTTCTCGTCACGGAACCCTGTCCCGAAAGGCGGGACGAAGTGCATGGGCTTTATGTACGGCTCAAGGATGACAACGACCTTGATGTTATGTTTGAGGCAGAAGTCTATGGTGTTAAGTTCCGTCTCTATCATGATCTTGGAGCGCTTAGTGTTCTCTCTCTCGATATCTTTCTGCGTCCCTTCCTTGATCTTGTAGCGCGTATAATCGAATCCGAGGAAGAGATCACCTCCGCCGTGCAGTCGTTCCTTTATGAATGTTAATGTGAAACGGCGTAAGCCGCGAAGGTTGAATTTTATCCATGAGGATACATACCGCATTACGGGATTTTTGATATAAGGATTGAACGGATGATAATAATCAGGCGTTATATAAGTGTATGTGTCCGGGCCGGTTTTTTTGATCACTATAGGAAGATCGTTATAACCGTCGTGGATCACGACGCAGTTTGGATTGTACGGCGTAAGCAGATTTTTAATGAAGAAATTAGTCGTTACGGAATTTATGCCTGATATGCCGAAGTTATAAGCCGAGCCGCCTTTATGGGCGCGCTTAAAAATGCCGTCCAGGATATTAGGGTAGCTCCATTTTATAGGCATATTATTGCCGTTGGTGGTCGAACCGCCAAGGCAGAAGACCCTTGGCTCAGGATCAAACGGCGACGGTAGTTGGCTGCGTTTGAATAAGGCCGTATGTTCGATCTGGCGGGTATTAGAGGTATAATAAAACACGTTTGGGTCCTCGTAATAGATCCTGAGGGCCGTTTCCACGGCAAATAACAACGCGATGGCCAGTATAAGGCCGAACCCTAATGCGGCTAGATCTGCCAGGAACTTGTTTTTCATGGCGAGTAGTATAACACGATAAATTAAAATTTCCAAGATTTCTATTGTCGTTAAATATATAAAATGCTACAATTTAGACATTATGGATAACAATATCGTAAGAACGGTCTTGAATAAGTGCCTG
>Ga0172375_10006346_pt1 | contig 16662 bp, 17 predicted proteins | sample LakKiv1m_FD_114537 | JGI IMG/M metagenome (GOLD analysis project Ga0172375, IMG submission 114537) | Freshwater microbial communities from Kabuno Bay, South-Kivu, Congo - kab_092012_11.1m | ecosystem: Environmental > Aquatic > Freshwater > Lake | place: Democratic Republic of the Congo...
ACGCCTGAAGAGTTTATACAAAAGCTTAAAGAAAAAGCTCCTATAGCTGTAGCTACAGAAGCCATATCAATTAATGCTAAACAACCAACTTCTTAGTGGTACAATAGATGGGGTAAGGTCATATAGGTATAATTTAATAATATGACGCAGGAATTTTATCCGTTTAAAGAGATTAAGGCGAAGTGGCATAAGAAGCGGAAAGAGCTGATATGAGATAACAACCTCCTTAATTTCTGGAGATTAATTATTAGAAGGTTATCGGTAGTTTTATTATGTTTAGGTTTGTGTGGATGCACAGATGTACAATGTTTTTATATCAGCTGCCCTATAGACGCAGAAAGTAATTATAAATTTTACATGTTGGGTCGATTGTGTTTGAATTTAAAGATATTAAACTATATTTAAAGCCTAGTAACGATTTTCTCTATGCAAGTGGCGCATATTTTATAATTCCTACGCCAATTATAAATCATAGGACAAAAATTACAGAAAACTACCGAAAAAGTACATACTTGCACAAAAATGTAGATTATCCAGTTATTAATATAGAAGGAGACTACTTCTATATAGAGATAATAATAGAGACTGATAAAGAAGGCTTTCTTTTTAATCCTAGAGAAGTTTATCTGGAATTAGAGGATGGGAAATATCTTCAGGCTAGTAAATATATAAAGCCTGATGGAAATTTAGAACCACCTTCATGGCATAGTCATGATGTATTTTCTCTGTATCGTTAGCAAATAGAAGAAAATGAACAGGTCATTAGTAAATATTTTGAGATACCTGCAAAAAAATTGATAGGTTTTGCTGTTCGTTTTGAAAATCTCACACCAAATCCAGGCACACCTTTTACTATAGAGATAAAAGGATTGAGATATTTAGATGAGATAATACCTATTCCAAAGGTTAGATACAAGGATAAAAAAGCATGGAGATACGAAAGGGCAGGATAGCATAGAAGGTGTTTTTCTAAACTAGATGATTAATTTATTGTAATCTAGTTAGATTTACCAGATTGGAAATTAGATATGGAAAATAAATGCCTATGCATTTATGATGAATGCCCCCGCCTTGCAGATTGTGATAACTGTAAAACCTATCACTATCTTATATCTGAAATAACTAACTGCGAAAATAAGGCATAAATTGACATTGTGACATTATCATGGTGCCAGCTTAGAAGAGTTTTGTATTGTTTTTTGCCTTATATGTGGGTATAATTAATTATTATATTAGGAGCGTAAATGAGCGAGAAAAAATATCCTACAATATTTCATCTTCTATCAGATATATTTTCTAAAGCAGGCGTGGCGTGTGTTTTAATCGGCGGGTTCGCTGTTAATTATTACAAGGTAAGCCGGCAGACAGCTGATATAGATTTTCTGATTACACGGGAAGATTTTGAAGGCATATTAGGGTTGCTGGAAAAAGAAGGATTTAAAAAAGATTATGAACAGGATGTGTTTGCTAGGGTTTTGGGGGATAAGTTTTATATGATGGATGTAGATTTTATGTTTGTGGATAAGAATACCTTGGATAAGATTATAGAAAAAGGGAAAGAGATTTCCATAGCGCGTCAAAAATTTATTATCCCAAGCTTGAACCATTTGATAGCGTTAAAATTGCATGCCATTAAATACAATCCCAATATTCGTGAATATAAGGATTTGCCTGATATAATTCAATTGGTAAGAATTAACAAGCTTAAAGTTAATGATGCGGAGTTTAAGGGCTTGTGCTTTAAGTATGGCACAGAAGAACTGTATAATAAGATAGCAGAGAGGGCTTAATTATATGGGCATGAAGAAGTTAAATTTACCTATCATCAAGGCTGGTGTTCTTGCTTCAAAAAGTTTATCTATGGATGACTATGTAAATTTTGTAAATCTAAATTTGCAATATATTGTTAATAAAAAGACTATCAGGGAACAGAAAAAGATTGCAATGGTAAATGTCCCTTTTTCATTGAAAAAATAAAAGCAATATAAATAATATGGCGCAGGAATTTTATCCATTTAAAGAGATTGAGGCGAAGTGGCGTAAGAGATGGGACCAGATGGGCCTGTTTAAGATGGACCCTGATTCTACCAGACAGAAGTATTACTGCCTGATGATGTTCCCTTATCCTTCCGCGGCGCTTCATGTAGGCCATGGCAGAAATTATATAATAGGAGATTCAGTAACCAGATATAAGATTATGAGGGGGTATAATGTCCTCTCGCCTATGGGCTTTGACGCGTTTGGCCTGCCAGCTGAAAATGCCGCGATTAAAAGCGGCATCCATCCTGAAACATCTACGCTGAATAATATAAAGACAATGAGGCGGCAGTTTGACTCATGGGGCGTGGGCTATGACTGGGATAGGGAGGTTGTATCCTGCCTGCCAGAGTATTATAAATGGACGCAGTGGGTATTTCTCCAGCTTTACAAAAAAGGCCTCGCGTATAAAAAGAAGGCGTCTGTAAACTGGTGTCCTTCATGCCAGACAGTGCTTGCCAATGAACAGGTCATAGACGGAAAATGCGAGAGATGCTCTTCGCAGGTTAACCTGCGCGATCTGGAGCAGTGGTTTTTTAAAATCACTGATTACAGCCAGAGGCTTCTGGATGATTTGGGGCTTTTAAAGGACTGGCCAGAGCGCGTAAAACTGATGCAGAAAAACTGGATCGGAAGAAGCGAAGGCGTAGAAATAGATTTCAGGGTAAAGGATTCGAATATTGTTTTAACCTGTTTTACTACGAGGGTTGATACGATTTATGGAGTTACGTATATGGTGATAAGCAATGAGCACCCATCTATTCAGGAGCTCATAAAAGACGCGCCAAATAAAAAAGAGATAGAAAAATTTATAGATGAGACCAGGAAAGAAAATGCCGCGGACAGGGTTGGGGCTGATATTGAGAAAAAAGGGGTATCTACAGGCAGGTCTGTTGTAAATCCAATGAATGGCAGGGCCGTACCGCTATGGATAGGGAATTATGTTGTTACGGAATACGGCACAGGGGCTGTCATGGCAGTGCCCGCTCATGACCAGAGGGATTTTGAGTTCGCGAAAAAATATGGATTGGCTATAAAAGTGGCGGTAGATGACCCTAAAGCTCATCTGGAACCAGAAAGCATGAAAGAGGCTTATGTAGAAGAAGGCGTAATGATTAATTCAGGTAAGTTTGACGGCCTTTCGAGCCTGGGCGCTATAGAAAAGATAGCTGATTTTATGGAAGAGAATAAAATTGGCAAAAGGGAAGTGCACTATAAATTAAGGGACTGGCTTATCTCAAGGCAGAGATACTGGGGCGCGCCGATACCGATAGTTTATTGCGATAAATGCGGCATGCGGCCTGTCAACGAAAAAGACCTGCCTGTCCTGTTGCCGAAAAAAGTCGAGTTTAAGCCTCATGGGGAATCCCCTCTTAAAGACGCGCTGGAATTTGTAAATGCAAAATGCCCTGAGTGCGGTGGCCATGCCAGGCGCGAGATAGATACTATGGATACATTTGTAGATTCCAGCTGGTATTTTCTTAGATACCTGTCTCCGAGAGATGACAAGAGGCCTTTTGACAAAGGGCTTGTGAATAAATGGCTTCCTGTTGACCAGTATATAGGCGGCGTAGAACACGCCATACTTCATTTAATGTATTCCAGGTTTATAGTCAAGGTGTTATATGATGCGGGCCATATAGGATTCAAAGAGCCTTTTGCGAAATTGTTTACCCAGGGCATGATTACCAAAAATGGGATTAAGATGTCAAAATCAAGGGGCAATGTGGTGAGCTCTGACGACCTGATAGAAAAATACGGGGCAGATACGGTGAGGCTTTATACCTTATTTATAAGCCCGCCTGAAAAAGACGCCGAATGGAATGACAGAGGGGTTGAGGGAGCGTGGAGGTTTTTGAACAGGGTGTGGAGGCTGGTGGAAACATCAGGCCGCAGGCTTCAGGCCACAGGCTTCAGGCCACAGGCTTCAGGCAATAATTGTGATGAAACAGTTAAGTTAAAGCAGAAAACGCATCTTACTATTAAAAAAGTTACAGAGGATATGGAAGGCGCGTTTCATTTTAATACAGCTATTAGCGCAATAATGGAACTTGTTAATGAAACCCATGATTATATTAACCTGGAACCTGGAACCTGGAACCTGGAAATAAAAGAAGCTATTCAGTCGATAGTTATTTTACTTGCGCCTTTTGTGCCGCATGTTGCTGAAGAGATGTGGGAAAAACTTGGAAACAGGGATAGCGTGTTTAAAGCCAGATGGCCTGAGTATGATAAAAACGCGTTAAGGCAGGACACTGTTGAGCTGCCTGTCCAGATCAATGGCAAGTTAAGGTCAAAGATAGAAGCCCCTTCTTCAGCAAGCGAAGATGATATTAGAAAACTGATATTAGAAGACGCGGTTATTAATAAATGGATAGAAGGAAAGCCGCTTAAAAAGATTATAATAGTAAAAGGGAAATTAGTAAATGTGGTAATTTAGTTATAAAATGAAAACACAAAACACAGGAACCAAAACACAAATAAAACACAGGCTGCCAAAAATACAAAACACAAATCACCATATTTTCCAAACTCGTTTGTGCTTTAGGCATGTTTGTGTTTTGTGCTTTATTTGTGCTTTGTGCAGTCTGTGCTTTGTGTTTTTGAGTATTGGCAATATTTATGCAGATATAATTTATTTGAAGAATGGTAACAGGCTTAGGGGTATTGTCACTAAAGAGACAGACAGGTCAGTCGAGCTGAAGATCAATCCTGGTGCAAAAGTAACATTCTCGAAGGGTGATGTGAAAAGCGTAGAGGTGGAATCTGAAACCGAGCGCGCAAAGCTGGAAGAAGAATGGGGCGCAGGAGAAAATAAGCTGGAGGTCAGGGAGATAGCAAAAGATGTATATGAAGAAGACCAGCTGAAAAAAGGATTTGTCAGATATAGGGACAAATGGGTGACGCCCCAGGAGAAAGAAAGGCTTCAGGCAGCGAATCTCGCAAATGACACAGATAAAGGCTCTGGCGAAAAGAGATTTTTTTTAAGAGACGATAAGGTGACAAGGTCGAATATTGCCAAGAAGCTTCTGGCCAAGGGAAACTGGTTTTCTCGGGAAAGCGAGCATTTTTATATATTTTACAGGGATGTTAGTCAGGCGAAGATAGTCGGGGATAAGGCGGAATATTATTTTGAAAAAATCCTGTACGATTTGAATTATGATAAAGACCTTAAATGGGATAAAAAATGCCAGGTATTTATAGTAGATAGTGTTGATAAGTGGAAAGGTTTTTTAAAAGACATAGGGTTTAACGCAGAGCTTATAGGAGGTTTTGTCCCTAATTACGCAGAAAAGGAGATGTACCTGTGCGCTATATCAGATGGGTATCTGTCAGTTACCTTTCCGCATGAATTGACTCATTTGATTTTTAAGGATGTGGCTGGTAAAAATACTGTGCCGTTGTGGCTTAATGAAGGCCTCGCTAATTACGAGGCTAATGTCACCAGTGTCTCAAATGAGCTGTTGATTAAAAATATCAAGCAAGGCAGCCATATACTTTTAGGAGACCTCTTGCGCATGACGAACTACCCCGAGGGGAAAGAGGCGAGGGAGCTTTTTTACGCCCAGTCAGAGAAATTGGTGGAGTTTTTAATAACGCAATACGGCAGGGAAAAATTCAGGAAAATATGCGACCTTTTGCTTAAGGATAAGTCATTTAAAGATTCTGTGTTGAGCGTTTACAGCAAGGATTTCAAGGATATAGAAGATTTTAATATAAAATTGGTGGGATATATTGTAAAATAATAGCCGCGGAATTAACGCGAAAAATGAAAACAGGGACTTTATTTATATTTTGTGCTTTTATTTTATCTGGCTGTGCGGATGTTAAGGTGCCTGGAGCGCATTATGCGTTTACACACCCATTAAGCACAAAGACAATGGTTGTTAAAGGCACCACCAAGGATGAGGTCAGGGAGAAATGGGGAGAGCCGAATGATATAAAGGAGTTAGGTTATGATGATATGGGCCTGAAAAAGGAGGCGTGGGTATACAATGCCTGGTTCCATAATGCCCCTCTCGACTTCAGGCATTTTTCAAGAAATAAATGCATATATTTTACAGGTAATTTTGTTACCGGGTTCGAGGATATAGATAATAAAAATGAAAAAAAATGAGAAAATCGTATTACAAGCGATAGTTATATTTTTTATATACTGCAACGCGGTGTATCCTGCTGATACTGGCGGGGATGCGCGGAAGCCGCCTGTCGCGGGACAGCGGCCGATTGCGCAGGGCATACCAAGCTCGCCTAAATATGCTGCATCCCCGAATGGAAATGTCCCTGCCGGAACATCAGGCATTCCTGTCATGAAAAATATAGAAGGCAGGATTATAGATGTTGGGTTAGAAAAAGATGGAGGCCCGTGGATGGATATAAGAGATAATCTGTCTGGGGATATAATCAGGATAAAAATCAAGGACCTAAAAAATACCCCTGTGGTCAGGCAAACCAGGATCTACAGGTTTAGCGATATTAAAACAGGAGACATGGTAAGCGCAATATTCCGCGAAGAAGGCGATGATAATATCGCATATTTCATAAATGTCACTACCTTGCCTATAGAAAATAGTACCCAGCCTCAGAAACAGTAACATATGCGTTAGTATTATAAAATGGACAAAAGGCCTGTTGCTGCAATTTGTCTTTTCTTTATCGCTGGCATACTTCTGGCAGTATTTTTACCAAGGTTATTGAGCCTTACCTCCACGCTCATATTAACATTTACTCTGTCAACACTCGCTTTGATTTTTTCCTTCATGGGTAGGGGCGGGTTTGAAACCAGCCCCTACAGGTATGCGCATATCTTTTTATTCTTATCAATAATCTTCCTGGGCGCGCTTTTATATATAAATTCCAATATCTTTTCACCTTATCATATAAGCCATTTCTTAGGCAAGGATAAGGTTAAGGCGGAGATAACAGGGATTATAAGGAGCCCTGCCGAGAAGAGGGGTTTGTATTATGGAAAGGTCAGCTCGAGATATGTGTTTGAAATAGAAGACATAGATGTCTCGGGTATCAAGTCGCAGGTTACAGGTTTGGCGCTGATAAGGATACAGACAGAAAGAGACTATCAGTATGGGGACAGGTTACTGGTAAGAGGAACCATAAAGAGTCCAAAATTCGACAATAGCAGAAATCCAAAACCACAAAAGACGAATTTTAACTACGCCATGTATCTTGAAAATCAGGATATCTTCGCTAGTATAAATGCGTCAGGAAAAAATACGGCATTGCTATCGCGCAACTACAGGGTAAACCCTGTCCTGCGGCATGCCTATTTTATCCGCGAAAAGTTAAAAAACCAATTCCTTAAAAAGATGCCGCTTGAAAGCGGGGCGTTTCTTAGGGCGATACTTCTTGGCGACAGGTCAGAGCTTCCGAAAAAATTGAACGAATCCTTCAGGAATTCTGGCACGATGCATATACTTGCCATAAGCGGTTTAAATGTGGCGCTTCTTGCCGGCGCGTTTTTGTTCTTATTCAAGCTTTTAAGGCTTAAAAGAGAAATATATTATGTCCTGACCATGTTGTCGCTGGTATTTCTGATGATACTCACTGGATCAAGCGCGTCTGTTGTAAGGGCCACTATCATGTGTATTGTTTTTTTAACAGGCAGATTACTTGGCAGATCTGTAGATGTGTATAATTCTCTTGGCACAGCAGCCCTTATTATACTAGTAATGAATCCAAGAGATATCTTTGATGCAGGATTTCAGCTTTCATTTACAGCGGTATGGTCTATGGCATATATTGCGCCGAAACTGACGCGGTTTGTAAAAAAGGATTGGAATTTTTATATTAGGAGATATTTGTTAGAGCCGCTGGCGATCTCAATTTCTGCTACGCTGTCTACAGCCCCTTTTATCATGTATTATTTTAGGGCAGCCGCGCCTATAGCTGTTATTTCTAATATCTTCATAGTGCCGCTGATGTTCATATTGATGATAGGGGGCCTGTGTTTTATTGCGCTGGGATGGGCGCCGTTTATAGGATTTTTTATATCAAGCTTTAACAATATCCTGGCAAACACGATCTTTTTTCTGGCGGAATTTTTTGCAGGAATAAGGTTTGGGCATTTTAATCTATGATGACGCAGCGTCTTTTATTGACCTAATTTGAGCGAGATGTTAGAATAAGGCATTATGAAAATAAACAATAAATTCCTAACGCTGGGCATAGGGAGCCTGCCGCATACTGACGCGGCAAAAGGCGCGGAAGAGGTCTTCAGGGCGTTTGATATACCTTTCTGGCCCCAGCTTCCTAAAAGAAGTTTCAGGGAAAATATGTATAGCCAGTTTAGCCAGGGCCTGCCAGGGCTTGTTATAGATGATAAAAAAAGGACACTGCATATTGATAGCTCTAAGGACCTGAGCGGTGGCCTTGCCGGCATATATGAGGCTGGCATCTCTGGTGATTATGATTTGTTCGGGATTACGGAAGAATTCGCAGAAGGTTTTTACAGTTTTATCAAAGAAGCAAGGAGGCATAAGTCCGGGTATGTGAAAGGCCATATCACAGGCCCTGTGAGTTTTGGCATTGGAGTGACTGATGAAAAGGGCAAATCTATTATTTATAACGATAATTTGAAAGAGGCCCTTGTCAAGTTATTGGAGATGAAGGCTATATGGCAGATTAATAAATTAAAGCCATTGGCGGAAAAGGTTATAATTTTTATAGACGAGCCGTATCTCGCCAGTTTTGGATCCAGCTTTGTCAGCATAACAAGGGAAGATGTCATATCCATGCTGGATTCTATTATAGGCGGGATACATTCTAAAGGCGGTTTGGCTGGGATACACTGCTGTGGCAACACAGACTGGTCAATGGTCGCAGGGACAAAGGCGGATATTATAAATTTTGACGCGTACCTATATGCGGACAACCTTTCGCTTTATTCCAGAGATATAAAGAGGTTTTTAGAGAGCGGCGGTTATCTGGCGTGGGGGATTGTGCCTACCTCTGAGGCGGTGTTAGAAGAGACAGAAAGCTCTCTTTTTGATAGATTAAACCTGCAGATAAAAAATCTGGAGAAAAGGGCTGTTCAGAGGGATTTGATCCTGTCAAATTCATTTCTCACCCCGAGCTGTGGAATGGGCACGCTATCCGAAGAACTCACAGAAGATGTAATAAAAAAACTGGCAAATCTATCTGTATTGGCAAAATCAATTCCCTAACTTTACAAATGGTGCATGGCACGAATTGTAAAGTTAGGGGAAATACATGAGATGAATTATACTGAAATCAGGCTACCTTACAGCGTAAAAACAGGTATTCTCGCAGTTGGGGGCCAGTCAAAGGCCGCTTTTTGCGTCGCAAAAGGCAATCGCGCCTATTTATTTTACTCAGGAGGGAATTTAAGCGATCTTGGGAGTTTTAAAAGGTACGAGAGAGAGATTAAACTATCGCAGAAAAAATTTAAGATAAAACCTGCTGTTGTTGCTTATGATCTTCACCCAGAATATATTTCTACGAAATATGCGTTGCGGGTTATGGGCCGCAGTTTAATAGCCGCTAACATTCAACATCATGAGGCTCATATCGCGAGCTGCATCACGGATAACAGTATAAAAGGCAATGTCATAGGTGTGGCATTTGACGGCGCAGGCTTTGGAAGAGACAGGAATATATGGGGAGGGGAATTTTTCACAGGTTGCGTAAAAGGGCTGAAGAGGGCAGCGCATTTAAGATATATCCCGATGCCTGGAGGGGATGCTTCGGTTAAAGAACCATGGAGGATGGCGTTTAGTTATCTTTACGCTATATATGGAAAATCTGCAGCCCTGAAGACACTAACCGCGTTAGATAAAGAGAAAATAAGCATGCTTAGCCAGATGATGGACAAGAAAATAAACTCTCCGCTGACTTCAAGCATGGGCAGGTTATTTGACGGAGTTTCTAGCCTTATTGGTTTATGTAGTTTTGCAAAGCACGAAGCTGAGGCGGCAGTTGAGTTGGAAAAAATAATATTCGCCGCAAGCCGCAAGCCGCAGGCCGCAGATAAATATAAGTTTAAATATATCGATAAAAATGGTATTACAATAATAGATTGGGCGCCTGTAATAAAAAATATAGTTAGAGATTTAAGGCGCAGCGTAAAACAGCCGGAGATTTCTTTGAAATTTCATAATGCTGTCTGCGATATGGTCAAAAATGTGTGCAATATATTGAGAAGAAAGCATGGAATAAATAAGGTCTGCATGAGCGGAGGGGTTTTTCAGAATAAGTATCTGGCCGGCTGCATAAGGCCGATGCTGGAGAAGGAAGGCTTTGAGGCTTATCTACATAAGAATATACCAACGAATGACGCTGGGATCGCGTTAGGCCAGGCAGCGCTTGCCTGTCAAATTAGGGAAGGTTGATATGTGTTTGGCTATACCCATGAAGATTCTAAAAATAGAAGGCGACAGGGCAAATGTGTCAAGCGGAGGCGTGCAGCGCGCCATAGGGATTAATTTTTTGAAAAACCCTAAAATAGGGGATTATGTTATTGTTCACGCTGGATTTGCGATAGAAAAATTAGATACTGTTAAAGCAGAAGAGACATTAAAATTATTAGAGGAAATCCAGTAGGGGGCAGGCATACCTGCCCCCTACATTTGACCTATGAAATATATAGACGAGTTCAGAGACACAGGTATAGCGGCTAAGATATTAAAGCTTATAGAGAAGGAGGCCAAGGGCCTTGAGCCTGTGAGTTTTATGGAGACATGCGGGACGCATACCATGGCTGTTGAAAGATTTGGGATCAGAAAGACGCTTCCTGAGAATGTAAGGCTTATTTCTGGCCCTGGGTGCCCTGTATGCGTGACGCCGAAAGATTATATAGATAAGGCAATAGCCCTCGCGGAAATCGATGATATTATTATATTTAGTTTTGGCGATATGCTGAAGGTGCCAGGCACTAATTCCAGCCTGCTTAAGGAGAGGCCTAATGGCAGGGTCAAGATTGCCTATTCAGCTTTAGACGCTGTTGAATTCGCGGGCAAGAACAAGGGGAAAAGAGTGGTATTTCTGGGCATAGGATTTGAGACTACTGCCCCTACAGTTGCTGCCGCGATAAGATACGCCAAAAAAGAAAGATTGAAAAACTTTTTTGTGTATTCAGGCCACAAGGTTATGCCGCCTGCGATGAGGTTGCTGGCAAAGGACAAACTGATAAATATAAAAGGGTTTCTATGCCCCGCCCATGTAAGTGCTGTGATAGGGACAAAACCCTACTCTGAGATTTCTGAAAGATACAACATGCCATGCGTGATTGCCGGTTTTGAGCCGCTCGATATATTGCAGTCTATCCTAATGCTTCTGAGGCAGGCCAGGTCAAAAAAGGCAAAGGTTGAAAACCAGTATAACCGCGTGGTTAAGGCCTCTGGCAACATAAGGGCTCTTAAGATTATTGAAGATGTTTTTTCAATAAAGGATTCCAAGTGGAGAGGCATCGGAGTTATCAGGAAGAGCGGGCTGGCCTTAAGCGGCAGATATTCAAATTTTGACATAGAAAAAAACATTGATATGCCTCAAGTGAAAACTAGCATAGATAAAGGGTGCATATGCGGCAGCGTGTTAAAAGGGGTAAAGACCCCCAAGGAATGCAGGTTGTTTTCTAAAAAATGTACACCATTAAACCCGCAGGGCGCGTGCATGGTATCGAGCGAGGGCGCGTGCGCGGCGTATTACAAATATAGATCAGGTGGAAAATGAAGACTATAACACTTTCACATGGAAGCGGCGGGGCTCTGATGCACGGCTTGATAAAAGATTTATTTATAAAGAATCTTAACAACTCTTTTTTGAATAAATTAGGGGATTCAGCGCTTATAAAATTTGGGTCAAAAAGATTGGCTTACACTACAGATTCGTTTGTCATTAAGCCTTTATTTTTTCCAGGAGGAGACATAGGTAAGCTTTCAGTGTGCGGGGCTGTGAATGATCTGGCTGTCTCAGGGGCAGCGCCTTCATATCTGTCCTGCGGCATGATTGTGGAAGACGGGTTTAGCTATGCTGATCTTGAAAAAATAACAAGCTCTATTAGAGATACATGTAAATCCGCAGGCGTAAACATAGTAACAGGGGATTTTAAGGTTGTCGAAGCGGGGGCTGTTGACGGCATATTCATAAACACATCAGGCGTAGGGGAGATGCTTGAGGGTTCAGAGATGGCTATCTCAAGGATTGCGCCAGGGGATAAGATTATAATAAGCGGCCCAATAGGGGAGCACGCTGTCTCAATACTTTTAGCAAGGGAGGGCCTAAAATTCAAATCTACAATTAAAAGCGATTGTAACCCCCTTAATAAATTTGTGTCTTCGATAATATGTAAGGGTATAAAATTCATGAGAGATCCTACGAGAGGCGGGTTGGCGACTACGCTGAATGAAATCAGCCTTGCCTCAGGTTATAATATTGCTATAGAAGAGTCCACCATTCCGGTGAAAAAGCAGGTCAGGTCATTGTGTGAGATATTAGGTTTTGACCCTTTGTATATGGCTAACGAGGGCAAGCTGGTTGCCATTGTCTCGGAAGGCAATGCTAGGCAGGTATTGTCAAAAATGAAAAGGCATATCTTAGGAAAAGACGCCAGGATTATAGGGGCAGTTAAAAAAGAAAAGCTCAGGCAGGTTCATCTTATTACGCGGTCAGGCGGATTAAGAATCCTGGATATGATAACAGGAGAACAATTGCCGCGCATTTGTTGAGGATATGGTTAAAAGCAAGAATTACCAAGAAAGATTTTACAGGGGCCTTACGAAAGATAGTGATCTCATTGCGCAGGAGGTTGTTGTAAAGGAGACGGATCTTCTTATCTTTGCGGAAAAGGATATAAGAAATATAGCGGGCGAGATTGTAAAGAAATATAGGGCGCAGATAGAAAATTATATAAGAAACAGGCCTGAGTTTATGGCCAGCCTTGAGCCTATAGGCCAGGACGCAGAGGCCTCGTGTATCATAAGGGAAATGATCCAGGCGGCTAAGCTTGCAGGCGTTGGGCCAATGGCAGGCATCGCGGGCGCTGTGGCGGAATTTACAGGCAATGAGCTTATCGCGTATTCCAAGCAGATTATTATAGAAAACGGCGGAGATATATTTATAAGATCGGATAAGCCCCGTGTAATCGCGATTTACGCGGGAGGCTCGCCTCTAAGCAATAAGATTTTTATAAGGATAAAACCGGAAGATACGCCTGCCGGGATTTGCACGTCTTCCGGCACTGTGGGCCATTCTTTAAGCTTTGGGAAAGCAGACGCCTGTGTTATAATAGCTAAGTCTGCGGTCTTGGCAGACGCGGTCGCGACTGCGGCATGTAACAGGATAAAGGAAAAGAAGGATATTGTCCCTGGCCTTGAATTCGCTCTATCTGTGGAAGGGGTAAAAGGCGCGGTGGCAATACTTGGAAAAGACTTAGGGAGCATGGGAGATATAGAATTGACGTAAATAGGTAAAGCAATAGTCCCTTGCCCTACGCCGCTTTGCTTCGCAAAGCAAAATAGCAGGGGCTCTGGATCAAAATTTTACTTCGCAAAATTTTGGAGGTTAAAATGATTTCCAAGCGAATTGTGTTAAAATTTCCGCATAGATTAGTGGACCAGCCTATTGTGTATAAAATGATAAAAGACTTTGATCTGGAGTTTAATATATTAAAGGCGTATGTAACTCCAAGGGAAGAAGGCCTTATGGTGCTTGAGCTCAAGGGAGAGAATGAGAGTCTCGAGAAAGGGTTAAGATACGCAAAGTCTTTAGGAGTGACAGTCCAGCCTCTTTCCAAAGATATTAAAAGGAACGAGTCGAAATGCACGCATTGCGGCGCATGCGTGCCTATATGCCCGACTGGCGCCCTTGTCACAGATCCATTGACTCGCAAGGTAATTTTTCATGATACAAAGTGCATCGCCTGTGAGCTCTGCATAAAGACTTGCCCGCCAAGGGCAATGGAGCTACATTTTTAATATTGACATGAACCCCGATTTGTGTATTATAAGATATAATTATTTATTTTATTTCTTGCCTTATGTAGCACAAAAGGAAAATCTTGGGCCTATATTTTATAAATAAAACAAATTTTGACAGACTATCGAGGTCTCTATCTAAAACTTACAGGGTTTTCGCGCCTGTAAAATTAGATAATAAAAGATATTATAAAAAAATAGGAGAAGGTGGGCTCTCTGACTCTGTTATAGGGGAAATAAGGGCCGTAGAGCCTGTGAAGAGTTTTTATTTTCCTGCCAGGACAAGGGTAGCTGAATATTTCTCTAAAAACGATTCCGATAAGAAAGAAAGGCCTATAGCTATTATAGGCGCTAAATCCTGTGATCTCGCTTCTTTTAAGGTAATGGATTATGTCTATAATAAGGAGCCGTTTTGTGATCCATTCTATATATCTAAAAAAGAAGAAGGCCTTGTCATTTCCAGTGATTGCACATGCTGCGGAGACACATGTTTCTGTGTGGCTATCGGTATAATGCCTTATCCTGCGGAAGGCTTTGATATAAACCTTTCAGGGCTTGACGGCGGTTATATTGCGGAGCCTGGTTCGCCTAAGGGAGAAAAAATTATAAAAGAATATTTTAAATTATTTCAAAGCGCAGAGCCTTATATAGAAAAAAGAGATTCAAATAGGAGGATGCTGAGGGAAGAATTGCTCGAGCATGTAAAGAAAAGCAATATCCCTTCCAGGGATTCTATACAGCCAGCGTTTAAAAATAAATTTGATTCGACGCTCTGGGAAGATATCTCGAAGACATGCGTTGAATGCGGGGCGTGCAATATCATATGCCCCGCGTGCCACTGTTTTACCCTGATGGATCAAAAGGCTGAAAATGGTTTTGAAAAATTAAGGATGTGGGATTCCTGCCTATTGATGTCTTTTGCGAGGGTTGCAGGCGGAGCGAATCCCAGAAAGCTTCTTAGCCAGCGCATGAGAAACCGTTTTGATAAAAAGTTTAATTTCTTCCCTGATATGATAGGGGTGTTTGGTTGCACAGGCTGCGGTAGGTGCATAGAGGCATGCCCTGGAAAGATAGATATAAGAGAAGCGCTAAGAAAATTAGGGAAATAACACGGAAGGTTACAGGAGGTTGCATCTCGACTTCACTCGAGGCAGGAAAAAGGTTACAGAAGGTTACACGAGGTTACAAATTCTATGTTATTTTACATATCTAATGTAACCTCCCATAATCTCTTGTAACATCCTGTAACTTCTTGTAACTTAACTTAGATGAATACAATGATAGATAACCCATATTTACCCATAAAGACAGAAGTGCTGGGCGTGATAGAAGAAAGCCCTACTATAAAGACTTTCAGCCTAAGGACAGAGTCCCCTTTATATTTTAAGGCAGGGCAATTTGTCGAGATGAGTATTCCTGGAAAGGGAGAAGCGCCTTTTACGCCATCGTCTTCTCCGTATGAAAAAGATAAATTAGAGATTACTATAATGAGAGCAGGCAAGATAACATCTATAATCCATAACCTGAAAAAAGGCGATACTGTAGGGCTTAGAGGACCTTATGGAAAGGAATACCCTGTTTCTGAATTTGAAGACAAGGAAATCCTGCTTGTAGGCGGGGGCGTAGGCCTTGCCCCGCTCAGGGCGTTATTCCTGGCGTTAGTCCATGATATAGAAAAATATAAAAGCGTTTTATTTTGCTGCGGCTCCAGGACACCTTCAGATATAATCTACAAAGAATATGTTTTAGATAAATGGCAGAATCTGGATAAAAAAAAGATTAAACTCAGGATAACAGTTGACAGAAAAGATGAAAACTGGAAAGGAAACGTGGGCCTTGTAACCACTACACTTGATAATCTAGATATTAATATTAAAAACAGCGTTACAATTGTTTGCGGGCCTCCAATAATGATGAAATTTGCGACGTTTAAACTACTGGAGGTAGGTTATAAGCCGGATCAGATTTATCTGTCAATGGAAAAGAATATGAGCTGTGGCATAGGGAAATGCGGGCATTGCAGGCTGGGGAATTTTTACGCCTGTAAAGATGGCCCTGTATTCAGGTATGACAGGATAAGCCATATTCATGAAATCTGGGATTAGCATAATTTTGTAAGAAGCAATATCCCTAACTTTACAAATGGTGCATGGCACGAATTGTAAAGTTAGAATGGATTAAGCGTATAAAATAACATAAAATGAAAAGATTATTCATAGATTTGGAAAAATTGAATAGCTGCGGAGAAGCGAGCGCGAAGTGCAGTTATTATTACCACCCTGATAATTCAGGCATAACGCGTTTACGGGAAATCGGGCAGTTTTTGTATATCTGCAGGCATTGCACTGAGGCGCCTTGCGTGAACGCGTGCCCAAAAGACGCTATTACGAGGCAGGAAGACGGGATAATAAAACGCTATACTGCGAGATGTGTTTCTTGCAAGTCCTGCAGCCTGGCATGTCCGTTTGGGACAATACCCTTGGATACAATACCTTATATAATCTCCCAGTGCGACGCATGTGTTGATAGGAGCGATAAAGAGGAGCCTGTGTGCGTAAAATCGTGCTCAATTCCTGATGCGATAAAATTTATAGAGGTAGAAGTATCTGAGAAGGATGATATATATTTGATAGGCGAACATGTGGCGGTGCATGCTATGCCGTGGAAGAAGTATCAC